>Ga0209611_10012106_pt1 | contig 12214 bp, 12 predicted proteins | sample S1TSphgellanicum_3_FD_187693 | JGI IMG/M metagenome (GOLD analysis project Ga0209611, IMG submission 187693) | Host-associated microbial communities from peat moss isolated from Minnesota, USA - S1T2_Fc - Sphagnum magellanicum MG (SPAdes) (version 2) | ecosystem: Host-associated > Plants > Peat...
CCCCCCCCCCCCCGCCCCCCCCATTGTGTTTTTTTCAAACTTCACACCATCCTCCAAATTATCTACTCTTTTTGGCTGAAGTTGTCTCAAGTGACTAGACCTTCTTTAGTTTCAAACTTTTTTTGTTTTATGAAGAAGATTCGCATCTTCTAATCATGTCTTTGTTAGAAGTCCCAACCACACACCTCAAAAAAAAAGCCCAAGGTCAAAAAATCCATCCCAATTCATAACACGAATTTCATAACACAACACAACTCCTAACCTCATGATCCTGCAAGCAACTCAGCAAAGCAACTCGACATGCTTTTTGACTCAAGATTATAACCTACGCATATTAGGGTTTAGGGAGAGAAGAATGATCTTGCTAAATAAGAAGCATGTTGCAAAAAAACACAGAATCAAGAGAGGAGCATGAAGTGATGTTGTCATATCACAATTGCATACCAACTCCAAGAAACTAAAGAATCCGGGGCTTCAAAACTCTCTACCACCCTAAGTGAAGTCAGGCAAACCAGTAGGATTTTTGTATTCAAGGTTCTTTCACGCTTGAGATTCTTTGTGGGGATTTAGCTCCAAAGGTTTCCTTGAGTCCCTGGTTATGTACTGTTTTAACTTTCCACCCCTGCCAGGAAAGTGAATATACACCTGGGTATAGAACTGAGGGGATTGTCACCATTTCTGATAACCGCCCAACATTGGTTTGGAGTTTGAACCTTCCATCACTACATGGCCATTTGGACCTGCCATGACCACAGGCTGTTTGAACTTTCAACAAGTTTATGAATAATATTCTTCCAAGCATCTAGAGCTTTTATACAAGCAATAGCTTCTCCTCCTTAACCGATTTCCCGCTCCTTCTATTTTGGTTTGTTAACTATTGTTAGATCATTTAATTTAAACTTTTTGGTTTTTCCCAATGCTATATTTGCTTAAAATTTGGGGGAAGTCTTGTCCAACTCCAAATCTCCAAACCATTTCCTGATCTTCAAATGATTTGGTTCAAAGCCAATCAGGGGCTCTTATTACTTCTTTAAATGAGCAAAAGAATTACATGTGTAATGAAATGGAAATGTTTGAACCTTTAAAACAAGAAAAAGAAAAAGACTAATTATTCATTATGTTCATTAGCATCGGCCAATTGTTGGAGTCATTCTTGAAGGTGGGGAGAGGGGGAGGTACTGGTGTTGTTATGGGATGATACTATATGGTTGTTGGTAGCAATTGTTAGCCAAGGAACTGAAACCCAACTCAATCAATAATAGTCACCAAAGAATTGAGCTATTCGGTTATCAATCAGGTCATACTTTCAAGGAAGTTGTTCTACTTTTAGGTCCATTCATGTCTCTACAGCGTCACCTGCAAAACAAGATCCTATTGCAGCTTTGCAAGAGTGCAAGGGAGTTTCTGACTGAGATTAGTAAAGTGTAATCCATGCTCTTAATACAAATTGGGTGAGACTCCATCTACTTTTCTCAGTCAGTTCTGAACAGTTGGAAGCTCTTTAAAATAATCACTGGTCCAGAAGATAAGGAAAGTTTGTACAAAGTTTTGAAAAATTCATCCACTAACAACTAAAGTTTGAGAAAGTACATGTCAATTTACTTGCTGATGCTTTTGACTACTCCTCTCACTTCCATAAGACTTCTGAGTAAAAGTCACGGTTATATGAATTCCTTGACTTTCAAGTCAATTGCCAAGAAATGGATGACAATATTGAGCAAGCTCCCAATCTTTGAAGCTTCTGGGCAACAGTGCAACCCACCTTTATGACTTGACCAATTTGCCTCATTAGGTGACAAGAGAATCCAGGGTACTACCCCCATGTTGGAGGCAAGGTGCTCAATTAGAACTACATGCAACAACAACACAACAAGAAGAGAAATTTATTTCTTATGCAAATGGTCGAGGTTCACTGTCCGTCAAATCTCAGCACCGCCTTCTTTGAAAAATGATTGACATCAACAAAAAGTAAGGCAGGGTCATACCCCAACACTCCAACAGGAGAAAGAATTTGGACATGCTCTGTTCAGTAAAATGACTAGCAACTCATATCATTGGCTTGGTGACAAGGATAAAACTCCCTGAACACTCCATTAGCTTAAAGCTTTCTCAATCTGGCTGGTGACATCCTTTGCAGGTTTCTCAGCTTGCAGGTCTGCAACAATCCCCTTCTGTGAATAATATGCAATCACCTACACCCACACAGAATTGCAAGTTAGAAAGGGATCAGAGAACCCCCATTATTACTGTAGAATATGAGCTCCTTCATGGCATGCAGATCAAAAATATTGCACTGCCTGGTGGAGGTAAGGAATGTGTACACCAATTCTAATTGGAACAATCCTTGAAAGTGATCAGATCTGTAACCCTCACCCCACTGTATACTTTCTGCTCAAATCATCCTTGCAGTTCTGTAATGAGTCTAATAATCTATAAAACTCCACCTTTCATGTCTTCAAGAACGAGAGGTTCTTGGTTAAAAGCCTGGTACTAGCTAGTAGAAGGTTTATCCAAACTGTTGGTCCAACTGGTTGTGAAAATGACAGAAATGTAACCTATTCTGGTTATGCTTGTTCTGTTGCAAGGTGAGGATGCCGAAAGATACTAAGGGTTAGTTAGAGAAACTTACAGGGGTAGTCTGCTTATGAAATGCATCCAGCCTGCTCTTGAGCACCTCCACAGTATCATCCTTACGCTGTATCAATGGCTCCCCGGAGATCTGACCACATAGTGGAAGTTACTTGGTGTCATTCTTATGCCAGGAAGGGTTAGACCAAATTTGGCCACAAACCAGACATAAATAAACAACCTCTGAGCTGGTATATGAAGCTACTTACATCATCAATACCAGGAACCTTTGGAGGGGCAAACTTGGAGTGATACGAGCGACCACTCCCAGGGTGAATCCACCGGCCAGTGATTCTTTCCTCCAGGACTGAGTCTTCAACATTGAAATTAAGCACCTTATCCACTTTATGTCCCTGCGTCTCCAGCATAGCATCCAACTGGAACACCAACAACACACAGAAAGAACAATGATGACATTGGCAACACCACCTTTTATTGTCTCTCCTAAACAATGCTGACAACATGTGCAGTATGAACTCTTTCATGAATATCAGAGCTTCTATCTGGAAGCTTCCAAGCTCAACATTGCAACAGAAAACACCATGGGGGAACAAGGCAAAGACAAAACCTTCTCAGCTTGTACTACAGTACGAGGGAAGCCATCCAGAATGAATCCTTTTGAGCAAGAGGGCCTCTTCAGAGCTTCATCAATGATACCAACAACTAGATCATCTGTCACAAGCTCACCCTGCCAGCCATTCCCATTTGGCCATTAGATCCAGAGTGACTTGACTTGGGTGCCATTTGAGCTTGCCCATAAAGTCATAGAGAGCAAAGGGGAAAGACTACCATGGGTTAGGTCTAGATCGCAGATGGCACACCTTGTCCATGGCTGCCTTGGCTTGCAGTCCCAAGGGCGTTTGCTTGGCCACAGCTGCACGCAGCATGTCACCAGTGGCTAGATGACACAGACAGAACTCTTCCTTGATGATGGGTGATTGGGTCCCTTTTCCACAACCAGGTGGTCCTGCAAACCCCCCCCCCACAAATATCAACCCCAAAAGCAGAACGAAACACCGAACAAGAACCCTAAATCTAGCCAACTCAAGAAACACATTGTTCATCACCACCAAAAGAGCTAGATACATACACACACATCATCACGATTCTACAAATTAGGGGAGTGGGATTTTGTTGAGCTGTGCGTAGAACTAGCTGCCCCAAAAAAGCCGGATCATCGAACAAAAGAAGAAGAAGCAAAACAGGTGCGAACAAACACAAAGCTCTGGGCAAAAAACGGGAGGTACCAACGAGAATAATGCGTTTCTCCGGCTTGGGTGCACATTTCATGCGCCTCAGCAACTCCGAGAACAGAGACTCGTTGGGGACATCCTCTAGCTGCGCCGCAGCGGCCATGACGGGTATTTCCGGCTCCTGCACCCAAAGGTACGATCTAGATGAACATGAAGTTGTTTGTGTGATAAAGGGCGACAGGAGTAGCGTTAGATTGCTACTGACCTTGACAAGAATAAGTACTGGCGCAGAAGCAGGCTAGCGCGGTTGGTGATCCACGAGCTTTGCGAGAAAAATGCTTTGCCCCTGTCTACTACGTGCGCGCGCGCGCGCTCGCCCAGCCACCTGCCCGCCCGCTCGCCCGCCTGCGCGCGCAATGTGCGCGTCGCTGTTGCACCCATCGTTCGGGGACATGTGGAAATTCCCCACTTTGACGTTTACAGGAAGACCAGGACTTTAGGGTACTATTGCTGCGTTCAGACCTGGACTAATTAACTAACTTTGTTCACACATGTTGCAGTCCTTGGATAGATAGCTGAGGTGGCTGCTGATGTGTCATCAATACCATTAACACTAATTATTTGTGTTAAAGGAAGTTTTAAGCAAACATCATGGTGATTACATTTTCTGAAAATGAACATTTTGTTCCTTCGATTTGTCATTAAACTAACTTCTCCAAAACTTATGTGACAAATTATTGACAATCGCAACTTGCATTTGTGGTTTTGGAGTTTCCTCCTTCCACATACTCAAGTTCTTCTCATGAGCTTCAAAAATTTTGTGCCACAAAGCTTGAACACACCAAAGATTTTACCACAATCCTTCTACACGCACCACAAATCTTGAACAATATAGAGTTTCTACCATAAAGCTTCAACAACCCAAAGCTTTTGCCATAGACCTTCTGCATGCACCACAAATCTTGAACATTGTAAAGCTTCCACCATAGAGCTTTTGTAGAGTTTTGGCATGGCTTCCACCATAGATCTTCCAAAGAATTTCTATAGAATTTTAGTACTTGGAACACAATGTTTGACCTCAAATTCAATGGACATTGCAATGGAAAATTTTGTCTTTTCAATGGACACTACAAAGGGAAAAGGGATTGTCAAAGGAAGGGGGAGTACCTCAAGCCAACACAATTCAAATTGGAATCAAGACACAAAGAGCATAACATCTTGAAGTAGATTTTCATCCAAAAGCAAATTTTGAATCTTGTAACTCAAAGATGCACCAATTTTTTGGAAAAACTACAAATAATTGCAAGATAAAAAATTGCATGTAACAACAAGAGGTGTAAAGACAAATAGAATTGTCTTAATAACGATTACAAGAAAATTGTAAACTATCATAAAGGTATAGATCATAACACTTCTTATTGAGAGATGAGTGTTGAAAAGAATAAAATATTTCATTTGCCAATGTTGTTTAATGAGGAATGTTACAATGCTATCAAAGTTTTTCAAGCGAAAAGGAATGTTAATACATCAATGTATGTGTAGAATTTGCAAGCACCAAATGATGCATTTATGTGTAGTCAAGGGAAGTACAAGAAGAAAATGTCCCTCTAAGGTCATTCATGCAAGATGTGTATGGGGACAATGATGTTCTTGAAAACAACCAAGAAATTTATCAAAAAATTGGTCATGAGTTTAATTAGCGAAACATTAATCCAAGTAATGTCACACACTTTGATAACCATTTGACATGGACATCCTTTGGCTTTAGCCAACCTTGTTGTCCTCCAATCATCATTATTAAAGATGGATTTCAAAGTTGTACATCACCTATGAAAAGCACAAAATAACCAACAACTACAAGACTAACTTTTAAGAACATCGGAATGAAAAGGAATGCACAATTGTTTTCATGCACATTTGAGGCAATGGACAAGAATAACAAGGTAATTTTTTATGTAATGGATTGGATCAATGTAATTCAATTAGACATTGACAAGGGAAAAACAAAGTACTTGAAAGAAAAAAATAAGATAAAACACAAGTTAAGCAAAAAGATGGTAATGTTTTGTCAAACTTGAACACTATAATGTATCATATCTTCATCAAAGACGAGACATTCATGCCTTCATCAATTGCTTTTTTTGAATTTTCATTTGATGAAGAACCACAAAATGTAATAATTCTAATGAGCAACAATGAGCTACAATTCTAACGAATAGTAGTAGTAGCTTTGATTTTTGAAGACACATTCCAATTTAGATTTTCAAGGCAACAACAATGATGGCCAATTTCATTGAATAATATTATAATAGTTGTAGTAATAACAACTTGATTTTTGAAAAAAAAAATTAATTCATATTTTCAAGGCAATATTCAACATTCAAAACAATTTGATTTTTAAAAGCACATTTCAATTCCAATTTTCAACATTTCAATTCAATTTGGACCCCACAAGTTTTTCATTCCTTGTGTGACCTTTTGTTTCCAAGAAATGTTTGACAAACAAGTTGTTGGTTTGATCTTAAAATTTCATTATTTTCTAATGTAATTTCTACCTCAATGGACCTTGATCATAAATTTATCTTGTTATTGTCTCCTTCCACTTCAAAGATTTAACTATTGGTTTTCTTGTTTCAATTGTAAAATCAATGCATCTATGTTTACATCTTTTCCATCTAATATCAAATTTTGCAACATATAACAACATGAAACATTAGGAAGGAAAAGAACATGCAAGTTGCTTTTAAGTAACAACTCTTTGAATGTCTTCTTCAAAATCTTAAACACATTTTCCATGACACTCCTCCCCTTATACAATTATATGTTGAAGATAACTTCCAAAATAATGTGCTTCATATTTGTTGTTTGCTTTTGAGGGATCATGAACCAAGGTAGAAGTGGGTAACCCTCACCCCCCAAGATGTAATGGATAGCCCATTTTGAAATCCCTTTTCAGAATTGAATAAACCAAGAAAGATTTTTCTTTAGTAAAGGTTTGACAATTATGAACTTTGGAAATCGTTCATAAAATTCAGCATGCCAACAAATACATTTTGAAACCACCTTTAATGATCAATCATTACTTGTAGCTACAAACTCCATGACTTTGATTTGTAAGAAAAATAATTTACAATTGTGAAAACGTTCTTTGGTTTCAAAATATGAATTTGCATGCAATCAATTACATCACAAATTGAAAGAAAACCACATGATTCTTTAAAATTTGCCATGACTTTAGAAAAATCATTCCTTTCTAGCCATTGAACTTGATTTTTGAAAACATGTTGACCACATAAACAATTTCATGAAGAACCATATTAATGGACAACTTCTCAATGACAAACATTTCAGAACATTATAGTTACTCTATTCCATGAGCAAGTTTGTAAAGTGAACATGCCACCCAAATCCCAATAGGTATGCAAATTAGTACATGGTGTTTATCTTTTCCATCAAAGGTCATAGTTTCTTCTTCAATTAAAAAACAACTTTCCCAATAATTTAAATGTGTTCCACCCACTTGTAATTGTCATATTGTGTCATGAGGAAATGTGAATGCTATGTGGTACTTTCAGTTTTCACCTATTCAATGATTTCCTTGTTTAGCAAAAGATTAAAATTACAAAATATCATGTATTGATGTAGAATGACAACATTTTTCATGGCCGCAAAAAGGAATCTACATTAAGATTGTCAAAAAAATTCCATCAATTATATTGAATAACTATTGATGCGAAAACACAAATGCAAATGTTTTTACGTTTGCAACACAACAAAAACAAAATGAATTGCAAAGAAGACTGAACTTCAAGGATTCCATGGTAGGAAAAAAAAAAAGTGATGATTTGCAATTGCAAAAACCATAGAATAATGGTGATGTGTAAAAGCAACATTGGGAAAGGAAGATTTGAGAACGCTTTGAAACAAGTAGAAAACATCCTTGGGTGAACCACTAAGAACCACTTCAAGGAATGGTTAAGGAACCAAAAATGCACAAATCATTTTCTTGGGCCCTTTAATATAAATTTTTTCACAACTATATATATATATCATGTTTATCAATTGCATGCGCGAATATATGCTTTGAAGTTTATTTAAAAATTTTAAAAATTGAAATTTGTTAGAAAAAAAATTTCGTAACTAAAATGGCCCTTAAAAAATTTGATAACCTTAATTTTGGGATTTCATAATTAAATTATATTTATTCAATTAAGTGCCTAATAAAAACCTAAAAATAAAATGACTTCCAAATTACCTTAGGAAAAAAAATCTCAAAAAAATTCTTAATTCATGTTTCAAATTTGTGTTCTTGACCAAAAAGTTCAAAGGTGGTCATGTGTTACATTCTTTAAACTTTTTTTAAATACAATGATTAAGAACATCAAAATACACAATATTTTTGATATTATTGAAATTTCAAAATCTATGAAACCTAACATATGTACTCATTAAAAACAATTTATGAAAAAAATTATTTAAGTGTTTCCTATGATTTTTCAAAGTTTGATGGTTCTAGAAAAATCAAAGTGTGATGTTCCTAGTGATCCGTCCAATGACACTTTTGCCCAACAAAAGATAAAAACTTGGTGCCATGCAAGAAACAACATCCGGACCTCAAAATAACTTTGAAAATAAAACCTTAGAATAAACATGTGTGAACATGCAAAACGAAGAAAAAAAATAGGAAAGAAAATTTGAGAAAACTTTGTGAATAGATGTAAAATACTTAGCACTATGCAAGAAACAACTAAAATTAAGAAAACCCTTGGGAACAAACTAGCAAAAAAAAATTATAAAAAGATGCACAACAAAAAAAAATTGATTAGAAAGCTGAAGGAAAAATAGAAAATGAAAATGAATGAAATTGTTGGAGCGTTGTGGTGCAAAATTCGACATTGTGTTGAAAGGAAAAAAATGCCATGTATCGTGATCATGGTGTGTTGGTTACCCTACTTTTGGCATTGATCATGAACAAAAATATGGAGGCAAAAACTAGTAGACTATCTATTGAAAAAAAGCTTATTAGGTATGAATAGAAAAAAGGCATGAATCGGTAATCGATAGCTACCTACCTATCACCTTTTTTCAAAATGAAAATTGATTAACAACTACCTTATTATCGAACAGTTAATTGTAGGTTTGAACCAATGTTGGGTGGTTTCATAGGAGTACATGGTTATCTGACTAGTTTTGAGTATGATTCTCATAGTGAAAACCGACTAGTTTCACATTTGAGGATAACTAGATTTAGAACTGGACTAAAGGTTTTCATGCAAGTGAGAACCAACTCTTGATAACCAAGTCCATATTCTAAAAATCAAGATATTGAAAACTAAAACAAGGTCAATGCCAAACCCCAAACCTGATTTTCAAACTTGTTGTCCATAGGTCTAGGATGTAAGGGAATGAGTTTTTTTTTTCAAATTTATGAAGTACTTGTGTTTATGAGAATCTATAAATAGATTTAACATTTAATAGCCAAGTGTTCTTGTGAACAACCAAAAAAAATGATGAAACCTTGTAAAACTTTATCAAAACACCCACCAAAGGGAGAAAGAGTTTTTATAAATTCTTACTTATAATTAGCAATGTAGGTGGCGCCTATGATGAAAATTTAAAATTTAAAATTTCATTTTTTTTTCTTTTCAAAAATGATGATTTCTTGGGGATTTTTTCAAAAAAGGCCTTTATACAAATCATAGAGCCTTTTCTTTTGGCATTTTCATCAAAAAATTTATTTACTTTAGGTTTTAATTTATCCCCTAAATTGGGCTGCAAAAAGAAAAATAAAATTCAATAATTGGGTTGTAAGAATTGAATGTGAAAATCAACTATTATTACATTTGTGAAAATTGGCATGTTTGATATTCAATTGACTTTATAAAAAAATTTAAATTGATACCCAACCAGGTTCTCAGCAAGTAAAAAGAACCAGATTAGTTTTCACAAGCTAATGCGAAAAACGAAATTGGGCAATTCTCACAAAAATGTGAGAACTGCCCAACACTAGTCTGAACATGCTTTAAATTAACCAAAACTTTAATGGTTTTAACTAGTTCTTTTATTACATTTTTTTTTCTCATTTTTTTTTGGCCTACTTGGTTTGTTATGTATAATGAACCATGACCATGTTTCTTTGTTTTTATTTATTTAATTTGCTTGTTTATTTATTTTTCATTTTATTTTTGAAACACAATTGGTTTGTATATGCATTGTGTAGGATAGGACATCCCTTTTTGTTTTGGGCAGTTTCTTGGGGCTATTTGATTCATATAAATGTAGTGTAAGGTTTTATTTTTCTTTGTTATTTATTTGGCCCACTTGCTTAAGTAGTGTAAGAAACCCATTTAGGAGGCTTCATGCAAGTTTGATCCTTCCTAAATATGCACCAACGAGTTTTAAAAGCCTTTGATTTGGTTAATGAACCATGGAGCTGAATTACCTAATGCTAAACATACACACACATCAAATGTTGCAACTAAAAAAATTGTGAGATTTTTGTGGATCCGTCATTCATTGTAGGCTTAGTTTGTTAGTATCAAATTTCACAAATTGGCAAAATTGGCATCAACACATTCCAATAGATTAGTAGGATTGAGAACACCCCCAAATCAAAATTTGATATTTATAGGTTTCATGGCTAACTTATCTAGATTTTTGACATGCATTTTTGGCACCCCTCCTTAGTACATACATATTTTGCATATATCCAAAGGTATGAATAGGGTATAATTTTTTTAAATTGCATACCCCAATATGCACGTCATGCATATATAAATATCAATTTTTAAGGGAAAAAACTTAGAGTAAATAATATACCCTATCCATATATGATGGGTATATTTGGGTAAAACATATACTTGCACAACATTGGTCATGACATTAACATGAAGATGATAATCATGATATAGAACATGTCACATGACAAATTCATCATTCTAAGTGTCTTGAAAGACTTCAATCTTCAAAGGAGCATAACATGACATGAATCCACGAATTGAAGTTCAAGCTTGACACAAATCTTGAATATAATGGGATCAATGTTTGCCTAGTATATTGATTTGCTTCAAACTTGGTACTTTGGCTTGTTAATTCATTATTCAACTTTGCAATGACATGGATGGACTAGGTGGTGAAATACTCATGGCTTGGAAAGGAGATGATGAGAGCAAGGATGTGGAAATAAAAGGCATTGATATGTCCGTTGATGACACACACAACCTCAAAAGCATGATCACTTCAATGAGCTTTATATGTAACTTGCATACTAACACCTTTTGGTTTTCATAGATGCAACTATGATAACTTCACAAAATGATTGTGTTTTCAAAATTGATTTTGACAATTGTTGTAGGAAGCTAGAACATTCAAAAGGAACCAAAATCTAATGAAAAGTTGAAGGAGTTGGAGGAAGTAGAGGAGTTTATGAACCTATAGGAGGAGGTGGAGTTCTTGCTTGTGGGGAAATGAACACGATGACTCAAGTGATGAAGATTGAGGAGATTAACTATTTAGTAGCTACTAGCTTCAATAGTCACATTCATGAAAAGAAAATCTCTTTTCAAGTCTTGTTATGCATAAGTCAGTTCTTCTTCTTTTTTGGTTGTGTTCTCGTGCAATGAAATTTGCCAAATTTACATCAACAAATTGCCGTAGGGAAGGTTCTTTAAATCTGAAAAACACCTACTAAAACAAAAAGACACAAACAAAGATCTCTTCAATACCAATCTTATTATACAAAGTAAGGATGTATGTACAAGGTTATCTATATAATCTTTCTCATCTGGTAGACTTGTCATGGGCTCACAAGTCTGACTATTTAGGTCTAACTGTTAGATTGCTCCAATTGCTCATGATAATGTTTCCCTTGCATATACAGGTTTCTTTGAAGGCTGGAACTGTCTTATTTGTTTCATGCTCAGATCGTGATCCAGGACTTACGGATCTAGCTGAAGTTAGTTTTTTGTGCTGCATATTTTGTTGCTTGGATTCAGTGGGTTTGAGTTTTCCTGGAGTTTAATTTTGCGCTCTTATCTAGCAATTGTCATATGATTCATTTCACAAGAAAGTACATTAATATCTAAGTCCATAGTCCATACCAAGGAATTTTGTTGATGGTTGGCAAGAACTGCAAACAGAGAGCAATCCCTATTTAGGATTTTATGTACACCACAAATTTCCAGGCATGAGCAACTTTCATCTCACATGGCAACACTGCCTGAGCAAAGCATTTCAAAGAAACAAAACTGGCCACAATTTGTTGCACCGTGGCTGCTGATAAGAGCAACATGAGAGTGCACACTTCAAAATTATGCAGAAGCTATTTGAGCTGGATCCTGATGGTGCATGAAATGCTGGCATTTGCTGACATGATGAGGAAGAAAATCACCATG
>Ga0209611_10012108_pt1 | contig 12213 bp, 15 predicted proteins | sample S1TSphgellanicum_3_FD_187693 | JGI IMG/M metagenome (GOLD analysis project Ga0209611, IMG submission 187693) | Host-associated microbial communities from peat moss isolated from Minnesota, USA - S1T2_Fc - Sphagnum magellanicum MG (SPAdes) (version 2) | ecosystem: Host-associated > Plants > Peat...
CTCATCATCTAGATCAGTTGTGCCATGAGAGCTTGAATGTAGGGAAGACTGGAAAAGCTCATCATCTAGAGTTGTGGCATTGGAGCTTGAAATGGAAGAAGAAGAAAAAGAAGGGGGTGGTGTAGGCAAGACTAGAGAAGTACATGCATGGGTGTTTTTGTTTTTGTTTTGGTTCTTTTAACAATTGTTGACGGGAGAGGACGAACAGTTGGAGTATGCAGGGATGGTGGGAACAGCAATCGTGTTGTGGCTCATGGGAGCAGTCGTGATTGATAGCAGCAAACATAATTTTCCTGCGCTAAGGTCTCATGACTTGGCCACTGTCGGGTTCAGCAGCATCGGTATGTGAGAAAGTACTCTTCTGTCTTCCTCTGAGTTTTTACTCTTCTAGTTCTTGCATATATATATATATATATATATACCCATCTGAAATGCAGCCAAACTCGATGCCTTCTTCAATCTTACACAATCTCTCTACATGAAAGGAATCTGAAACCCACATGCATGATCCTGGAGCACAAATGTTTGCAAATGCTGCTGAAGACGCCTTCTTCAATCTTAGAGTGTCTGTCTCTCTCTCATGGTTTTTTTTGTCTAGATCTTTCTTGTTGTGAATCTATGCTGCTGCTTCGGCCATTGAGCATGCCAGACTTTTTCTGAAGAAATTCATGATCTTTGTGTTTGTTGGCAGGAAATGTTACACAAGCAATCTCCATATTTGGATTTGCATTCTACATTCAACCCATCATGATGCCCTTGCTGTTGGAGATGCCAAAGGGAAAGGTTGGCGTCAAGCTTATCTCTTGGTCTACTCGCATCGTTGTTCTGGGTACCTAGCTCTCTTCTTCTCTTTTCTCTTCTTTCACAAGTCCTCCCTCCTCCTCCCCTTTTGATCCACCTTTTCTCCCTTTTGATACTTGACTCCTTTGCACCTCTCCTTCTTCTTCTGCTTCTTCTGCTTGCCCACACTTCAGGTTCAATATAGAAAACAAGCTTCTCATCATCCTGTACTGGCTCTGATATTGAAGCAAGTTGTTGTGATGTGTTGCAGTAAATGCATTTATAATTTATGGTGCGGTTGGATTCTTTGGAGCGGCATATTATGGTTCTAACACTGAGCAGAACATATTGGTAAACCAATGGCTTGGTGGTGGTGTAGCTCAAGGGATTCTCAATTTGTCGATGGCTGGTATGGTGACCAAGATCTTTCTTTTCCCCATTCTTCTTCTTTCCCCATTGCAAACCACAGATGTGTTCACTTGCTGGTTTTCTTTCAAAAGTTGGTGTGTTCAAAAGTTTGATACCCACCCAACTCTGGTTCAAACATGATAAGTAATAGGTGGCTCTCTTTATGGTTGCAGTGTATTTGGCAATTGCAAACCCAACGATTGAGTTTCCAACACGACACACGATTGATGGTTGGATTCCAACAAGCCTAATCAAGAACAGGCTATTGCGACATCTTGGAGAAACGGGCACCATATTAGGATTCTCTTTGATGGTAGCTCTCATATGGCCAAGCAGTTCAGGCAATGTCCTTGTGGTCACGGGTGCGACTGGAGTTTGTATGGTATCCTACATAATACCAGTCATGAACCATTTACTTCTCTTCTTTTCCAAGTGAGTGAGTTTTCCCTTGACCTCTTTAGTTATCTTCTTGTGGACATTGGAATTGTGGGGTTTCTGATGCTCCAACTTTGACATTCTCAAAAGGAAACTGATTGAACTTGCAAAAGTCACCGATATTGTTGCATGTTATTACAATTGGGTGTTTGTAGAAGAAGCTGGAGTGGAGACTAAAACCTTAGGATTTCAATGCAGGGCAAAGTGTCAAAAAGGTACAGCAAATACTACCACTACTACAGAAGAGGTGACACTGGAAGAGGGTGTGGGAAGTGGAGTGTTGCAGCAGCAGCCAAATGTTCCAATGTCATATCGAAATGCACGAAAACCTGGCATTTTGTGGCTGGTGCTTGAGTATCTTGAAGAAGTTTGTTTACCGCTCTTGGTATTGGTACTGGGTTTTTTCTGTAGTGTTGCAGCTCTTACTACACTTTGAGGTTTCTGGTTGAAACCTCTTTGACATCTAAGCAAGGACTCCATCATTCATTATTATTTTCAATGCCTTATGTGTGGACATTGTCACTGTTGCATGTCATGTTCCTTAACATCATAGCCCAATTGACTCCTAAACAAACAACAAGAAGAGATACAAGCAAAAAAAGACAAGGGTGCATGCATGTGGGATAACAGCTAACCCTAAACCAACTAATTAATATAACCCAACAAGAATGAGTGTGGCTTTTCTACTCTTTAGTTTTGTATCTTGATGTATTCATAGTTGTTGTTCTAAGGATGAAAGTGGAATTTTTCATCTGGTCCCAAACAAACATGGCACAATCTCCTCTTAGATAGACACATATGTTTGTGTGTGTGTGTGTGTGTGTATAATATTGGCGTTGAGGTTTGACCTTCCATAACCCTCAAAGAGATCAGTTGAGAAAATGAAATTTCCAAACGGGTGAATTGAATTTCTTTTTACAATTTGCACACTAATTCACAACCAAAATTCAAGTTTTGAATTCACAAAAGCTCCTACTGCATGGGAGGTACTTTTGCCTTCATACTACCAATACACTTGAATCCAAGTTAAAATAAACCTTGTTTTTTTGTTTTCTTTTCAAATTGTGGAAATTTAAAATATTCATTAAGTTGGGTCAAAACTAGAACTCATTTCCTTCAATTTAAAAAGGAAAGGATGGTTGACCTGCAAAAACCATGAATGTGGGGATGCAAAGCCTTGATGTTATTTTAGCGACAAGTCATAAATGTGTCACTCGAGGCAGCTTGGCGTAGGTTTTCACACATGGGGGGCCTCAAAGCAAACCACCACGAAAACATGTCATGTTTCAGTGGTGGCCCGGCACTCGTTTCAGCTGGTCAAAAATTGTGTGCTATGAAACATGTTTTTGAAACAAGAACCTCAAAACCTACCACCTGTCGAAACATGTCAAGTTTCAATGGTGCCACCCGACATGCATTTTGATGCCCAAGTAGCCCAAACCCCTGAAACATATCCCACTGAAACATGTAACATTTCGGGAGCTATGTTTCCAACCCCATCCGCCCATTTTCTATGTTTCCCCATGTGATTCCCCATCCATGCCCAAGGCCATCCATCACGTTTTAAACCTTTTTCAACTTTCCCACATTTCGTTTAACTTTCATTGGACCATTCTATCAAGAAAATTAATGAAAGTAATGGAATAAGTTTTAAAATTTAAGGTGGGAATTGATTACAATCGGAAAGCGTCATGTGTCAATTGTCACAATGTATAAACCAATGCACCCAAGTTTCAGTTCAATTAAGGTTTAGTGTCATTGTAGAATTTCTTGGTTTTCTTACAACTACAAGCTTTCTTTCTTCTTCCAACTCAAGCATCACACAGTGCAAGTCCTCCATTTTTCTTCCGATCTTCCATTGTTCTTAACATAGAACCCAAATTAATCATGATAGAAGAAAGGAAACATGGAGAACAAAATAATGAACATGATAGTAGAAAATGTGAAAATATACAAAATCATTTTTGTGGAGATATACACCCACAAGGAGTGACTATGATTACTTCAAGAATGCCATAGTCATTGCCAAGAGGGCAAGAAGGAATTTATTTGTGTTTATTGTCATTGCAAGAAGAACTTGAAATGAAGATTAATGAGCACTGAAAGAAGGGGTGTGACAAAGTTGTGGATTTTGAAGGGAATACTTTCGAACTGAAGTTGTACCCACCATTAAGAAACGTAGAAAAGGGTGTGTATCTTGTGAAAGGTGGAAACATTCTGGATTATAGGGCGAAGGCAAATGCATTGTCAAAACCAAGGAGTAGTCACCTTTCAACTACATTAGTTTTACAACCAGTACAGAAGTCTAAACATAAGCACAAGGAGGACAAAAACACACCTTTAGAGATTCGCAACAAAGTTCAAAAATATTTTGTTGTTGTCCATAAAAAACATTTCACGAATCATGGAAGCCAAGTAGTTAAACAAGTTTCAAGGCAAGAGAAGATTTTTGAGTGCACCACTTTGTCAAAACCTATCACTCATGAAAAATTGCAACACAGTGATATTGGATCATACCTTTTATATTTGAATGTAGAACATTATAATGTTCCCTTAAGTTTCAAAAGGATTCAATTTGTAATTGTAAAGCACTCGTAAAGTATTAGTCTAATTTTTAGTGTTCAATTAAAAAGCAATCTATATTAGTTGATGTGGAACATGTTTTAATATACATCTTTCTGTCCCTGAAATTCTAGAAGTTTCAGACCTCTCCAACAAAAAATCATGTTTCAATCATGTTTCAACATTATATTAGTTCCATGTTTCAGTCATGTTTCAATAGTTTATTAGTTTCAAAGAAACATGTTACGATACCAATAAGTAAGTTTTTGTTTCAGTGGCAAATTATAGAATTCCTCAACAACTACCATGTTTCGAAACATATCTACAGAAATTTCATCCCTCGTTCATGGACATGATCATGTTTCAACTTTCATAGTGGACAACCCTAAACAAAAATCTAATGATTTTTTGATAGCCATGTTTTGGTAGGTTTCAATTGGCGTATTCCTGTGGTATAACATGTCTTTGAATGCATTTACCTTTCAAGGTCTCTAAATTTAGATCACAAATTGAAGAATGAGTTGAAACCGACGAACATTTTGGATAAAGCCTCACCATCATGAAATCTAGATACCAATCCAAAAAAGTTACATACCCCAAAATCAACTCCCAAAAAACCAAAAAGAGATAATGGGGACAAGAAGAAGAAATTAGAGCTTGACAAAGTGCTCTGCAAAAACAAGGCTTGGAGAGAGGCTAATATAACGTTTCGGGAACTTTTGAAATGGAAACCAATGTTTGTTGGGAAAATCATAGAAACACCTAGCATTTGGCATCTATTGCAATGCAATCTTCTTGATTGGGATTAAAAAGTGTAAAATAAAGAAGAATTTGCAAAGAATTTGGGTATTTTTGTTTAAGATCTAAACTTCAACATTGTTTCCTCCTACACATTTAGAAAGTTCATGTGAGGAAACAAAGTGGTACTCAATTACTTTGACCATAATGATCCATTGTAATACATCTAATTTTTGTTTTATGCATTCGTAATCACATCAATCACTTACTTCAACCTTCATTCCATATTTATGTTTCAAATACATATGCATGTTTGAAATTTCCATCATTGGTGTTTCAACATCACTTAAAATTAAAGATTCGTGTCCAGTATATTCATTCAGTTTATGTTTCACATTCACATTATTCTTAGGTTTCTTTTGTTATTTTCCATTGTTAAGTTTTCAATAGGTGTCGTCATAGATATTACACCTCCTCGAAACATAACCATTCTATGTATTTTAAAACATGGCAAAGACATGTTTCTATCACCCCACCCATACCCCAAAAGATGCCTATAGCATGTTCAAGTGGAATTGGTTAAATAACATAGAATGCGGATATAAGTAACATGTTAATCACCATTACTTATTCATTTTTTATATGTTTCATATGAAGGCTATGTGTATGTTCATACACTTCGCACTATTGAGTCCAATATAGACTAAACATGGAGATGAAGTTATTGTTATAGTCTCCCAAACAATGGACCTCTTGGGAGCTAGCAACACTCAATCACTAGCCAATTTTCTGCATGAGTTTCTAGAGTATCAAAAATGCCTACAATGGTTCAATGAAGCAAAAAATGAACATAAGGATTTATCAAGAAAACAAAGGCTTGGCTTTGTTGTTAAATGCCTTAAGGAGTTTGATGTGGCCAATGCAAAAAAAATTGAGGCTATAAACTGGGATTGGAATCCCTTATGGCATATTGTTAGTAATGACAAATGCCTACTTGTGATAGAAAGACTTGAGCTCCCTTGGTCACATTCTTTTGAGGAAGTTAAAATAATTACAAGTAACCTTTTACAAAGGAAAACAACTTTCCAAAGTGTTATTTGGGAAGTTCGGTTGGTAAAGGTTTTTTTCTTGCACTTGTTGGATAACAATGTTATTTGTGTTTGCCCACTCCAAGGTGCTAACAACACATCGTTAGAAAGATGAAGATGGGGGAATATCACTTAGCCTAACGGAAAGTCGTTGACATTTTAAAGCACACAATGGTCATCTTCTTTTCAAAGGACAAGAAATTCAAGAAGGTATTTGTGACAAAGATATAAAAGTTGCATACCAAAGGCTCATGTCACCATCCAATAATCTATTAAAAATGTCATTACTTTTCGTTGTTGTACAGATTAGGGCAGTAGAAGATATGGTGTGTAAGGATATTATATTGTTCCAAGAAATTGGGAATAAACAAATGAAGAACAAAGGGGAACTTCATTTCTGGACATAAAGAGATATCTTCAACGTTGTGAAAACAGACATGGGATGGATAAACTTGCATTGGGGTGTGCCACAAGTTCCAAATGCTTCAACTAGTCTCCCCCATGAAGTTATGCTTGCCTTGGACAAGGTGGTAGAACAAAAACATGTTTCCTTGTTCCCAATTCAACTCACAATTGAAGGTGCTCCAACAATTTAATCCTTAGAAGCACCCTCCGACTTTGCGACCACTAGTTGGGGCATCAAGGTCCGTGAAAGAAAGGAATCAGAGAGTTTTGACAAGGACCAAGTCAAAAACCAACAAACTCACATCATAGAGACATCCAAAATCAAACATCACCCAAAGGATGTGAAAGTAAATGCAAATCTAGTAAATGTGAACACTTTGAAACTAGTCACCTACGAATCCTCATGTTTCACACCTCAAGTTTCAAGGATTGCTAATAGTGTTTTATAAGTGAGACTGTAACTTTTGAAGGTTTTGGAAGTTCAATCTTTGGAACATGAAGTTTCAAAAGTTTAAGCTTTGGAACTTCAAGTTTCGAAAGTTTTGGAAGTTCAAGATTCGGAACCTCAAGTTTCGAACATTGAACTTTGGAGGTTTAAGTTTTAAATGTTCACATTTCAGATATCAAACTTTTAAAGGTTCATGTTTTGGATATCCATGTTTTGAATATACAGGTTCACATTACAATTCTCAAGGAAATAGTTGTTGTCCATGTTTCGAAGGACCCATTTACAAATGTGAATGAAACCATCAAAGTTCCTCAACATCCTAACACTAGCAAGGACAAATTCAAACAATTTGGTGGGTTAGTTCCTACTAGTTTTGAGTTGGACATGAACACAACTTTGATTCATGTTTGGGCGCAGATGACTTTGATCATGTTTCGAAGAACTTTATTCAAGATGCAAAACTTGGGGTTGAGGTCGCAATCACTCATGCATTGGATGATTTTCATATTTCAAATGTCAATATAGACTTTGGCCAAAAAGTGGATGTCAAAGCATGTTAGACAGTCAGTTCTTCTTTTTTGCTAATTTCAACAATACATGATCTTGGTTATGTTTTGGCAAAGTAGCATGGTGATTATTTTTCAAAAATGAACATGGGAATGAAACAAGATCCCACACCATCAATGCCATCAAAGCCCAATCAGGTTGGCATCTCCCCCCAAGAGGAGACAATATAGGGGAATATACCCTGGTTAAACGCATATGTTGATGAAAATACGACCATTGATTTGATAGTGAATGTAATGACACCAACTAAAGTTATGTTTCACATTTTTCAACAAGGACCCAGTGAAAGTACCCTAAGTTTTCAAACACTTGATCAAGCTATTAAGAACATTTCAAAGGATATAAATGCCACAACAAAAAAATCTTGAACACAAAAGCATAAAGAACTGGAGGCAAAACCTAGAAGAACGAAGGTCGGTGCTAAAGTTGCAAGGAAAGAAGTTGTGAAAAAAAGGACTAAAGTCATAAAGAGTTTTTCAAGTTCTAACAATGAAGTTTCACAACCACCCTTGGAAGAAAAACTTTATATTGTGCTCAAAGCTACACCTAAAAATGACTAGTGGCTTGTTCGTTTCGTAAAAGCCAAGCGGCAGGTTCCTAACTCAACTATGTCTTTCTCCATTTTATTTTTCCTTTTCGAATACATATCCTGATAAGATTTTTGTGTTTTTTCAAGACCGCAAGGTATGATTGTTTTTAAACTTGAACTTGGAAATGTAGAGAAATATCAACAAAACCATAAATCTTTTATATTAAATCCATGGATATTTTAAATATTTTGGATACATACCGAAACATGCGATCAAATACATATTGAGAACCCAAATACTAATTAATATTCACCTATTTGCAAGGCGGAAACATCTACTAGGGATGAGTTTTATGACTATGTGTTATTCTTTGGTGGTGATATAAAGAAGGAGATTCATCTTTGGCCAGAGGACGATGACTTCAAAGCACTATTATATCAAGAAGGGGAATTGTGGGGCACAATGTTAGACTTTTATTTACAGTTTATGTTATAGTTGGAAAACTTGTTATTCAAATATGTTACTATATTGTACACAACTAGATTACACTGGTATTGGAACTTATGCACATAGATGAAGGCAATACAAGAGAAAAGATTGTCCGATGGGGTGTTAGAAACCTTTGTAGGATGAACAAGTTGGAAGACACTTTGGTCCTTCCATACAATGAGCATAGCCACTGGTCTCTTTTCATTTTAAAACACCACCGCACATTACACTTTGATTCTATTCTTGGATATCACAATACCTAGAAGGCAAATCAATTTGTGAAATGTGCAGCGCTCGAGTGGTCTTATGCAAAATGCATATCGCACAATTCTAACGAATGGGCGGTTATTGGCATCAGGCCAATTGTACATGTCCCATTGCCCCCACACAATGGAACATGGGAATGTGGATATTTAGTTGTAGAGTATTTTAGTTAGTACTTGGACAAATGTGGTGATGGGAACACTATCATGGTGTGGAAGTGAGTCCCAAAACTTGCTACCATCATATTCTCACAACTATCCCAAATTTGTTCCAACATTGTATTCTACTTTTGCATGGTTCAGTCTTTGGGACCAGAGCATAATGCGTTTATCTAGATTTTTATGTTTCAATGGGTTTTGTGGCTTCTATGTTTTTAGTTTTTTAGGAGACTCCATATTCAAGTTGATGTTTCAAATAGACTACATATTTCAAGTTCCATGTTTATGTCATGTTCCCTTTAAAAGTCTGTGTTTTGCTTCAGGCCATGTTTTAAAAGTATGGCCATGCTTAAGGTCATGGGATATGTTTCTATATCAAGGCCATGTTTTAGTCTCCATGTTTCTTTATCAAGTTCTTGTTTCAATTCATGTTTCAATCCATGTTCTAGTTCATTGTTTCTTGTTTAGATTTTATTCTTTTTTTCTAAGGTATATGTTTTTGTGTCCCTATGTTTCATTATTTCCATCCATTCAAAAGACATGCATCCAAAAGTTCCATCATCTTTTCGCAGGTTACTATGTTTCATATTTTCAATTTTTAACATGTGTCACATTTTCATTAGTTCTATTTCTTCTATGTTTGACGTTCTTGGCTTGTTTTTGAGGTTTTTTCATTTTCATTTTTGCAAATTGGTTGGGAGACACCTAAGGTGAAACACTTTCAAATGAAAGTGCTAAAAGCGTTGCAACATGAGCTGACTCACCCAATCCCATGTTACATGCCTCCTTATCACCCTAGACACAAATTTGATTTTAATGACAACAATGTTATTGTTTTGAAAGCATCGTAAAAAAGAATAAACTTTGTACTACAGGATATGGGGACGAATAGCATTAATGGAGAGATGTTGAAAAACCCACTTGGAGAGGAAAAGACCAGGATTAATGTACAGAAACCACCACCTTGAGAAGCCATGAAAATAAAACTATATAAAAGAAATCCCAAGTAGTAGCCCTAAGAAAATGGGCCCAAAAAGTAGTCTCAAAACCAGAAATTCCCCCTTTGAGAAGATAATATGTAAAATAGGTTCAAAAAAGTGTGAAATATCATTATTTGAGTTCAAAACCCATACTACCAAATAAAATGTTGTTGTATTTCATATTTATTGTTTATTTTAGGTTCTATAAACTTGTTTTTCATGTTTTCAACATTCTATTGAACGTTTATATTTGACAACAAATGGATTATGAAATGTCATGTTTAATCCATGATCAAACATTGCTACTTCCATAGATATTCCAAGTATACTTTAGTGGCTTAAGTTTTGGGGACAACATTTTATTTTTCCTTCCTATGTTTCAATTAGTCCATGTTCTAATTTATTTTAGATAGTTTGAATGCAAAGCAGACATTATTTTTTGCATTGTTTCATAATAATGGAAATCCCAAATATTAGGTTTTAGTTTCATTTTTGGTTCCAAGAGTGTTCATGAATTTAATATGGTTCGATTTTCGTTTTGGGAATGCCCAATTTTTTGTTTTTATGATTTCAGTATGTTTCGACAAATTTGTTATGTTTATATGTTTTTCTATGTTTTGATTAGTTTATATGTTTCTGAAACTCTTGTGTCCATGAATTTACAATGTTACTTATGTTTCAGAGGATTTAATATGTTTAAATGTGGAGCTTCCAAAGGTTTTTGTGTCTTGATACCTAACACATGGTCAGATTATTTATACAAAGGTCATTAATATTGGATTTTTTTTTTAATTTTGAAAAAATCTTGAAGTTTAGGTTTAGGTTTAGGTTTAGGTTTCAAGATTACTTATGAATTTGTTAGGATTTTCTTATGTTTCTAAATTTAATATGTTTCAATGAATTTTTTATGTTTCGAAAAATTAGGTTGCATTGAATTTCCTTTATTACTTTGATTTTCTTATGTTCCGAAGAAATTATGTTTCAATGTTTTGTTTCCAAGGTTTTTTTTTTAATACCAAGCACATGGCCAAGTTTTTGTAGAGATGTCAATAATATTGGAAAATTGTTTTAGTTATTAGGAAATCTCAAAGTTTTGGCTTAAGGTTTTTGTTTTTGTTTTGTTTTCGGGATTGCTTGTGAATTTGTTAGGATTTTCCTATATTTCTATGAATTTAATATGTTTCAATGAATTTCTTATTTTTAAAAAATTAAGTTTCCTTGAATTTCCTATGTTTTGAAATATATATGTTTCGGACAAGCTATGTTTTGAAGAAATTATGTTTCAATGTCTTGTTTCCAAAGGTTTTTCTTTTTTGATACCTAGCACATGGTCATGTTGCAAATGTTTTTGTGTCTAGATGTCATGGTGTCAATAAGGCCAAGTGCATTATATTTAATGCTAATGACCGTTGAAAATTAACTTTCACAAAACCTAGAAAAACTTTAATCTATTCAATGCATGTCCCTAGATGCTTTTGATGAACAATTATGAAGAGGTTTATGGCTCATTTGATAGGGGGTGGGGGTGAGTGAGTGCATGTGTCTCATTTGTCACTTTCATGTTGCTACTTTTTTATTCTTAGTTGCGGTTTCGATGGAGTTTGATTACCAACCAACTAGAGAAACATGGGACTTGCCATCGAGGATGTATTTGGATTTGAATACACAATGTTTGCACATGATTCAATGCATAGTGCAACATCCGGATCTTGGAGATTTCACGCACAGGGACTTGATATGGACTATTAATTTCAAATTTGGTGCGCACAAAGTGAAAACAACATACATCCCTTCAAATTGAGTGCAAGACTTTATCAATGAAGAGGAATAGCGTAGTGATGCAAATTGTAAATTCATATGTCAACAACTATGAAAAATTAAAGAAGGAAATTGCTTTATCCACTTTGGGATAGTTATTTGGAATGCTCCCAGTTTCAAATATTGAACACACATCGACCTTCTCTATTTTTGAATCACCTTTTTTTTTTTAGTCCCACTTTTTTGTGCAACATTAAATTTGAGTCCCACAATTTGAATTTTTTAGAATTGTTGATTTACAAGTGTAATTGCAGTTTTGGCTTAAAAGACAAGATAGATAATTTGACACCGCTAATAGAGGACATGGGTTTCAAAAAGAAGCTTCTTTATAAGAGAGGTAAAACAATCCAAAAAGGAAAATCAAAGACTCACATTACAATCGAAAATAATGGAAGGACCCTAAAGAAAGGTTAGCACTGTGGTTTTACCATCAAATTTTTTAATCTTCTCCCTTTAATTTCAAAGATATGCTACTACAAGAAGAGGCACATCAATGCGACATGAGGTCTTTTCCATGGGAACATCCTCCAGAGGGACAAAGTT
>Ga0209611_10012109_pt1 | contig 12213 bp, 6 predicted proteins | sample S1TSphgellanicum_3_FD_187693 | JGI IMG/M metagenome (GOLD analysis project Ga0209611, IMG submission 187693) | Host-associated microbial communities from peat moss isolated from Minnesota, USA - S1T2_Fc - Sphagnum magellanicum MG (SPAdes) (version 2) | ecosystem: Host-associated > Plants > Peat...
GAAACACAGGGCCTGGGTAGTTGGGGCTGCAATTATTATAAGCCCGGGCGCTTCACCTTTACTGCCATACAACTGCTGCTCCATTCCCTTCAAGAGCGCGCCTGCTCTTTTGCTACACCTTTTCCTCACTCCCCAAGAAGCTAAACTGCTAGCATGTGCAAGTCTCGCTATATTTAGCTGCTGTCCGTCCGGATTAAAGGGAAGCTTCACAACGTCCTTACTATATTTAGCTACTGTCCGTAGCCACTGTCCGTCCGGAGTCAAGGGAAGGAACTTTCTTCCTTTACAATATATAATGTTCCAAGTTCATTTTTTGAGAACTTTATGGAACATTTGGGGGGGGTAGAGCCATATGCATGCTGATCAAGCTGCCTTGAGGAGTTTCCAATATGATTGAAAGGCTTGGAAAAATTCAATATGGGTGGCTTCCAGGATGTAGCAGCAGCAGGTGTTTGATGGCCTATTATGCCAAAACTGGCCATTCTTGTATCCTAATTGCCTGACTTTACGGAACACTCTATCATATCGTATCAGATGGAATGGGAGGGTGAGTTATCACCCGCAAACAGATATGATAACTTTTTTGGAACATGGCCTCCAGTTAATCAAGCAGATCGTGCTGTAACTCTTTTGGAACGTGGCCTCCAGTTACCACCTCCAGATAATGTGCCGGGGAAAAGAAAATTCAAGGGGTGCTTTGCATGGAGTCAGGAGTACAAAAGTGCTATCCGTTTCTTTTCTTTTTTTTCTTGTTTGCCCTTTGCCCCATCCATCTTTTTTAGAAAAAGATGGGTGATGCCCAGACACAAAATTTGAATCCTGTTATGCATACTTTGCTTGTGTAATGGACACTAGGAGGCATATTAGCATGTAATAGACACTAAGAGGCATAATATGTTTCCTAGTGTCCATTATGCATCCAAAGTATGTATATTAAGGCTTAAAATTTGTGTCTGGGCAGCACCAAGATGTATTTGGTCATCACCAGACATATCTTGATTGGGCAATTGGGCGGTCTGGGGAAAAAGAATCAGACAATACTTTTGTACTCTCTGCAATAAGGACCCATTGTTGATTTGGGGGAACAATGTACCTTTACCATTTTGGCAACAAATTACAGAATAATTAATTAAAATTGAAATCTTAACTTTGGCACTTGGTTTTTTAATTCTGAAATTTTCAGTAAGTAATGATTATACAAAATAATAAACAGGGTCTTGTTAATATTATGAAATAGTGTAGTGTATAAGCAGGGTCTTGTCAATGTTATGGAATGGTCCATTGTGTATGGATTGTCTTAGTCTTGAGTCATTGTTTTGGAAGGTTTGCGATTCAAAACTTGACAATTGAACTTTTGATTTTATTAAAAAATTTGCACAAAGAATAGATAATTTTTCAAAATTTTGGCAAAATAAAAGAATAATTTAATTTATGCCAGAATAATAAAGGTGATATGGTAAGCTCCTTAAATAAACTCCTAGAACAAAATAAGTATTCCTAAGTAGGGGTTTTTTTTCTTTCAATTTTTGTGATGTAGCTCAAGTGGCTATCATTGATAAGATGATTCAGCCAGATTTGGCATAAGAAAATATGGAAGTAAAAAAAAATTTAGCATCCTTCTATATTTTTTACTATTTGCTGCAACTTAGAATAGAATCTGGTGAATTTTTTTTAATTAGATGTTTTTCGAAATTTGGCAACTAAAAATTTCAAAAAACACTAATTTTTTCCAATATGAAAAGAAAATCAGCATTTAGCAAAAAAATTCAATAATAATTTTTTTAAATTTAATTTTAAAAAACCCTACTCCCAAGATAAGCACCCCTTAGCTTAGCCTTGGGTGTGTGCTTATTTCAGGAATTCCCCTGCTGAAATGACATTTAGCCTACACAAAAAGCAAAACTCACCAAAAGGAGCAAATATTAAGGACTTACCTCTTGCTCACTTTGTGATCATAAAACACTCAGGGAAATTTCTTAAATGTACTTGGGGGCATCTTATATCCATGAGTATCCTCCCACAAAGTATCCCTCCTTATTGGGACGGATCTTAATCCTATAGTAAGCCACAAGAACCCTCTTATTCCTAGGGTGTAGGTGAAAGAACTCTCCCTTTGGTACACCTTGTTGGTTACCTATCTTTAGGTTCATGATAAACCTTAGCCTCATGCTTTGTACTCTACTACTGCTTCAACCTAAGCCCCATAATTTGGGAATGCCTCCACACTTGGGCATTAAAGTTATCAGTAAAGTCAGGCGATTAGGGGGCGAGAACGGCCAGTTTTGGCATAATAGGGCATCAAATGCGTACCTGGGAATGAAACTTTACAATGCGAAATAACTGGGACCCAAACTAGTTTTTCCACCAATTTTGGTGCTAACCTGAGTTTCATCCCCTCTGTCCTTTTTCCTGAGCGCCTCCACTGCTGCTACATATATTTTCACTGCTCCCACAAGCACAACTACTATAATTAGTCTCGAACCTTGAGCATTAAATGCTGAGTTTGAGCATTTCATACTGGGATTTAATAGAATTTCATTACTTTCTCGATACCACTGAAAGAGGGGATAGGGGGTGAAAGAGAGGATGACTTTACGAATTACTTTATTATCCTACAAATATGTAACCACAAAATATGAGTATGAGGCTTTTCCATACTTAATCCCATCCGCATCTGGACTATTGTTTTTCTTTATAGACCCATCAAGCTCCTCGCTTTATCAAACCCCCTGAAGCTCACAACTGTTGACTTCTCAATTGTCATGTGTTTCTTGAGAGTAGCCTAGGTAGATGATTAAAGAAACACAAAGTCTTGGGGGGGGGGGGGGAGGGGAACATTTTTTTGATTTTGTTCCCATGTGTTCCCCAAGCTGCTCCCATATGGCACCACACAAATATCCCATATCTTTTGCTCAAAATCCATGAAAAAGTATCATTAAAATAATTATTACATGCTTTCATATCCCCATCATAGTTCTTGGTTGCAAGCAACATGAGCTTCACTTTATCCATCCACTTCAGTGAGTCACAGCTCTTGATTGCAAGCAACACAAACTTCACTTTATCCAAAAACTTAAGTGAGTCAACATAGACATGAAACTACTACTAAGCATAAGTACGCAACTAGTAAATCACCTACCTATTAGACATTGAATAGCAAAATCAAAGAAAAAGATATACATAGACAATAAATACAACTTACACAATTGTCTCAAATTCGCAAAATTTTGGCATTGAAAAACATAATTTCCTTTACTTTCAATGTTTTGGATAAATATATATTTAAAAAATTTGACATTTTCAAAAGTAATATAATTACCACCAAACTTGAAAAGGTATTATGGTAGCTAGACCAAATGGGGGGAGGGGGACCAAAAAGTCCATCCCATTTCACTTTTCCAAAATAAATGGAAAAAATATCCCATTTTAATATTGTTTTAGGCCTCATGGGGTAGCCATTTTGTGAGGCCAATCATTAAAAATTTCCCTCCAATTTTATCTTTCAAAAAAATTATAAACATTAATAAAAACATCATAAATCAATGATTAAAATTATTTTAGAACCCATAGGCTCCCGCTATTTTCATTAGGCCTACCTCTTTGAAGTAGGCCTGAAAAAATACCCCAAGGGCCCAAGCAACATAATCGACAACTATCCATGTAGGATTCCAACAATTTTTTTCATCCAAAGTCATTTGGCTAGTCTTAGGCCTAAAACTACCCTAGTGTAAACACAAACTAACCACCTTTCATAGTTTGTACCAATGAGGAATTTTAGATTTGTGTGATCGCAAGCCCAAAACCACCCCTAAGGTGGGTTCTTGATTTTTAAAGTTCAGTTTAATATTAAAATATCAATATTGGGGGACTATGGGCATGGCCAAGGTAACATACAATTGAAATAACATGTTTGTCAAGTTTCTTTAAGTAAGTGCATATAACATTGTTGATACAAAGGGAAGAAAAAACATATTGATGCAAACATTGAACCAAACTTCCCCCATGATTTTGCTCTATGGTATTAGGAGTGGATGGACAACACCGAAATGGACTTCTTTCATAAGTAGAGCCCTTCATGTCCATTGCTAATACCATGGCATGCCCTTACTAGTCAAGAGTCATTTTTTTTCAGTGACAAGTACCTAGTCTTTCTACATGCCCTTATCTTGATTGCTTCACTCCTTTGTAATAAAGTGTGGCACATTTATAAAGAGTAGGTAAAACAATGTCGTCCCACATCTTGTGTGCATGGTAAGGAAGAGGGTAGTAGTTTAACTCGGTTTTGGATGGCAAATATGGATATATATGTATATACATCAATATATATATATACTATCCTTTGAAGATTGAAAATCCTAAACCCTCCAACATCTAATTCATAACTATACCCATAAATGTTTTCTAACCAATAATGTTTTTTTTAATTTTTTGGTGATTTACACCCAAAATTCATCATTTATCTTTTTTGCAATGTGCACTTCACTATTGTGATTATGTACACATCATGCATCAACATGTACACAATCATTTTGTGTTTGTAACATGGTAAAACATGCATTAAACAATTAATAAATGCACCATATGCTTCCAATGACGAATCAAAAATTTACACCCAAAATTTGCCATTATTTATTTTGCAATGTTCATTTCACATTTTGATTATGTACACATTATGCATCATGCATCGATAAATCATGATGGGTGAAAGCACATTAACGTAGGTCAAAAACTTAATCCTTGAAGATTAAAATAGAATTGTGTGACAAGTAAATTAAAAAGTAGGTGACACCTAATGAGATCGACCTTTTTAATTACATGAGTATCAATTGTGATATGGAGAATTTTTTAAAAGCTAGAAAAATAAATTTAAGTTTTTAATTTTTATTTCAATCTATTCTCCAAAAATTGTCATATTTTTAAATTTTCACAAAGTAACCCTTTGCACATTTATGGTGAACAATTTATGAAATTTGGAAGCATATGGTGCATTTATTAATTTTTTAAGGCATGTTTTACCATGTTACAAACACAAAATGCATTTTGCATGCATATAGAAAAGTAGATTTTGAATGCTTTAGACCTAGCATAAAGGAAAATTATTTTTGAAGGGTTTAATGTTGCAATAGTTGAAATATTCAAGTTCCAAAAAAATGTGTGTATACATGCATGATGGTATGCATATTATTACCACATCATTTGAATTGTATGGTTTAGAGAAAATATTATATAATCAACTAGATTAATAAATTTGTGATAAATAAATAAAATAGTTAGAATTGTAAAATTCATGAAGGATGACCATATATGGTTTATTTGATACAATAAGTACATCCCAAAATTTATACCATTACTAAAGGCCTAAAATAAAACATTGAAAAAAACTATTTTTACTTGGTGGGTAGGGATGACAACTTGGACTACATTATCTTGTTTAGACCCTAATTGCCTATTAAGCTGACATTCTATGTGTGACCATCAAACAAATTGATTTTTTTCAATTGATTGTTTGTACAATCACATTTACCTACATGACTTTTGAATTTGTGAAGGCTAAACATGTTCACCTTTTCTTTCCATTGTTTATTTATGTAGTCATGTCTATGAACATCAAGAAACTTTAATGTATAGTTTAAAATGTTGATTCAGTTGAATTGAGGTATGTAATAATGTGTGTTTATTTATCTCCCAACACTCCCATTTTGTTTTTGTGACCCTTTGTGGTTTTACATTTGCCATTGTGTTTTTATGTGTCCACCATTCTTTGTGTAATGGCCTCTTTGAAGCCCCTAAAATTTTAATTTTCATTTGATTTTTTAGTGAGAGTGCTAGGTTTGGAGATGGGTGTTTCCAAGGTATAAGATATAAAAAAACTAGTCGTAATTTGACATTTTTTCATTGTAACACATTTTTTATGTGGCTTTCAAAATGTTAAGAAAATATTTGTTTTAGAAGTGTACAATTAAAGGTGGATAACACCTTAAACTTTGAATATGTTGTGAAATGTGTGCACATATGAATAATTGAATTGTTAATCAAAGCACAATTTTAACTTGTAAGAGTTTGTATAAACATAGTAATTTCACAAAATGACTATGAAATACAGGTTTTAAACAAAATTTATTCATGAAATTTTGCACATACAAAAAGACAACCATCATGAACAATCTTCTCCATGAAAACTTTCAATTTATTTTGAAGTCTTGATGTTTAAATTATTTCATAAATAACTATTCAACAATACATTATGTTGTGATATTGTTGATGATTATGAGTTTTCTTAAATTGTAAAATGTTCTTCTATTAAAATTGTAGTTGGGCTAAATGTTGTTTTTTTATCAATTTACAAAAATAAGGTATAATTTTTAATTAATGAAAAAGGGTAGATTATTGTTAAATAGGGTGCTTTAAAGCAACCTTTATCAAATTATTGATGTACAATTATATAAAGACACAATTATGAATTGATTGCATATTCATAGTTTATATTATTTGTCTTACTTTTAAATCCCACATCAACTATATGTAAATTGTAGAAGAATTCAAAACGAGTGAAATTTTACATATTATTACTTTTGATACTATATGTATTTCTAGTTTTGGCACAAATTGTGTACATTGTACCATGGAAACACCTAGATGTCATTGAATCTAATTTTTTGAAGGGAAAAGGGGAAATATATATTTTAAGAGACAAATCCACCTCATGTTTACCCCACTTGATAGTTAAAGCTCACAAGAAACTAAAATTGAAAGTAAATAAAAGAAGAAGGCTTACAAATTGAATATAAAATTATTAAGGTTGTGAAATTGCCTTGGGTGAATTGAATGTGGTCAATGAAGATGGCCTTGTCATGCATGTGAAGTGTTTTGAGGAAGGAGAAACTTTTGGCTCCAAAATTTGATCTTCTTTTGCAAGCATGTGGATTTGAAAAGAAATCAACCTCCTCTATGCCTAGTGTGTCTAATGATGTACTTTATTGGCAAAAAGACAACTTGCATGCTTTAAAATTATTGAATATGGCCACCGAATGAGAGTCAAGTACAAAAAATTATGTAAGGAGTGGTGTTTGAGGACAAAAAGAAATTGGTTTAGTTTGCTACTATGTTTTACATATAAAAAAAACAAAAACCATAAGTGACTATGAGTTTATTAAACCATTGTTTTTTTTTTCAAATAAAAATTTTCCTTTAAAATCATTGGTGTGATAATTTAGTTTGTACCATGGTTAAAAGATCTTGCATGACATTGTAATTGTTATCATTATTGAGTGTCAAGTGTTTGTTGCAAGACACTAGTTTCTTATAGTTTGTTATTTGTAGTTGAAACTTAGTTCAATTTGAACAGGCTCTATTTTTTTTTGTTTGGGGGAATTATCCACATGGAGTGAAATCACACTACAATGAACAAAAAATGTTGTCACAAATACTATTTTTCAAAATATGTGTTTGAACTTTTATCAAGTCAATATTAAAAGGATTATTTTATAAGTTGTACTTAGAATAAGGTAGTTCAATATTCAAAAAATAAAATTGTCATAAGAAATTAAAAATTCCTTATTTAATGATTATATATATATATATATATATTACTAATAAAAATATACTACCAAGTGCAAATATATTGCAAAAACCATTCAAACAATTGCCAAACTTGATGAAATATTTAGTCATACATTGAATATGAGTTAATTGTACCATTTCAACTACATGTGAAAATTTCCACTTATGTGATTTCACAAAAATCATCCAAATGAGGTTTTTCATTCCAATAAACATAAATGTGAAATTTAATAGTTTTCTTGAAAAATCACTCCCTTGTGAAAGGTAATAAAAATTGTGTTAGAAACCTTATGTCAAAAATCCATTTTATGTGTTTTTCAAATCATTAGGTGAAAGAAAGAAAAATTGGCCCCCAAATAAGACAAAATGTATTATAAAAAATATATTTTCTTACCCAAGTTGGTCTTCCTTAGTGTTTTTCCACCTATTGTTGAAAAGATTTAATAGGATTTTGTGTGGTGGAAGCTAATAAGCTTGTAGTCACCATGACCACCTATAAAGAATCCACTTGAAAGAGGAATCAAGGACCAATCAATTTGGGCTCTCTCCATCTTTTTCCACAAAATAATTTGGCCAAGGGGTTGTGTGTTGAACTTGTGAAGGTCATCCCATGAAAGAGTGCCTAAAGAAATTAGGCTTGAAGCATTCGCATCCAAATCCATATCTTCAAGTAATGAAAAATGTGAGCATTGTGATGTTGATGGTCATGACATTGACCATTGTTACTCATTGCATCCAAAATTCCATCCTACCAAATCTACCCACAATAAGGATGGTGGAGACAAAGGAGGATGTAGGGGAGGCAATGGCTTTCAAACAAAGGGGAAAGCCTCAAATAAAGTTTCAAGTAAGGCCAAGGTGATGGCATGGGCATTACACATGATTAATTTTCTTAATTGGAAGAATTGATGATTATCATGGTTAGCCAAAAGGCAAAGGAAAAGAAGGCAAAAACACAAAATTCCATGAAGGTGCCCACATATATAAAATCATATCCTTCTTTGGATTTTTTTTGTGAAGCAAGATTTGTTTGTTTCATTGATGTTCCCCATGATGTACATGCTTTGGGGGTGAAACACCATTTTATTTTTTGTTGTTCCATGTTAGGTGAATTCATTAGTTCCAATCACACATTTCAACTCACATGATTTCTAGAGCCGTAAGGAGTTGATGAAGGACTTGACATTCAAAGGAGGGAGTTAAGCACCAAATGCTTAACTCAATCATTTTCCTTAATCAAGATTGTGTGAACTAATACATCCACATCCCCAAACATGGGACATGTTCCCATGAGGTCAATGAGAAAAGGATTTTTATTTTTGAAGTTGGATGTGAATGGGGTGATGTTGGAACTTGGGGGCAACTACATCCATTTTTCAAGCCCCATTATTTTCTACCATCACAATGGCAACCCCTAGAATGTGGCTAGTTTCCATTTTTTCACTTGTAGCCATTTTATGTGAGTGTGAAGGAGTGTGAGGTTTGATCACAAACATGAATTTGAGTTATTACCAACAATTAACTTTAAATAACCTCAACAAACAATACATTTTGAGGTGGAAATTCCTCCTTCATGGCAAGTTACAATTGTTAAATTATTTAACCTTCTAATATGACTTGCCATTGATTAGACATCGACATTAAAAATGGTCTTGGTGTGCAACAAGGATGTTTTTTTTAGTTTAAAAGGAATTAATGGACATGGGCAAACATTTTGCTTTCATGAAGTTATATTATACTATAATGCCCAACTAAAGATGTTGCATGTCAATTGAAATTTGTGGGTTTTGGCATGATAAATAAAGACCTTGAATCATGCCCATGTATTAGATTTAAACATTGTTAGGTGCATCCAAAAATGCCCATGGGTTTACCAGGATTGACGTTTTGGCACAATCAAAGGGTACAAGCACACTACACCCCCCAAAAAATGTAGTTACAAATACTTCATTTTTGCATTTGGTTTTTTAATTTAAGTATAGAGATCACATTTTGGATTATTTTTGTTTGTTTGAAGTTTATTGGATTAGATTTAGGTTTAAAACAATCATTTAAAAAGAAAAATCCAACAAACATTGGTGAACTTCAACATATGAAATATATTTGTGATGAAATAATATTCGTCATGGAGTATGAATAATTGCATACATACTTTAAAACTAGACTTGTGGGTGGAATTTTTTGGTGATTTTTTTTTTGGGTCACTATTATTGATATATTTCAATTGAATCTAAGTCCATTTGGAAGTTTTAATTTTTTGGTTGAAAATTTATAAAAATATGTGTTTTTTTTTTTCATTTTTTTCAGCAATAAAAGAAAAATATTTTATGTACTTAGAGAACAAACCAACACCAAATGAAAGAGAGAAAAAATTTATATAGGCATTGCATTATTTTTTCAAATTTCTTTTGTTAGTAATGTCTTGTGAACCACAAACATCAGGCTCTATGGCCAATAAAATACTACACATTATATATGTTGTGACATTGATTTTATTCAATCCTCTTCATCTAACCGTTGGATCAAAATTAATCTTGATTTAAAGTGAAATTTGAGTTCCAAAATGTTGTTGTGCACATTCTAGGGCTTTTTGCTTATGTATAGGATTGTCAAATGGTGCCATCAAATTTTTAACTTACTGTGTACTATGATACTAGTTATACATTGCCTTCTTTGGTGAAAATTGTTTCACCCGTAATGTGCTTTCACCATAAACCCCAACCACCCAATAAACTAGTAATCCATTCAATTTTTAGCCATGGTGACAAATGTTACATCATATGATGTGTTTGTTTGGGGTGTTGTGTTGTATCCCATGAAATTTGTATTGTATTTTTGGGAGGAAACTAATTCCCATACCTAGACCTAAGTGGAGATGGGCATCAACTTCAACTCCATGTTCAATATTTTGCACAAGATGTTATTATGGTGTTTGGATTTGTTACACATTACCTTAGGGGTGGGAACTTGGATGCATATGATGTCCCACCCCCACTTGAGGACATGACATAGGACCATCCATCCCATGTTGCCTTGTCCACATGTGAACTACCCACCATTGTGGGGAAATTTGGACCAATTGAAAAGGTGACTAATAGATGTGTCCTATAAGCATGGCAAAGTTTACCACTAACACCCACAATAGAAATGCCCCACCAAGATACACTTTGGTATGAGCCACACCTATTTTATGATAGCCTTTTGAAAAAAAGGTATGTTTCTTAGAGTTGTTTGGAAGCATTAACATTAGTTTGGTTCTAATGCTTTAGGTAGGTATATGGGTTCGCACATTTACTTGTATGTGGACCCCCACAACTTAGCCCAAAATATTTCCATGCATCATGTGGGGATGTTATTGGACCAATATCCAAAAGTATTACTAGACATAGTTATGCATGGATATTTGGGAACATTACCTTAAGACATTACAGTGCTAAAGGTGTGAGATTTAGATGATGTTGGCCCAATGGATACGGTGATAATTGGATGACCATGTCAAGGCTTAAGCAAGTACATGTGCTAGTTTGTTTGAACTAAGATTGAGATTTTTTAAAGAGCTATTACGAATGTTGTTACATATATTGGGCACTCAAGATCAACCATTCATATACCTTTTGGGGAATGTTCCTCCATTAAGTGACTCACAATTGCAAATTTTAATGGTATGGCACCAAGTCCATGTGTGGTTGGGCAAACCAATTTTGGTGGATACTACATTAGTGGGATCTCAAGCACATTGATGATTGCCCACCTCTTCCCATTGTCAACAAGGTGGACTAACCATAGGTGGCCTTGCCCATGATTATGAACTTTCCAAGTTAACATGCTTTTCATGATGATGGTTGAAGCATGATTTGGGATTCAAGATATTATTGTTGAATAGAACCTAATGCTAATGAATGGGAATGTACTACGGGGTTCCTTTTCCACACTATCATTAATAGAATAACCCCATTTTGTGATTTGTCTTAAGGAATCAAAAATGTTGTTTGCAATTATTTTGGTTTAGAAAATTTGAAATGTTGAAACATATTTTGAATGTTTCAAAATTTCAAATTTCAAACCTTTTGCATTGTGAGTGTTTTTGAATGTGAGTAGTAGGTTATTATTTTTTCAATTTTCTTACCACAAAAATTTCTTTATGAAAAGAATCCATAGCTTAATCCATTGATTTATTTTTTATCTAACGAAGCTATTGTTGAAGTTCAAAAGTCCTTTATAAAAACCAAAACATGAAATTAAATGAAATGAATTTTTAGTTTGACTTCCTTAACATTCATATTAATCATTTAGCACAAGGTCCCATGATTACCATGATTTTCACAAAGCAATGCATAAATATATGTTTAACAATTTTCATTGGGATCTAGCATGGTTTTTGGTTCCTAATATTGTAATCACACCCACTTGGGTTAATATCCTAGGTTTGATTGAACAATGATGATTATTTAGTCCCCACTAATTTTTTTTCTTCAATTTGCTAATGGAGTCCAGGTGGCAAACATCCTTATGTAGATTCAAACATATTTCTTCAAGTTGGCAACATTATTTCAAGGAACCCTTTACAACTACTGCCAGTAGGCATAAATGTGGTGACACCTCCCCCCCCCCCCCCCCCAAAAAAAAAAATTATTTTTTTTTTTTTGTTTTTTT
>Ga0209611_10012110_pt1 | contig 12213 bp, 8 predicted proteins | sample S1TSphgellanicum_3_FD_187693 | JGI IMG/M metagenome (GOLD analysis project Ga0209611, IMG submission 187693) | Host-associated microbial communities from peat moss isolated from Minnesota, USA - S1T2_Fc - Sphagnum magellanicum MG (SPAdes) (version 2) | ecosystem: Host-associated > Plants > Peat...
GTGTACCATGTTTACTTAGAACCACTCAAGAAAGATAGGTTTTTGTGCAAGAATAGGCTACAGATATATCTTTATGAACTTCTCACTCCTATCCTCATTTATCTCATTCTGCCCAACCTAAGGACACCCCATTGAGGATTCTAATATTCACTCAGACACATATCCTACAACATGGATCAAAGAGAGATGCAACAAATGTCCCCATTCTAAATGCATACTTGTCCTTCTACATGCCCTTTTTCCTATAGCTCAAACTTCCTTCTTTTCGTCATTAATCTTTAGCATCAACTCCTTATAAAATCTATTTTTACTAAGGACACATTGTTTGCCATAGTGTAATTATTGGTGTAGTGGAAATTAGTAACTACTAATCACAACTAGTCCAACCTATTGTCTCCTAAAAGTAGTGAAAAAAAAAAGAAAACCAAAACTTGCCCAAATTGCTCCTGAATTCGCCTTTTTATTTTGCCTTCCAATGTCCTACTATGCAAACCTCCATTTAATGCCACAACTTCTTCAACCATCCATAGCTCGGTGCCAATCTGTTTTTCATAACACAGAAATAAACAAGACTTCCTACCCATGTTCACAAGCTTCCTTGAAACAATAATTACTACAACTAATAAATAATGATGAAATAATTTCTGCGGTTAACATGTAAAAAGTTGATGGCCATTGAAAACAAAAACCAAAACCCTAAAAACTTGCTATGAGAACATGAAAAACATTATCCAATCGCCTTCCTGTCTGGTCACAAAAATTCATGGGTGACCAAATTCCAAAAAGGAAAGGTGGGATCATAGTGTTGTCTCATCCTAGTCCCTTTTATAATGGGAATGCCACACCTTAGGGATTTAGCATAAACAAAAGACCATGAATTTGGTGAAAATTATGAATTATGATTTTTTTTTGCACCTTTGAAAGATGGTCTTATATTAATATGAACATTTTTATTTTTATTTTCATGATATATTTCACAAATCAAACATTAAGTTGATTGTAAAATAGTTAGGATGCATGTCCACCTTGCAATTAAGATGTTGTGCCATCAATTCATCACTAAAAGATGTTAAATGTTGCTTGGGAAAAACCAATTAGTCATGGCAAAAATCACCTAGTCAACAAGATGGCATGACCATGAAAGGCTCTATCTCTATAACATCAACATTATAGAAGATTACATTTAGTGTGACATTCTCATTATTTGAACACAAAATCTTAAATAAACCGTAATATATTTCTATCACAATTGTTATTTGAAAAATGGTTGGGTAATTTAAACGCAAAGCAATATGAATGTATGGTTGTGAATGGTTCATTTTTGGCAAATAGACATTCCATACAAATTCATAACAAGTTTTTAAAAAATGATCAAATGGACATGGTTGTTAATTTTAAAGATTTTGATATTCTAATTTTTGGTTTCCAAATGTTCACCCACTTATGGAACCTTCTAAGCCTAGGTCAAAACCTATATCAAAAGTTATTAATGTTTTTTATTATGGTGGATGACACTTGGAATCCTAAAAGGAAAACCCATAAAATCCACATGAATGATGGCCAATGTAATTTTTTTAAAAGCATGTTCACTAAACATAAACAATTTGAGATTATTTTTTAAAAAATCCATCTCAAAAGGATTTTGAAAATAAAGTACAATTTTGACCTTTTGAAAGTCTATAACTATCATTTGGCTAAATTTTTTTAATAAAAGATTTCACACTTGAACTTATTATTTCATTATATAAAACATACTTAATCATTATAAATAATTTGGAGTGCAATTTAATATGAATTCTTCAATTTGTTAACAATCCAATCAATTGATAGGGCCATGATTTTTTAATTTCAAAAGTTCTCTATTCATAATGAATGCATTATTTTCGGAATATGATTTTACAAAAAAATTCATAATCATCATTTTAATGTTTATAAATTATTAATTGACAAATTCAAAATTAGTTTATTCACCACATTTAAACACAATTCACCTTACAAAAATGACCATTGTAACATCAAAAGTGAACCATTCAACCATGCATTCACCCAATGTGTAAGTTTATGGTAATTAGGCCAATAAGTCTCTACGCATCCTCCAGTCAATCCATTACTTGGAACTTGGAATATCAATCCAAGCATGATCAAGAAGGTGGCCTATTAATAACCAATATGGTTTTGTAATTGTACATAATCATGATTGTTTTCATATTGTAGATCATGATTATGTAAAGTTCACATGAACTTTATACATATCAACCAAATTTGAATCCAAACAAAAATAAAAAACTTCAAAAGGTTAGTAATTAAAATTTGATACTCAAAAAAACTTAGTAATCAAGTAAATAGAAACTTGAAAACCAAATATTTGAAAAACTAAATAAGTTAAAAAGTTGAAAATCCAAAACCAAGAAATTAAATAATAACAAAAGAAGTTTGAAAGTTGATAACCAAATAAGCTAAATCTTGAAAACTTGAAATTTTTCATAACCAAATAAACTGAAACTTGAGTACTTGATAACCATAGAAGCTTGAAAGTTGAAAACCATATCACTTAGAATCCATTGGTAGTGTAATTTTGCAATTAATGTTCCATAACTCAACATGGGAAGACACAATTCATGAATTTTCAAAGAGAAGAAAAAATTCAAATAAAAGCAATAAAAGAATAATTTGCATTATCATTAATGAAACCACTATATGCATTGAAAACAAAAGCTCATGCAAGTTAATTCTATCACAAATAGCTACAACAATTTATTAAAAAATGTTAATTCCATAAATAAAATCTTGCATGTCTATGAGACTTAGTCGTAACATGTCCGATGTTTCTTGATCTTCCTATTTGAAAATCAACATAATGAAATCAATGTCAACAATTAACACCATGTACAAGGTCAAATAGTTTTAAGGTAAGCACAAGGGATTATTAAGTGCGTGGATCAATTAGGAAAACTAAATGACACTTTTTATACAACAATTACAAACTAGCAATGGAAAAATGCATCATTGCATTGCAAAATATGTGCTCAAAGATGTGACAAATCCTCAAACTTTCATAATTCACAACATTTAGATTGAAAGTGTAGATTTGATATTGTTCACAAAAACTCTTAAACATCATATGTGCAATAGATGATGTAATATTGGAATTTGATGTTGTTGTTTTCAACTCTTGAAATCACAATTCATAACATCCATTCAACTTCAAAGGTTATGTTGAAGAGAATGTAAACATGCAACCCACCCTCTTTTACATTTTATTTTTAAAAATCAAATTTTATTTCACTTTTGAACAAAAGTCAAGTTTGTTACCAAATGGGTGCAAACACTTTGCAAATGTGACTCATGTCAAGATATCTATACATAAATTTGAATCATTTATTTATTGTCATACATAACACATATTTTGAAATTGTGTTGTGTGCACAATTACAAATCTAATAAGAAAATTGCAATCAAATTGTAATGTTTTCATGTGTGTGAACTTTAAGGCAAATGTGTGAAAAACTTTATTGCAAAATCTTAAAAGAATTATAACTCATGCAAAAACATTGTGCATTAGTTTCCATTACAAAAAAAATTAACATGAAAATTTTCACATAAAGGATGAATTAAAAAGAACCACTATTATTCATTAATGAATTAACAATTATATTCATTGCTAACTTACACTAGTGATGTTAAACATAAAATTGTACAAATGTTAACTTGAACATCTCTAGAATGGAACATGAAATTTCAACATATATTAAAATAAACATTTGACATGATATAACTAATTAAATATTCAATAGTTGGAATTCATTAAATGTTTAGTAAAACTTGAAATATTTTTTACTTAATAGTGGATTGTGTTTCTTTGAATTATTGTACATTGTGTGATATAGTTGAAGATTCAACACAATTTTATATTTTATTCACACATAAACACATCATCATTTCACCCCCACACATTATCAAAATGTTATTTTTAAAGCTTATTATCCATTTTGCATCTTCCTTATTCTTTTCAATATTCCATATGGTGTAAACTACTCAAAATTATTTGCCTAATTTGGATTTAATTCTAATCCATAGTTGACAATAGTTGTGGTCACATAGCTCAAAGTTCATTGTGTTTAACACAAGCTAAAATTTTCAATGTTAAACATTATAAAAAATAAGTTGCGAATGTTTGAAATGGGTTTAATATCATTAAAAAAATCTCAAATGCTTTAATTTGAAAATGAATCCCAAATATTAATAATTCTAATGATAACAATTCATCAAAACTAGTTTATGTAGGATAGCTTTAGGTTCCATAAGTTGTCTTTTTGAATCTATCATTCTTTGGATAGTTCCAAATTAAAATATGTTTACATTGATTCCCAAGTAAAGAGGCGTTTTTTCAAATTTGTCCCCTTTTAGAGGTTTTTTTTCAACATTGTAATTAGAAGTAGATTTTCAGTACATTTTGTATTGGTTTGTATCCTAATCATCTTCAATTGAATTTGAATCCAATTTATTTTGAATTGAGTTCACTTAATTTTGTATTGAATTGAATTTGAATTGACTTCAAATTTCATACCATGTCATTGAATAGATTCATTTGAATGAAACTTAATTTTCACAAAATCAATTCATTTTTTTCATCCATCGATTGTCATTCATAGTGTGTAGTAGCATGAAGCCCGAGTTGACATTTTTCATCACGAGCAAGAATAATTCCAAACACTATTTTTTTTATTAACTTAAATAAATCTTGATATTGTAAAGATCGACCCTCCACAACGATAAAGGATGAATCATGAAATTAATATCATTACAAATTCAATGCAAATGTTACTTAAAAATCAATTATTGATGAAAAATTAAATTATAACATTGAATCCAAGAATTTTAAAAAAATTTATGATGTGAAAACATAAAAGAAAATAAAATACCTCTCAAGATTGAAATTACAAAAGTAAAAACATATGGGCATGTTATTTACCTTGATTACAAACGTACAAAATTTCAATATTTCAATAGAAACATATATTTGCAGTATTCATGCATAAGAAATTGTAAAAGACCATATATATACAAATAATGGTATGAAATATAAATGGACCATGAATTGTTTTTTAATTAAAATTTTGTTTATTAAAAAAGACATAACATAATGTGATGATATATTATTGAAAATATGTGATATTCAATGAGTTATTATCACTTAGGACTTGCAACTCCTTCCCCATCTTTCCTCTTTCGTTCTTCTTTTTCTTTGGAAGAAAAATGATTTTTGCTGGAAAACACATTTTAAATTGAAAATTCCCAAAAATAAATAAATCTGGCACAAATTCTTTCACAAGGAATCAGGGTTTTGTTTTTGTTTTTTTTTGTTTTTCCCAAATTCCTCGAGTAGACGCTGTGCTTTCGTTAGTTTCTTGCTTTTGTTGTGAAGCAGGATTTTCTGAGGATGCAAGACAGGGTTTAGGGTTTGGAGGTAGCCGGGAAAGGCGAGGAGGTCACGCGGTCATCCGTTGTCGTCGTCGGGGAAGAAATGGCTTCAGAAGTCGAGGAGGAAGCAGAGCTCCTGCAGCTCGAGGAGGAAGTCAGAATCCTCGCCGGCAGAGTGTCGGCATTCCGAGAGAAGGGGCTTGATTACTTCACCTCGCGAGCTGCTGACCTGAACCCTGGAAAGAGGCGTCGTGATTCCAGCAACGGCCATACTACAGAAGAAGAAGAAGAAGAAGCAGGTGAGTGAAAGGACTTCGAGTCTTCTTTGTGTCGCTCTTCTTGTTGCTGCTGTAAATGCCGTCAAATGGAGGCACCTTCCTTTCTTTCAACTATTTTAGGACTGTTGCCGGGAGTATAAGGGGTTATCTCTCTGTACAAAGCAGGTGAAGAAGAAAATCTCACTGCGGAGGAGAGGGAGGAAGAAGAAAAATGGACATCGGAGATACAGTCTCTGAAGGACAGGCTTGTCGTTGCTAATGAAGCGTTGCCACCTCTATTGAAGGAGATTGAGAGCTGGAAAGAGAAGCTGGAAGCGGCAACGAAGATGATTCAGAAGGACATGACTCATTTAGGGTTGACAAATGATGAAGATACCATTGCCTCCATGAACTTTCTCGTGTAAACTGAGTGACCTGTGCACTCAGCAAATGTAACATTGCAGTTTCATCAGCTAGCATTTGAATTTTTTTGCAGAAGTATTAGATGCTTCTCTCCTAGCGATACATCAGATCTGGAAGCTTGAACTGCTGGAGTTTGCATCTGGAAAAAAATGTGTAGAAATTAGCACAGGTCAAGTAAGGTCTCAAGAGATCAGTAAACCCTAAACCCTAGAACCTATGAAGTGAGAAGAAGCTGACAGACTCTCAGAAAGTGTAACACAAGGTAGCAGAGACTGAGAGAAAAATGTTAAGTATCAACTCTGCCAAAATGTTGCTTGACAATGCCAGAGCAACACAACTTCTGCATAGGAATTAGCACTTGAAAGGGTGTTCAAAGCCTTTTACCTGCTTCTCTGATGCCACAGCCCTTCTGATCCTGTGTATTTTAAGTATTTTTAAGGGGGAAGCTGCAGAGTGTGGACAGTTTGTGAGGGAAGAGAGAGGCAACTGCTTCTGGTGAATCTGCATTGCTGTTCAGGTGTGAGTTGTTTCTTGTCTTTGATCATGTACAGAAATTGCACGTTTCTGAATCAGCAACTACAACAGGAGACCTGCATTTTGTAACCATATGATTGCTGAATCAACAGTGATAGGGAAGGTACACATCTGTTTGTCTTCTTACAAACTGTCTCAAAAGGGGAGGAAGTTGTCAAGCACACAAGGACTTATATGATCTCTGCAAGATAAGAGACAACATTGCAATTTTACAGAGGCAAGGACCAATACACATTGGGGCCTTTTTTGAGCTGATTAAGAAGAAATGTTGGAGTTCAATGAGTAGATTAAAGACCAACTGGTAGAGTGTCTCACTCTGGAAGGAAGAGTTCTTTGCATTGTAAGTCAAGAATCAAGATGTGCATTGAGTGTCATTCCAGGGAAATTATGCAAGGTGATAGAGAACTGTACATGATAGCCCATTCTCAGTGTCAAAGAAAGAAAAAGGAGTTTAAAGCAATCAGATTTTCTGATTTTTTCCAGTTGTGATACTGGTGCCCTGACAGCATCCAGAATTTCCCTGTTTTCGACACAGAAAGAGTTAGAAAGCACATCTTTCAAGGAGAGATTTTGCAATAACCCAAGAGAAATTTATTGATGAAAGAGAGGGAATACATTTGCAGGTACACAAACCTTCACATTTGAATATATACATTCTTGTTCATAAGATTTGATGTGATCATCTGCTGACACACAACTTCATTATGAGCAATTGTGACAATGATATTCTACCAGTCATACTGAAGACACTTGGATGTTTTAAAGTACATCATCAGACATATGTTGATCTTGGTCCTTGGGGCTTAACACATCAGAAAGCATGAGGCAAATGTTATCATAAACCTAAAAATATGTAGATTACAAGGTGTAGGATGGGGAGGTTCATCTGTGTATTCCTTGAGAGTTGGAGGGATCCTATGCCTACAAGTATGCATAATTTCCATTCTACTCTTAAGGAAAAGGTGTAATATACCTCCTGTTTTCTAGGAGGGATATTCGCAGATATAAGGTGCCCTCTAAATACAGTTAGGAAATTCCTTTGTGTGCTTAATGCTGATGTTTGACATGAGCATCCATCCATTGCTACTGATGAAGTCAGTGCGGATGTTATGATAGGTTGTCAATACCATACCAGCTGCTGTTGAAGGTCTGAACATGTGCATAGCCATCATTGCCAGTCAAACTGCTCCTTGGTTTTGTTTTGGTTGATTTTTCAATTTTTCATTTGTGTTGCTTGAAATTCACTTCCTTCAGTAAGATGCAAATCTGTTAAGTTCCCGCTTAGTTACAGGAATATTATCTGCTGTTTATACTGTGCCATACTTTCCCATAAGGTCTATGTCCTGGATGTGCAGGTCCTTTTGTTGCATGTAAAGGACCATACCTACCAATTCGATTTGGCAAGCTTTTTCAGGTGTCTTAAAATGGCAGAATTGGGCTTTAGATTTTTTGAAAACTCAGAGAATGGGTGAAATTGGCAAAGTTGAACTAGATTTAAATTTCTCATCCACTTCCCACAATCCCAGCTTCAATGGGTTCACCCATTGTCCCACTTCATTGGGAACTTGGGCTAATTTCTCAAGACTTTTCATTCATGGTATAAACTTTCCAAGTACCTTCTGTTGCAAAATGGGGTCATCGTTTTTAAATTTCATCCATTGTGGAACATTCCCAAATGCCTTCAATCCCTTTAATTAAAATTTTGGTATCGCCATGATTGATACATCCAAAGTTTGGTATTAGTTAACACTAGTGGAAATATGATTGATGAATTGATATTCATTCATTAAGACTTATAAAAATATGATTACACCTATCCATTAACACTTATAAACATATGTTTGACACAAATCAATGTGCAATCGATGTTATGGTAGATTTCTTCATGATTTTTGCACTCCAAAGTAAGGTAAGAAAAGTTCTTCTCCATAGGTCTTCACTTGTTGAACATGATGTAAAAGAATAAATGACAGTTTTTGAGGGTTGCAACAACCAATGGATAAGACTAACCACATATCCTTTATTGAAATATGATCTTGGTTTGGTGTTGTCTTCCTTCTTTGGGCAAGGCTTTTGATTGTTTGCTTGGTGCTATCGGCACATCTGCAGGTGATTGATTTCTCCAACAGACCAGCTATGTTGTGTTATAAGGTGTTCTTGGTGTCAAAGTTGCTTTTCTGATTGGGTAAGTCCTTTGATTGTTGTTAGATGCCATTAGTGCATCCACTGGCTGCTCATATCTCCAAGGAAGTGGTTGCTCCATGCTGGTTTGTAGCAAATCTAATTAGTTGTCCTATGGTAATCTCGACCTAATTTTCTTTATAGAAAAAAAACTTTATTCGCACATGCTGAGGTGCATAGGAATAAATATGATTTAATGATTTTTGAAAACTTAAATGGGTGACTATCTAAACTTATTCTGACCTTTTTATCAAATTTTCAATGTTGAATCATTTTGTTTTTAGATTCTATGGCTTATAGTAGTTAATTTTACATTGGTTCCTTTTGCACTTCAAATGCATGTCCACTTTGGATTCTAGATCTTACACAAGTGGTGAGGATTGCATTGATGTCTTTTACAATTCAGAACCCGTAACAACCTATTTCAACATTTGAGTTTGATATTTCAGAAAAAATATTGCAGAATTTGCACCAAGAAAATTTTCAAATTGCAAAAAATCACACAATATTCCCGTGCTTAAAGTAATGACCTCTCTACAAATTACAGATTTCAAATCTCTTTTGCTTCCTAAACTTAATTCAATGAGTTCAAGCCACAAATTCAATGAGTTCAAACCTCAAATCCAATGAGTTTAAACCATGGATGGTTGCCAAATGATAATGAAGGACTTGATAGAAGTTAGGCATTCAAAATAGAACTATGAAAAAATAAATCAATAACCAGATTCCATTAGAAAGATTGAAAAAAAAACTCATTCAAGAGATAATTGAGGAGACGATAATCCTCTTCAGACTAATTCCTTACATAGCTTCATATCCTCCAAGTAACTAACTAGTAACTATTTCATATAGTACTGGCTACCTAACACATGTTCACGTAACATATTTAGGCAATCAGCATGATAAGTACTTCCAGTGTTCAATACAAGCAATAATTGATAACAATTATATAACATTTATAGAAGTATAATTCATAACCCTTAATTAGCACTTAGAAAAGTATGATCAGTATTGATATAAACAAGTCATACCATGGTTAGCAAAAGTTCCCCATACGATCCATTGTCCAAATCCATTGGATGCGTCCCCTCAGGAAGCTCCACTCATTTTTATCCATTGTGAAAAATCCTCAAATCCTCATTGAGGAAGTGTGACCAAGTTCCCCACATGCCTCCTTAGTGAAGTTCCTCATGTTTTCATCCATTGTCCAAATTCATTGGATGCCTCCTCTTGGGAAGCTCCCCTCATTTTCATGCATTGTGTAAATTCCTTTGAATCTCTGCCAAAAGAAGTCTATAACTTTCTGAATAAGTGTATCACAAATTAAGTCTTGTGATAAGAAAATGTAATGTGGATGAGATTTAATCCTCTATCTTTCAAAGACTCAGTCTTAATGCTTAATTGACATTTGACTAAAATAGTCTCAATCCAAAAAATGAACCAACTCTCATACATGTGTTTAAAAGTCATGCAAAACATTAGAATTTTGAAAATCTGACTTGGTGAGATTATATAGGACTTCAAGTTGAATGCTTTGGTAAAAAAACATTGGATAAGAAATGAAAAATTGCCATCATTATTTTATTAGTGTAGAAAATATACACAAATATATAAGGTCCATGGAATAGGCTTGTGCTAGGGAAGAAAAAAAAGCCTATATGACCAATCAGATTAATAGAATGAAAGCCTAGAATTGTATTGACGAGTTTATTTCAGTAAACATACACTTAAATGTTGTGTTAAGATAGGTTTGTGCCTAAAAGAGAAAAATCTTGACAAATGAGATTGTTCAAATTGCTGCAGTGAATTGTTTATAAATGTTGCCTTATTGAACTAATACTTCCATATTGCAGGTAATAGACATGCAAATTGCGAGCTTTTAACAAGAAACTGGAACATTCTGTAATTTTACTTAGAGATTTTATTTAAGGTGCACAAACATTAACATTTTGATATACAATGTCAACCTTGCAATCTCTCTCTATACTCACAGTTGGGGTTCTAGCGCATTACTTGTGTTGTCTATTTTGTTATTCATAAAATATACTATAATGTGACTATAATATCTTAGATTATCCTAAAAAGCTCAAATAATATCAATTGGATTTTCATGGATAAGTTATTGCATGAAAGTGAATATGGAGGTGCTCAATATGGGTTTTCAAGAATGCTTTTTGATTTCAGTTCTAGTTCAGCATTGAATTCCCAATGTTCAAACTTCTAGTTTCATGAAGGCATTGCTTAGCATGTCACAAAAATGCAACTAGCATGTGAGTCTCATCTATTCACAATAGGGTTTGAACCTTGCTTGTTTTCTTTGACGTCTTTTTTTACAGTCTAGTTTTCAAGAGCTAATACTTTTATACTGAGGTTGATTCTACAAAGGGCCAATGCCACTCAATAGTCCACCCTTGGGCAAACCACAAGCTCCAACCATGACCAAGAGCTTTGACCACGACTATGAAGTTTGATGTCAAATTCTCTGGATGATTATGTTTGAACAAGGGTCGCATTAGAATTGCAAAACAGAAGTGCCATGAGTGCGATGAAAAAAAGAAGAGCAAAACAAACACAAGCCACACAACAAGCAACCAAATAAGAAGCAAACAAATAAACAAAAATTCTTTCTTTTACACAATACTAGGCCTTTTGATGACAATGCTATTTTGCACATTGTTGTTGGTCTCAAAAGTTTCAATTATCGGTCATGCAGGTGTTGCAGCAATTGCTACATTGACATTTTTCAACTGAACACCACCAAATTGTTGTTGTAAGGGTGTTTACTGCACATTGCAGTGAAGATGTTCTTATATCTTCACATTCCTTGCTATCAGGCCTTATGTAATGCATAAGAAGGTGTAAACATGGTAACATGACTCACACTTGCTTCTTTTGTCTAGACTTTGAAATTTTGAGCAACTCTAAATAGTTTGATGTAGCAAACTAGGATGGATTTATTTGCGTTTTTTGCGTTTGTTTCATTATTTAAATTATATTTTCAAATATTGGTTATAGTCCTAAACCATTGCTTTTGGATATTTTATACTCATTATATTTATTTAAATTTATCATGATTTTATAATATTTTATTTCAAACATTATTATAAGAACATATCACACATTTTAAACATTATATTAATTTATCAATTCAAAAAATGTTTAAATAAGCATTGATTATGCTTGGAGTGGGTCATGTTATTATGACTACACCCAAAAACCCACAAGGATACTATCTCAAAGCTTTTAAATTAACAATGTTCTTACACACAAATTTTTTAAAATTTTCAATTTTTCCAAATTTTAGTACCCTCCACTCAGCTTACCAGTTTTGTGATCTGATCCCTTTTCATATACATAAGTAATTACAAAAACCATGCCACAATGAATAATAAATAGT
>Ga0209611_10012111_pt1 | contig 12211 bp, 7 predicted proteins | sample S1TSphgellanicum_3_FD_187693 | JGI IMG/M metagenome (GOLD analysis project Ga0209611, IMG submission 187693) | Host-associated microbial communities from peat moss isolated from Minnesota, USA - S1T2_Fc - Sphagnum magellanicum MG (SPAdes) (version 2) | ecosystem: Host-associated > Plants > Peat...
AAAAAAAAAAAAAAAACCTTCTAAGTGCAAGACAAAGGGGATATTGATGTAAACAAGAAAGCAAAATTGGTTGTCACCAAGGATGGTTCTAATTTAGTTGTGACTGAAATCATCACCTTGATGGGAAATGAATAAGAAATCAAGAATTTGCAAGATGGAGTGCAAAACTTGCCTCTCAAACCAAGTCTGAGTGTGGAAAAGAATATCTGGAAGCTCAAGGGCAAAAAGAAAGTGCGCAAGCCAAAAGCCTTATCCTTTAATTCAAGTTATGGTTCGGATTCAAGTCGGCCAAGTGAATTGGACAACACCAAAGAGATGTTACCAAAGGAGATTCACTTTCAAGAGGAAAAGAAAATAAAAAAGGAAAAAACAAAAGCCTTTGGAGCAAGTTGAAATTTTTGGCCCATTGGTAATGGGATAAGTTGGAATATAAAGAAAGGCAAGAAGAGTTGGACACCTAGATCGAATTAGAAATAAAAAGTTGGACCAAACTCAAGGTCAACTAACTTGCATTGGAAGCAACCATCTCCCAACCCTCATCAACTTCAGTAGTCCCAAAAGACATGTTAAAAGTGTTCAAGGCCTTACAAGCAATGTTATTGCAACAAAATCAAGCCAACAAAGGCTTGTTAAAAAGCCTTGATTAAGGTGAATTGGTGGGAGTGACAAAAAGTGATCCTGCCACCAAAGCAATTAAAACTCACACCTTGGAGCTCTTCATGGGGAAGGACTTCAAATCCAAGAGAGTAAGGTAATGGGCTTTTCAAACAGAGGCTTACTTTGAAACTAAAACAATTACCTTAGCCTAAGGTCAGTTTCATCATTAAATAATCCTCAAAATAGTGAAATGAATTTTTATGAAAATATGAAGTTGACATGTCGAAAATCATCATAATTATCATAGGCTACACTCTGAATAATTTCACTGCATATATGAGAATATCGTAATAGATCATGGAAAATTCAACAATTTCATATTTAAGAATTGAATTAATTTTTTGAAAACAAATAATTATTCCTTTTGTCAATGTGGAAACTGACCCTACACTACAGTATCATGGTTGTTGATTAACTTAAGATGGCCCAATTCTTGTTCCAACATTACCATTTAGAATGGTGGATGGCACAAAAGGACATAGCGCTAGATCCAATGGGGATGTTGGTTTAAAATGACTTCAAGACCAAATTGAACGGGAGGTTCACCCCCCACACAATCAAAATTTGAAGGATGGGCAAGAGATATTCAACTTGCATATAGGAATAAAACATGGGTCCTTGGTGATCAATGTTCAAAAATTTAATGCATTGTAGAGCCTTGTCATGATGGAAGGGTACTTACATAAAATTGTGTTCTTCCATGGTTTGCAATAGTGTTGAGCTCATAAACTTATCCTTCAAAGAAATAAAATTTTGGACTCTTGCTAAAAAATGATGAAGGTGACCAAATGCATGGAGGATGACTTCCCATTTTGCAAAAATGGTGGTGACCAAAATGCTCACCACAATGGTAGAAATTCCCAAGTCAATGGGGATGGCTTTAAAAAAGAAGGAAAAAACAAAACAATGGGATAAGATCTTGCACAAAGTTTAAAAACACTAAAATGAAAAGAAATCCAAAGGGGACTTAAGGTGTTTGCATGTTATGATAAACCCAATTGTAATCAAAATTGGATGTACATAAATTATTAAAAGTACTACAATTTAAAATTCATTTATTTCAAAAATTTCTAACAATTATATTTTATTAATTTGGGCCTTAAAATAAAATAAATCAATACAATCACGAATATCAAATTGTTTCATACTTTATCTATGAGTAAATCTACACTAATCACATTATAAAACTTGAATAAAAAAACATATTCAATAATAGTATATCATTTTTTCAATAATGAAAAACACGTTATTTCAATTTTTTGGATAAATAAAAACCACATGCCTAAGGTAGATCTATATTTTTCATGGAAAAAAATTTTACAACTAAAAAACACCATAATCATCAATATTATTATAACATAATATACCACCAAACTTTTACAAATAATTTAAATTTCATTAGGTTAAATCAAATTGAAAAAACCAATATTGTAAAAAAATCATTTTGATTAGATTTTCTAGAAAAGAAACCAAAATGATAGGTGTCAAAAAGACCACCTTGTCAATTTCAACAAGTTTATTTAAATTTGTTGTGACTAAGGTGGTCTTTTTTACTCGTAGAGTAAAAGATTTTTTGATTGGTCATTTTGATTGTTAAACAATGAACAATTTGATTAGTCAAATTTGAACCTAAATTTAGATCATTTTTTGGATTATTAATAAATCATATATAGATAGATAAATGGTAAATAAGTTTAGGTAGGTTGTAAAAAGGTAGGCAAGTAGGTAGGTGGTAACTTACCTAATTTAATTTAATCTACCTAGTTTAGCTTATTTACCCTAGTCCCTTAAACATGCACAAGTATAGAGAATTGAACCCTTCACCTTCATAATGATAGACCAAGTCTTTACCAATGGACTACACTTCCAAAAGGTAACAACTTTTGTCAATTTTTTTATTTCACATGTTTATGTAAGTACGAAGTTTATGTAATTAGTAAATATATTAGAGGTAAGTTGCAAAACAATAGGTATATAGAGGAAGTAGGAAGTAAATAAATAAGTTAATATACCTTTATAGGTCAATAGGCCCAAGCAACTTACCTACTTAAGTTTACTTATGTAACCTAAGTAGTAATTAAGTAGGTAGGTAGGTAGATAGGTGGGTAGGTAGACAAGGTAAAAGGTAGGTGGGTAGACTTAGGTAGGTAAATAGGCCTAGGCAAAATAGTAGGTAGGTAGGTAGGCCTAAGTAAGTAGTTAAATAAAACTAGGCTACTTACTTAACCTAGGTTGGTCAAAAACTAACATAGGATGTCCAATTTAATTAGGTCATTTTGACCAAACATGCCATTTTGCTTTGTCCAAATTAACTAAATGTTCCACTTGATTAAAACCCATTGGCCAATTTGATTGAAGTGTTAGTTTTTGTTCAACTTCATTAGATGTTTGATTTGTTAAATAGTCAAATAGGCCAATTTAGTCAAATTCATTGATTAAAAAAATACACATGTCATTTAGGCTCAAGACTTCTAATCAAAATGGACATGTTCATCAATCAAAATGAACAAGGTAATCATTTTGGAAAACTTTAAAAACCATAAATTATAATAGTGAACCTTGATGGAAGATGGTTCTTTGTACATATATACATTGATGTGCAAAATGTAATTGGAAAATTCCAACTAAAAGAAATACTTCCTAATCCTTTTATTAAAATAATCATTTTGGGACAAATGATTATAATGTTACAAATGTATTCCAAAGGACTATTGCATCATTTTTATTTACATCAATTTCATAACATAATGATAGATTAAATGTGAAGCACTTTTAATTGCACATTTTGACCTTTAAACCTTTTCTAACTATTCCCTTTAATTGTTCAATTTTTTCTTTTAATGATACTAATGAATCTGAATAGAGAATCTCATACCCCGACCGTTATCCATGTTTTTTGCAATGTATTTGAATCTAGCAACATTGTTGAACAAAAAAACTTTCTTCATGCCCCTAAATTACAATTGTTTTCACTTGAAATATTTGCTATAGAACCAAATGCCACGCTTGAAACTGTTAATATAGATGTTGATGATAAATGTGTTCTTCCTCTCAAAAAAACTACAAAAGTTGTTACTAATGTTAACTACAAATTTCAAGAAATTTGGTTTGTGAAAATGCCATGGATAGAGCCCATTTTTAATGAGGTTGGGTTGGTTTTTATTATGAGATGTCATGTTTGTACCATAATTGAAAGAAAGGAAAAAAATTGGTTGCTAAATGGGATTTTATTGAAAAACATACAAGTAAAAGAATGGGTTTTGATGGTAAGTGGACCATGGATCCAAAATGTATGCATGTTAAAAATGAGATCTCTTGCACTCAACTTTCTATAACCACTTTCTTTTAGCAATTGAATAATGGTCAGGAAATGGAAGACAGGTGGAAACTTGTTCAATTGCACTTGTTTTTAGCTTGTTGAGTAAAGGTAAACCAAGATTAACTATGAGGATTTCCAACCCTTGTATGAGTTTTTGAAGCTTTAATCTAATCCTAAGAAACATTGGTCTAAACAGGTTGGTTGAAAATTTGCAAAACACATACAAAATGAAGTTTCAAAAGCTACTAAGCTTGTTGTCCAAAATTCCTACTTTATTTCTCTTACCTATAATGAGGTCACAACTATGGATATCACAAGTTGGGCAACTCTGCATGGCTACATTATGCAAGATAATGTTGTATACCATTATTATTGAATGTGTAGCAATTGTTTTTGGATCTAATGCTAATAGCATGACTTTACTAATCATGAATTCTTTGATGACACAAGGAGATTTAAAAAAAGAAGATTTGATTTCAAAATTGGTGTGTTTTGTTGTTAAAGGGGTTAGCACCTTCCAAGGTTTTAAATTAAAAGTGACATTCCAAATCCAACATCAATATGTTCCATTTGTTGTTAGTGTGCATTATATGGCACATTAAACCAATCTTGTATAACAAACCTTCTCAAACCTACATTTGTTTTTCCACATTGAAAATTTGTTGCAATATTTGTATGGTTATTTTAGTTATAGCCCCAAAAAGCATTTGGAGTTTACCAAACTAATAAAGATCATGGAAATTAAAGACAAAATTCTATGGAACATTAAGACAAGATGGATATCTACAATTAGTCCTATCAAACATGTCTTGTCTAAATACCACACTCTTATCATGAAAATGGCATTAGATGCACCCACAATGCCTTCTACCAAATCTAATTTGTTTTCATTGATTGATGTGGAAACTTTGTCGGGCTTGAATGCAATGATATCAACATTAGGAACAACATATTCCTTGATTAATTTTGCACAATGAAGGGATGTTTTTGTCTATGATTTCATAGTTGGAGTGAAGATTTGTGAAAGGGATGTGTACCACATGTTTTATGACATGTGGTCCTTTTTTGAAAGTAATGTGTTCAACAATTTCATTGCCCTTATCAACATTGCTCATGAGAACATCAATCTCCATTGAATTACAAATCTAAACATCATAATTGATCACTGGCTTTTGAATTTACTAGGTAACACATGTGAGCAACATCTTCATATTAAATTGGGGCATCAATTTTTGTTACAAGGGAGATATATGGCAATATTATTGCATCTGTGAAACAATAATGTGAAGAAATTACCGTTCAACTTATTGTTGAATTACAAGGTTAGTTCCTTGCTCAAGATTTTATGGATGCATTGGATATTATTTACCCATAATGTTGGCTACACCAAAACTTGAAAAAAAGTTCAATGTTCATTTGGCAATCATCAAGGAAGACCTTTGTTAACCTAAAGAAGTTCATGGCTTATTTTCAGCTGTTATTCTTGATGTTCAAAAATCTTTGTTTGTGTTTAACGTCAAACAATTTTAAGTTGGCAATATAGAAACCTTTTGACATCAACACCCTTATTTCATCTCCAATTCTGGAAAATAAAATCTTAGAGTATATCAAGTTGGCTAAACTTGTTATTCTGCAAGTAATTGATTTTGTTAAAAATGAACGTTGCTTTTCTATGTTGACCTTCATGAAAACAAAATTACAAGATCGATTAATAATGCATTTAGAGCTTGTCATTTGCATGTTTCGTCATAAGTTCTTCACTTTGCAAAACTTTCCTTTTGGAACAAGTATTCAAAATTGGAAAGACAATAAAATTCAATATGATGCAAAAAGTTGAGGCTTGAGCTTCTACCAACTTGCAAGTTGTTTTTTCCTTTGTATGTTTCTTAATACCTTTTTTTTTAAAAAAATTCTGAGACTTGTTTGACATATGGATTTTTGGATAGTGGATAGCAATAGGGCCAGTGGGTGTTGTTAAGATGATTTGGAATCTTGATCTGGCAAGCAAGCAACAACAACGAACTAGTTATATTATGATTAGCAAAATGAAGATATTGCCTTTTGTTTCCATGATCTATGGTTCTTTGGAATTTACATCCAACCCTTTTTTTTGCGTTTACAAAGATTTTTCTTTGCATTCTATATAATTACCGGCTAATGAGTTTTTTGCAAGCTAGGGTTTATGATGTATTAAGCAGAGCCTTTTCTGATTGGGGTTTGATTCCCCCATATAGCATGTTGCTATGAATTAGTTTTAAAATAACACTCATTAACAAAAAAAACAACCAGAAAAGGATGATGAAATGTAGTTGCAAATTTCACTCAGAATAACTCCCAATAACAAATCAGAATTGATCATTTGATTTCGTTTGTCTACCAAAAAAAAACTACTTATTTTCTCATCATATAGTTGAACAAATAGACCTTGAATGTGTCCATGTGGCAATTCAAGCTCTAGCAAAGACCACCATGTAGCAAATTTAGCTAAAACTGAAAACTCAAAAGAAAAATATTGATCCCAAGCTATGGCTGCTCAGGGACAACCCATGAGACAATGCTGAAAGGTTTCAATGGCTTGATGTTGAGAAACGTGACAAATGGAATTGAACACCATACAACTAATTAAGCTCCCACACAATACATATAAGAGTATCCTAATAATGTAATGTTAAATGTAGGACGTTAGATGGCATGGCTAGAGTGAACCAACACCAGAGTGGGTTGCATGAACCTATCTTCAATGAAAACATATTACTGTGATTCCTCTTAATTTGTTGTGCATCCAACATTCCAAAGAGTTATTTTCTGATGGGCCTCATTGATTGGCCCATAAAATAAAGTGTTCAAAGCTTGAATTAAAACTTCATAGAAAATGAAATTTTCCTTTCCCTTTGCTATGTAGGCTAAAAAAAGTAAGAATTTTGATACTGATTATGGGATAAAATGTGGTGTGATTTGGAACAACATGGGCATAACATGGGAGAACATATTAAAAGAATGGAAAAACAATTGATGAAACATCCGGCAAAGCATGTTGAATAAATGTAATAAATGCACTTAAGGAACACATTGGAACAACATAAGGAACATTAAACAAAAGATATGTGATGAGATTAGAGAACACATGAAGAACAAATTGGGAACACATTGAAATCACCATAAGGAACAATATGGCCATATGGGGGAAAACATCACCCTAATCCCTCCCTGAAGAGTGGAGCTATTGGGCTTGTTCTACTTGGGGACAAGCACAAATAGTTCCAGGTGGTCTCTTAATGTGTTGGGCAGGTAAATCTACTAGTTGCATATATAATTATATAAATAGGTATATAAATATATATTTATATAAATATATAAATGTGTATATAAATAGGTAAATGAATACCCTATCCAATTAGTAATTTTTAATTACCTAACCTATCTAGTAAGTAATTTTTTTATACCCGGATTTTAGCTTATCTACCTAATTTATATATTTCAGGTTTACTCTTACCCAGGTGTAGGTAATGTGTTTTGACGAGAGTAAAAGGTGAGTATATCAAAAGTAGTTAAAATGAAATTGGATAATATTTTCACATGGAATCTTGTTTCTATTTGGCTATAGACACACATGCAAACAAATGCAGATAAATTTCCAAGTTTTTCTAACTTGCTTAATCTAAACATGGAAACTGTGAATCATCTTGCAAAACATGTTGGAGCTATTGGTGTAGGTTGTAAGCATGATTACACTTCTCACTACCATATATTACATGTGTACTTCTTTCATATCTAATTTTCAATTCAATGAAAATGTGTGTGATGTAGCTTGTAGAATAAAATTGTGTTCTAACTAGTTTTTGAATTCAAGTTTCTTATGAAAAAAAATTTAAGTGGTGGGAATTGGTTATGTGAATTATTATCAAAAAGGGGGAAAATTTTTAATCCTTAATTAATGATTTTTTTGGTGGTGAATTTTTTTCATTTTGGAAAAAAAATGAAAAAACATTATCTCAATTATTTCTTTAAAAATTTGGCAAAAACCCCCCCCACAATTGCCTAGAATATGATAGGGTACTTAAGATTTCCTACTTTCATATTTTGAATATCGCCAACTTTGGCTATATTTACTTATGGATGATCGCCACTTGAGCAACATCACAAAATTGAAAAAAAAGAAAAAAAAGAAAAAAGAAAAACATTGTCCTAATCCTTTCAATTTTATTTGAGAACCTTTCAAATATGTTTGAGAATTTTAAGAATATTCACTTTTACCCACATATACCCACATGGTAAACATTGAAAAAAGGGTAAATATATATACCCTTACAATTATCAGGTAAAAAGGGTAAATGATGATCTCTTACCCTTACCCTGACTGAAATTTTTGAGTAGCCTATATACCCTTAGCCTTACCTAAATTGAATTTTTTTTCAAACTTACACACTGTATAACCTGGCTGATATATGTTTTTGAAATTTTTCATATACACTTACCCAGCTGAGATATTAAAATCAGTGCCCAACACTGGTTTACACTTTACACCTGCACTGCAGGGACTTATTGAATCTATGAGTATTTTCATCACTGATAATTCATAAAAATAAAAAATAATTTTTTTAAAGGGAAATTTAGTGTGTTTTCTTGCATAAATCAGCAACAGGTCTTAAATGCAGGCAGTACAAAAGTACTGCTTCATTTCTTTCTTCACTGTCTAACCCTTAGCCTGAATCATATTTTGCCAAAAAGCTGTGGGCAATGATGCTCAAACACATTTGGTTTCATGATTGCACACATTTTGGGTGTGTTCATTAGACACACACCCAAAATGTGCATAATTCACAGAGACCCAAATGTGTCTGGGCAGCATCAAAATGTGTGTAGGCTTCACCAGACACATTTAAATCGGGCATCTGGGCAGGCATGAGAAAAGAAATACAGTAATACTTTTGTATACTGCCTGCATTTTTAAACCTGCCACTGATTTAAGGTTGGGGCCATTCAAAAGCCCTTGATCAGGGGTTTTATGAGGTTTCTCATCAGACTAAAGTCTGAACTTTTGTTGTTTTGATCATTAGACCCACCAGCACAAAGCACTCCCAGAGAAAAACCTCTGCATTTTGGTAACATTATTGATCAAAATATCTCTCTCTCACTGATTTTGCAATCACACACCTTTGGGACATCCAAAGCCCAACCCTTGGGGGCCTTTACTGTGGTAAAACAAAAGGCAAACCTCATTAGAAGCCTAAACAAAGGTAGATCATGGGGCAACAAGAGTGGGACAGATCCTATACCTATTATTCAGGAGTGGGAGAAACCTTGTACTTATTAAGTAGATATAAGAACATTATCAATCATAAATAGTAGGTGTAGGATCCCTAGTCACATCCTTAGATCCCTCTTCTTTCCTTCCCTCAGAGGTATATTGAGGGATCTAACGTGCTTTTCCAAATATACAGTGTAATTTCTTTGAGTGTTATAACAGGGAAGTGAAGGAAGTTTACTTCCCATTTTGGTGAAGACCTAGCAAAAATAGTACTTCCTTTCATTATAGAAGTTGGGCACGGTTAAACTTTTTTGCCTTTAGTTCTAGAAGTTGGGACTTGGGGTGAAAGTTTTTCTTTTTCTTTTTGTTTAATAATAGAAGCTTCGATCAGGCTTTTTTTCCTCCTTATGCTTTTTTCCTTTTACAAGTAGAAGTTAAGACCTGGTATAATTTGTATGTTTTTCCTTTCTAAATAGAGGTTGGGACTTGTCCAAAAAAAACATCTTATGCAGAACAGAAGTTGGGACATGGTTTTAGAATTTCCATATTTTTCCCTTTCAAAATAGAAAGTTGGACCTTGGCTGTTGCCTTCGCCCTTAAAATCTTCCCTTTTTAAAATAGAAGTACAAACCTGGCTAAAGCTTTTTTCCTTCAGTTGGACCTAGCTAATTTTCTTGTTTTGTAGGTATTATAATTGGGCCAGGGTGAACCAGAACCTAAACCAGCCAGCGTCTTATTATTTTGGGTGCAAAGTTTCGCCAAAATGCAAAAAAAAGGAGAATATTCTTTTCACAATGTGCCCCTTTTTTTGAAAAAAATCTCCAAACTTTGCCCAAAAAAATTTTGAATTTTGTTTGGCCAATTAATTTAAATTTAAAATCATTTTAAAAATTATTTTCTTTTACTATTTAGAAATTAGAACCTATCACCATTTAACACTAAATCCCTCTCGGGGTGCTAGCCAATGACACAACATCAGAAAATTGAAAAAAAAAAATCGAAACCAGCACCTTCACCTTAACGAGTGCAGCATCTTGCTAGATGGGCTATACCATGGTAAGACGGCAGCTTGAACAGAATTAATGAACTGTTTTGGATGAAAGTTCAGACTTTGGATGAAACTATTTTGGAATCGTTTTAAAAAACTGGGTTACATGAAACTTTGGATGAGACCACATTAATTAATTAATTAATTAATTTCGAAGATTCCATGCCCCAAAATTGAATATTCCTCAAGTATTCTCAAAGCTTCTCTTGTTACTTTTACAAAAAAATATTTATTCAAAATCATAGCATGTCTGAAAATAAGCCACTTGGTGTCAGAGTTGCCAATGTACTAGAGTATTCAACCCAGTATATGTTAAATGTGTACCAACCTTGATTCAGTGAGTGGCTATACCCTACACTTAATTGGAGGTACCTAATTGTACATGTTTCCCATTCCTTTTTCTGCCGGTTGAAGATTGTAGAAAAGGTTCAAAGGGCCCAGAAACTTAGTGCTTCGTTAGGCTCCAAATTTTGATAAGCATTTTCAACAAGCTTGTTTGATTGCACTTTGATTTATAGCTAATTTCAAAGAGTTTTCAAAAGCCTGAAATATTCTTTTGTTAGAGCAGGACCACCAAGCTGAAAAGTAATACTGGCATGTAAACAACAATTTGGGTGAAGTTCAGACTTTAAACAAACAGGAACTGGAGACTTTGAATTAGTCTCTAAGTAAGGAGAGACTGAGTTTGGACCTGTATATATGCACATAATACAGTGTCCTTGGATCTGCTCTTAGTGTGTTCATGCTCCAACATAATAAGCTGAACCATATTGTTGCTCACCATGCAGGAGCATTATAGTGACAGCTTGGGAAGAGGCCAGAAGAGTCCTGGCATCATGACAGTGCAGCATGGCCATTCGTTCAATTGCTAGAGCTTAGCAAGAACAAGTGACCAGAAAGGCAATGAATGTCTTTCTCTCCTTTCGAAAGGACCACCCACAATTCAAGGCCTGCAATCACCAACACCACACCAGGCCAGAGTAAACCAGCACCCACCAGCAAACCATGAAGGATGGATGGTAGGTGGTCAGCAAATGGATTTCTGTTGGGTTCTGGATTGAAGGTTTGTTAGTTGTTAGTAGGGAGGTCGTATATCAGCCCTTACCTATGTATAAAGTAAATAAACAATCTACTTACCTAGTAGTCACCTATTTTCCTAATTATCTACCTATCTATATAGGACCTACTTACAGAATGGGTTACCAAGATGAAACCAGATATGAATTCAGTTGAGGTTCATCCACAACTGAGTCAGAACAAGCATCCAGTGGATGGTGAGCTGGTGGGTTGCTGGTTCACTCTGGCCCACCACACATTGATGATGAGACAGGACATCGGCACACACAACAAACGCACATATTACTCAACACACACATATATGCATATCACATGCAATAGTTCAGCACACTTGTTGATGACACTATGAAGCATGGTCTGAATGTTAGCTTGTCAGATTCTAAATGCAAAAAGATATCCTACTTTATTCCATGGCCAACCAAAGTGTTCATGAGGAAGCAATGATTTTGTAATGACATGTTATTCCCACCTAGCTTAGAATCCAAATACCAGACAATCAACCTTTAGAAGAGTACGGCTACTGCAGGGGGAATTGTGAGAGAGGAAGAGGGGAGACAAAAGAGTCAGGGTCTCACAAATCACTGGGAGATCTTGCTCAGCTCATAATCCTGCTTGCCTCAGTACATCAACTTCTCCCAAGATGATAGCCAAGTCCTCTATGTGGAGGATCACAACTTCTGCACAGTATTCTGCCACCAATCTTTGGATAATGCAGTTGTTGTGCTTTCTGTACAAGCAAGGGGCCCTGATTCCTGTCTGCTGACCACTTCATGGGCCTATTCCTGGACTTGATCCATAGAATGGCTGTCCCACCCACACTAGATAACATCAGTTCCACTGCTAATATGGAGTTTACCATCCT
>Ga0209611_10012114_pt1 | contig 12209 bp, 12 predicted proteins | sample S1TSphgellanicum_3_FD_187693 | JGI IMG/M metagenome (GOLD analysis project Ga0209611, IMG submission 187693) | Host-associated microbial communities from peat moss isolated from Minnesota, USA - S1T2_Fc - Sphagnum magellanicum MG (SPAdes) (version 2) | ecosystem: Host-associated > Plants > Peat...
AAAAGATTCAAAAATAATCCGTAAAAAATTTCAAAAATAATAATAAGCACGAAGAATTTGCAATCAATTATTTTAAAAAACACAAAAATTCATGAAACAAATGGATGGGACAATATTTTCACATCAGAAATAATCACAAATGTGAATAATCCAAAAAAATACCATTTATACTAATTTGAACAAACCAAACAATGTGATTTATCATATGAAAAAATACCCAATGAACAAATAAAAGCAAGAAAAGTAATCAATTGATGTATGAAATTTGTCAACATATAGATGATTGAACATCATATGATGATTTTTCTTTTCAATCAAAACAATTAAATAATAAAAAATGAATAATTGTTAATGGCATATTATATGTAAACTTTAAAAATCCAATATAACCTCTACATAATTTTTTAATAGGAGGTGCAAGTACAAGGATTTTGTTTGCATTTATGTGTATTATTCAAAATATGCTTTGATATTATATTGCACAAACTACCAATGACTATCCCTTAAACCTCAAATAATGAAACTTGCATATATTATAAAAGGAACATTTAATATCAATGGAACTACAATACATTCTAGTCATGCATTTCCATTGAACAAAAAATTAAATGAATTAAAATTTTTAAATAGTTAAAAATGTGACGCTTTAATAAAAACATAAGATGAACTTTGTTTATTAATCATATACGAAATTCCATTAGTTGGAAGTAAAATGCTAACTTTCATCAATTGTAGATTATAAGTAATAAAATAAATTCATAATCAATTCATGGGTGGTCTTAATGGGCAATTTTGATCAAACACATCTTGTATGAGATTTGTGGGTTTTCAAATCTAAAGATGATGGCTTTAATATTCTTGGAACAAAGTTTTGGCATGAAAATGTTAAATTTTATGAATTACAACAAATTATGCAACAAAATGATATGCAATTAATATTTTGAATAAATTTTGAACAACACAAACATTTCAAGAGAAGATTTTTATCAATCAATCATGCTTAAGAATTCCACCAAAAGATAATACATTACCACATTTGTTTTACACAAATGCAAAGACTTTGCTCATAAAAAATATGTTTTTGAAAACACATTTGGTGATACATTTACATTTGTTGCACAAGACATACATTCTAATACATGTCTTCCTCATTTCAAATTATCAACAAATCCAACTCATATAGTTGGTCTTCACACAAACATATCACTTAAATGAAACATGTTGGTAGGATTATGTGTAGGTAATTACATAACATCAAATGGACTTGTTAATGGTGCAAATAAAACATTTCAAAGTTATTTAAAGAATTATCAAAATCATTAATATGGATACATGTTTAAACTTGTGTGTTGGATGTAATACAAGAATAGAAAAAATACACATATATATGAAATGTTTCCTATCACAAAAATTGGACACCAATTTCAAGAAAAATTGAAATACAAATAAGTGATAATCCATTACAAATGATCACAACAATCAATTCCTTGTACAACTAGCTATTACATGTACAATATATTGAGCATAATGTCTAACTTTCAATTGTTTAGCATTTGATCCAATAGGTGTTACAAAACTTGGTTTAATATACACAACATTGTCAAGAATTTGTTGAAAAAAAAAATTTGTATTTATTGTCTCCATTATCAAGCAAAAAAATTCAAGCAGATCCCATTGTTGAAGAAGAAATGGATCATCTTTGAACAAATGTGCAATACAAAATAACAATTATTCATTTAACAATGTATTGTGTAAAATTTATAGTCCTTCAATCACTTAATACTCATGCTTTGAATTTACATTTTAAAGATATATTAGTAGATCCAAACTTACTAGCTCATCACATATTCTTTGTTTTAATGAAACAAAAATATGAAATATTTATGTGAATAATGAAATGTACAATGCCTTACAACAAAGTTCATTTTTTATCTTATCACAATGGTCATGGAATAATGATATTTTATGATAAAACTATGTTATTGTGAGAAATAAGCAATAGGCAACAATTTTGTGCAGAATTCATTCTTGCATATTTTAACAAAAACATTTGTGAAACATTTTTTATATTTGCCATCTATAAACTTTTACAATGTAAACATTATCATTTCTTTCAATATTGAATGAAATTTTATTAAATGTGTTTTTAAATTGTCCAACAACAATAATTAGTGATTTCAATATAAACATGTTAAGCACAACAATTCAATTAAAATCATTACAAGACTTTATGAAAAAATATCACTTCAATATCACATTTACCAAAATTACACTTGTTTGTAACACACAAATTGACCATGTATGGACAAATGTACCAATAGAACAATGTTATTCTAAATCAACACATGTTTATTGGACATATCGTAAACCTATATACTTTACATTCAAACTATCAAATCATGTTCCTCATTTTGTATTGTCTTGAATTCTCTAAGTTTTTCAATGATGTGCATTTGTTTCAACATGCAAGGCCCGCATGTTAAACAAAACATGTTTTGTTATTTGTTCCATTCAAAGATAAAAGGAGTGAAATGGTAGCTTATTCATTTGTGGATAAGATGTTAAGTGTATAGGTTTTCATAGATCAAGGCACCTTCTTTTTGAAGTTCTCTAAAATTATGTGAATACCATTGAACCACTTTTCATGATCATGCATAATATAATGACTTGGCTTGAAGAATGGTAAAATAATGAAGAAAATTCACATAAATATGGGTTACACATAAGGCACATAAGTGGTTAAGATATATAATTGCCTTCATTAGTGATGGCACACTAATTTAACAACTAAATGTCCCTTTTATTGCTCTTTCTTCATTTCTACTTTTTGGGTGTGAACGTCAATTCTCAATATCTATAACAAGAATGTGATCATAATGGTTAAGCTTGATGACCCCAACACTTGGCTTTAGTCTTTTGAACAACATTTTGCCTTGTTTAATGGACTCATTGCCATGGTGATGTGGAATCTAACCATCACACAACACTAAACCACATCATATGTCATCCTTTGTGGAGGTGGATATCCACCCAAACTTTGAAACTTTGTGTGTTTATATCAAACAACACCAATTACATTAATTTTGAACAAAGTGTGATTTTGTGTGTTAAGGACATAAATTACCATTTTGGATTTTGTTCTTTGAGAGTTAAAATGGTCAAATATGGAAAGAATATGTGTTTAATTGTGCACCATGCCACCTGTGACATCTAGATGGTCAAGTGGATCATTATTTGGTACAATGGTAGCAAAGTTGACAATGCATGTGATATGGACAATCATGGGGAATAGCCACCTTCTTGGTCTACATGACAAATTCTTTAGATGGCAGCACCTTTTTTTCTTGCACAAAATATATTATATAAGGACTTCTCAGGTTTGGCCATGATGCCTTAGGTAGAAATTGGTATGTTGATATGATTCACCTCATTACCAAGACAGAAATAAATTTGGGGCTTTCAACCTCTTTAGCATTTAGGCATTATCACCATGGATTCTCATGTTGTGGGTGAGATTTACTCTTGCTTATGTACATTTATTATTAGCTCTGCCCATAGAGAAGGAACTAAGCATCAGTGTAGGATTTGGGCTCAAACTTGATCCAATGTGCAAGTGACATCTGGAATACGATGTGTGCATATGACGAATGGGCATATCCCATAGAAGTGCATGCACCTACATGAGAAATTCTAGATCCAGTATTGAAAGTTTTTAGTTGAAGATTGAAATCTGCCATAAAAATTGCAGAGTTGTTGCATGATGAGCTGCTTCTTTGGGTGACTTTTACAAGGTTGATAGTGTTGGGCACCAACCTACTAGCATATGACAAATTAGGATTGTTCAAATTTTCCTCTTCCATATGGAATTTGTGAATTCTTCCTCTTGGGCATTGAAATTGACAATGATATTTTAGAATTGAGATTGGCCTTTTTACAATGTCTCCAAATTGTCCCTTGAGTTCTCCTTTCACAACATTATTTATTGGAGGCATTTTTCGTCCAACTTCAAAACACTTTTGATTGGATAATATTTCCATACCTAACAATTCAACACTATGTTCATGTGCTATTCAAACTCAAAATGGGGCATTTTAGAGGACATTGAAAGGGATTTGAACAAACCATTAAATGCTTGGCCATGAAAAGCTTGATGCATGCATGGCCAATAAAGTCATTCCTTGCAATTTTCATGTATCCTGTGTGAATAAAGTGTAAGCTTAAGGTTCATGCCCATTCTAAAACTCATTGTAACTTTGCATGACCACTAGATGTCCTCCATAGATTCATACACAATAGCCAACCCAGCCATAATGATCGAGAACTAGACAAACAAGTCATCCAAAGTATTAAAATCCTAGTGTTTTGAACATCTTTCCAAACTTCCTTCATGTTGGAGCATGTTTCTATTTGCATTCCTGACTTCTATTCTGCACAACACTCTGATTTTTTCTGGGTTGCACCTTGCAGTAGAATTCCAGTCTGAATTTTACAGAATTCGAACACATTCTCTACAAGGGAACAACAAAGAACATGATATCCCAAGAGGAAACCTAGCAGTTTTCTTTGCATCCTTTGTCCTTACAAGTTTTTGTTTTGGGTTTTCTTGCAGGTCATGTTATTATGTGTGTATATATATATATAAGCCTTCTTTCGTGCAAATTTTAGAGTAAAAAGGTTGAAGCTGGCTCTGTTCACTTCAAAAATTGTAAAACAAAAAATCAAAGAAAATTATGAACCTATCCTTGAGCTTTCCAACACCATATCAAATTTCCTCTATTGTTGTTGCTCCCAACCTGCACCATCACACACTCATACATCAAAAACCCTTAAAAACTATTCCCAAACACAAAAATGTCCTCTTGAGACTTTGAACCCATTTTATTGTTGTGAGGAATGTGCATCCAGTTATTAATTTAAGTAGCCCTCTGCGGGTCAGCATGACCACCAGCTTGCAAGTGGTGTGGAGTTCAAAAACTTGAAATACCCATCAAGTGCACTGTAGATGGTAAAACTATGCAGCTTTGCAACAGAAGTTCAACTCATCAACAAACCCACTTACATGTCACAACATGGCTGCACTTGTGAAAATTTGTGTATTAGGAAGAACTTAGTAGACAAAAGACCTCCTAATGGCAATGACAATATAGAGTGCATGGGTGATGAGATGAATGAATGTCACTCCATCTCCTCATGTATAATGGATGGGGGAGCAAGAAGAAGAATTTGTGTGATCTCTGAATTAGAAATGGGCTTGTTCAACAAAGAATGAAGAAACTATTTGTCAATGAAGGGAGTGCAGGAAACATTAGGATCATGCCTAGCATGACCTTCTCCTCCTTCTTCCACATTGGCAAAACATTCTTTGCTTTCACCAATGAGATCCAAGTCAGGCTCACAAATCATTGTAAAGGAGGTTGCTATTTTTTTCTCAATGCTGATCATATGTGAAATGTGCTTTTTCCCATATGGAATTAGCTTACATGCAATGGTGGTTGTGACAAGTTGCACATGACTCTTATTTCAGATGGTCTTTTTGATTTTCTAAGCTTCTTAATCTGTACATGTGAATATCTCTTTCCACTCTCTATATGCATTTCCTTTATGTATCCATACCATCAAATTAAAAAAAATTGGCAATCATTTCATTAGTTCCACCATATTACATTTTTCACATATTTTTACTGTCTCTGGCCAAACTGGGTGCTTGGTCTATAGACAGACAGCTATGGCACAGCACAGTTTTGTAAGATTTTAGCTTGTCCAAGATAGTGCTCTAAGACAATTTGTGTACCAGTGGTGCTCATTTGATGCTCCCAAATTTTAGCAATGCACATTTATGGGACTACCAGTAGCATCAGTGCACATCAGAGTTTACTACTCTCAGTTCAGGAACGAATTCTAGACTGGTTTGCATCAAGTCACCACTACCCATATGGTGGTTTATGGTTCTGTTCAGGTGGGACCCAAACTGAGGTGTAAATTGCAGCTGCTCCAAATCCCAAGTATGTAGGAGTCTGCTCATAGCAATTGAAGGGGAGGAGGTACCAGATGAGACATCAAAGTTTTTGATGCCATGATTTCCTGTCTTCCCTTCAATATCTTTCGTTCACTCTTCTTGCTCAATGTGTTTGCTTCTCTGTTTTTCCTTCAATTATCAAGACGGAACTGAATTGGTTGAATCCTGCTTCACAGGTGATCATTGTTGAAGGGCACTTTGCATAAAAACCTGGAGATTTGTGTTCCTACTTTCAAAGGACTTTAAATGCTTCAAGACAACCTTTAGACTTGCATCATCATCATGACAATGTTGACAAGCAGCAAAGAGATGAGAAAAAAAATTCATCGAACTGCAATACTTACTGTCCTGCAAATTCCCCCACCATCTCAAAAACCATTGACGAGCTCAAAAATCTACAAACAGAAACTTGAATCATTTAGCAGCACCTTTGAATGCAAGATGTCAGAGATTTTTGCAAATTTGCATTGGTCCAGCATACGGCTAAAAAAAAGAAATATATATATATAATTTTCCCCCCTTGACATATTTCGATTGCCTTTGTGCCCTTTGGAAACATATGGCTGTATTACAATGAATTCAGCAGCATGCTGAGCCCAAGTGCCCAAAAAAATCCTTGATCCAACACCATCAAGGCTGATGATCACAGAACCATCTATCTTACACATATCACCTTCAACAATATTCCTTCTTCACCAAATGCAAAAAAACTAGCACTAACAAAACTGTGTTATGTATTCTGCTTTAAAGGGAGTGATGAATGTGATGTATGATTCCATATATCAACACCGCAATGTACATATGACTCCATAGATGAACAATGCAATTTGTGCATGATTCCGTATATCAACAATGCGATGCATGATCTCCGTATTGATGTATGATCTCCATATGTGCTTGGATCTATATGTACACGAATTCCTAAGCTTGGTTTACATAGACAAATTGTGCAAAGATGTTGTTCAAAGGGGGGGAAGGAGAACTGGAGCAATGTTGCCATGGATTGCATGTGTTGTAGCAGCTGAGCAGAATTCAATTCTTGTTGCAGGGAAGTTTTTTGTAAAAGAGCAAGTCTGGTCTTGCCATGGGTTGTTGTGTTGTAGCAGCAGAGAAGAATGTCAATTCTTGCAACAGGGAAGACTTTCTTGTAACAGAGTGTGGTGGTGTTGAGCAATGAATCACACCTTCTTTGGACATTGTTCCTGTGACATCATCATCTTCTGCAGGCAAACTAAGAAGAATTTGCTCATCATCATCATCATCATCATCAGCATCACTTGGAATTGCTTAGAGTGTCAAGCAAGGCAAGGCGGGTGTGGATGAGTATCCTGAACAATTCATTCACACTCTGTTCCAGAGGACCCAATGCACTGCCAAGATGCCTCGAGTTTTTCCTCAAATCTTCAACCAGTTCCTGCATCTCCACAGATTGGAAGCTGCTGGGGCATGATTTCTTCTCTGTTGTCAAGGTTGAGTTCCCATTGAGAAGCTCGTGCAATTTTCTGACAGAGGAATCCACATTGTCAAGCTCACAGAGAAGAGCAATGGATCCTCCATTCTTGCGCCTGTCAGTTTCCTCCTTCACTCTATGTTGCAAGCTGAGGAGAGAAGATGACCAGAGGTACTGGCTTGTCACGCTCAAGCTCACGAGTGGTCTCTTTGGCTTGCAAGCCAGAGCAATGACCAGCAAACCACAAAGGAAGATGGTGGTGACCTTGGCACCATAGATGGCATTCAGGAACCCATTCCCCTTGGCAGCATTCACACCCTTAGGGTTTACCAGCTTCTCTCCCATGGTACGCAGCATGGAGCTGCAGTTCTCGAGCTTGGACTTGGGCTGTCCTTGTCTGTACTCAGTATCCTTTTTCTTGATGGCTTCTTTGCAATCCTGCAATGAATTTCTGGCGCGGTGGAATTTGGCCTCGCTGAAGTTGCTTTCATTGTTGTGATCAAGATTCAAAAGAGCAACTTGCACCAGGGTTTGGTAGTGCTCTACATCCGAGATGCCTTCCTTCAACACGTTGCAGACATCGAGGAGCTTGGCACTGTCGTCCAGGCATTCGTCCACCCATTTGTCGTCTCGCAGCTCCGACACTGGCAGGTCTGGGATTAGAGCCTCCACGTTCGAATGGGTGGCGAGCACCACCGTCATGGACTGAAGAAACCAGTCCATGCTCAGAAACCCTAGCTCCTCTCCTGCCACTTTCAGAGCTTCTAGCTTCTCCGATAGCCTGTTCTCGAACTCCTGTAACGCCGGATGTCGCTTCATCGACAAACTACTGGAACGATGCATCGAGAAATGCGGCAAAACGGAACCGAGCGACGACAACAAAGAGGAAGCCGCCTGATGCGTCATCTCAGCTTCCTTCCAACAACCAGTTGTCTACCCGCAATTCCCAAGTTCACCGCTTCTTCCGCCAAAACCAAACGACAACCCAAGCTTTTCTAGAGCTCAGAAAGAAACCCAACTCCACTCACCAGAGAATGAAACCTGAGCGCACCGAGTGTACCCAAGACTTCAACTTCCAAGACAGCAATTACATTTTCCAGAGAGCATTCTCTCAAAAAAGAAAACAAGGCGGAGGAGGGACTTCTCTCTAGAACCCAGCAGTAAAATCCATTGCCAATCCTCAACTAAAAATGCTTCTTCCTGAAGGAGCTGAAGACAGAAGAAGTCACGAACTCAGAACCAGATTCGCTAAAGATCAACAGAACTTACAGAGACTGACTATCGAGAGAACTTCCGGAGGCTTTCAAGAGATTCACTTACAGAGACTTGTTCTCCAAACAAAACAAAAATAAAGAGACGGCAAAAAAAAGGTCCTTTGTAAGCAACAGAAACTTGAGCTTCAGAGAATGAATTCTCTATTCCGCTCTACACACTACCAAAATGATCACTGCTATCTCTCTATCCAAAAAGAAGCTCAAGAAGAAGAAGTAGCGAGTCAAAGAGAAGTTCAAAAACCAAAAGCAAAGTCCAAAAAAGAAAACAGGGAAGCAAGAAGAAGATTCAACAAAAAAAAATTTCACAAAAAATGGGTCTGATGGTTCTGATGGGTTTGATACGAAACAAGTAAGTTTACAGAAGGACTGAATCTGCTGCGACAAAAGAAGCGGAAAGGGGCGAGAGCTTTGCAGTGCGAGAGAGAGTGAGTGCAGCAGCGTAGCTTGCAATTGGATGCGTGTGTGCAAAGTCTTCAAGGGAGAAGGACTTTGTAGCACGAGATCCTAATTTTGGGATCCTGGATTTTAAACACCTCATGGTTTGTTGAGGTGTCTAAAATCAGGTCCTAATTCACATCCTAATTTCATACCCCTGCCCCACCCCCGGATGGGCAGCCTCAGCCTCAGCTGCAAAATGTCAATTGGTAAAACTTGGGGTGGGTGGAAGAAGGGATTTGCTATAAAAAAATTTGCTGGTATTGCTGATGGATTGGAATTGATTTGATGTCACAACTTTGTGGTAGGTAAAGAAGACTAAAGACCTCCTTGATTTCTTTTTTAATTTAAAAAAATAAATCCTGTGATAGATATCCAGCAAGTAGGATATCATGAGGAAAAAAGAAAAAGCAAGTGTTTTGAAAAATTTAAAGCATTATTACGTTTTTGGCCCGCTCTTTGTGGAGGAAACATAACATGCAATAATAGGGTGCCCTACAACAAAATCTTTGACAAGGTCTTCACCTCTCTCTTCCTTTTGTGTGAAAAGTGATGGCTAACCTAACTTAACTTAATGATAGTCTTTTGTGAAAATAAATTATCATTACCCATTTAGCACACTGTTATATTATTGCAAGAGAACTCTTGATATCATCATAGTCAAAAATCATATATCATAATAGACTTGCAATGTATTCTTAAAATCATAATAATCATGGCAAGTTGTGCTAAAGACTAATATCATTGTTGAAGATTTCAAATTGAAAACCCATTAAATTAAATTTTATGTTTTGATTTGAGTAAAAGACTTTTGAGATTGAGTAATCATTGAACAAAACAAAAATGTTCATTTCTGAAGCATGGACTTTGAAAATTATGTAAATGCAAACTTGTTAATATTAACATGTTTGACTGAAACTACTGACCACATTACAAAAACTCACTATAAATATTTGGAATTCTCTACAAATTCAAAGTACTTAGGTTCAGATTTCATAATTGCAATTGTAATTTCATAATTACAAATAACTTTGTAATGTCTTTAGTTTCAAAATGCAAATATGTTACATCAATTTAAGATATTATTCCAAAATTCCAACATAATATATTTAATTATTGTAATGTAATAATTTAATATTGTCGTGTATTAAAATGTCACTTACATTTTCCTTTGAGATATAAATTGGTCAAACAGGTTCAATATGACACATCTTTTAGTTGGTCTCTCTGTATATTTTTGAGTGCACTTGAGTCTCTAATCATTTTTACTAATTTGCTTAAGTTGGACTTTCATTGTTTCATTTTATTTATTTTGATCAAAGAAGGTCAATTTGATAAATCTCAAGCTACCTTCATCATATGGTTGGAACGATGACTAGGGGTTGTTAATTGTGCACAAGTAAATGACAAACATGAATAGGTACATGACTAAAATCAATTCATTTAGTCATGAAATCTAATCATGGATGCCAAGTTTGGGCATTATGCACAAAGTTATGTGTGAGATTTTAGAAAACACTTGTTATGGAAAAGAAATCAACATTTACTCACATGTTTGGGCTCCCATAGGAAGAAAAATGGGTTCTTAAATAGTTTTTGCAAACTATCCCCATTAATTGCAATGTGGAACTCAAGTTGAAATGTGAGCCCAAATGCCCTATTTAACTCCCAAAACAACCTCCCAAAATTATTCACGTACCACTCATCAAAGGATTAAATTATATGTGGTTGTATACAAACTTGTTCTTCTAAGAATAAGTAAGTTCTAATTATACATCAACAAACCTAAGTAAATACAATCCATACTGGATTTAACAAAGGTTTGGAACTCTTATCTAAAGCTCACCAAAGCATTTATGGGCATGTTTCACTTATTTCTAAGTCTTTTCCAAGTAAATTTTTACAAAGTTTCAACAAAATTCAACCTCTAGGTAGCCATTTGGATGACCTGATGCTTAGATGTGTTTTGGTGAGATTTCAAGCTTGCAATTTGACATGAGGTTATGGAGGCCGAAATGATTGTGGTTACTAGGATTTCATATATTATCCATTGATGGTGGTTCTAATTCACAATGCATGTGACGAAGAGAAACAACATCCTATAAGTTTTATATGGAAAATCACCCCTATGCTTGTTATGCATGATGAAGTGTTGTCAGTTCTAGTGGGGGAAATTGACTATTGGGAGCAAGATGATGTGACAATTAAGGAAATTGAGAGGAGCTTTGAGCAAGATTATGACCTAATGGTGCAACACCAATAATCCATTGGAGACAACTTTGACAATTTTACTAATTGCCATATATTATTCCAAATGTCAGCACGTCCTCACTTTTTTCCAGGTCTGGCTGGAGGGATCTCTTTGGCCCAATCTGGGCAGTCTTAATAAAAGTACAATACAACTGCCCAGTGGTACTGCCTAACCAGTTTTTCAAATGGCCACCAAAATGGTCAATTAGAGAAAAAATTAAAAAATCAAATCTAATCAAATGGGAGGAAATTGGGGGAAAAAGAAAAGAAAAGAAGAAACAGAAGCAAGAATCACAAGTTGTTGACTTGGTCATCCGAATCAACCAACACCACCACATGCAGGATGACTTCTGTCCAAACATGTGGGCCTGCTCAATAATTCGGCTATTTGGACATGTCCATTGTTTACAAATGAAAATGGTCCACTTTTTTTCGTTGTACACATGTCCGTCATTTCTTGAGATTTCTTGATACCATTTCAATGACACTTTGTTTGTTCAAGGAATTCAGTCCAAGTTGGCTCTCTAAGTAACCAACTTGGACTTCAGAGTTGGCTCCTTTTGTTGTACATTCCACAGGCATGTCCCCACAATTCAATACCTGCCGCATATGCCAAAAATAGATGATGAACACAGTTGGCAATGGATGGGTTTGTGACTTGGCTGAATTGGTGGGCATAGAATCCTCGTTCTGTGGTGGCAAACTGCACTCGGTTATTCACTGTCCAAAGTAGGACACCCCGGCCCCATTGTGGTGGACTTGGGGGGGGCAGGGGGGGGGGAGG
>Ga0209611_10012115_pt1 | contig 12209 bp, 13 predicted proteins | sample S1TSphgellanicum_3_FD_187693 | JGI IMG/M metagenome (GOLD analysis project Ga0209611, IMG submission 187693) | Host-associated microbial communities from peat moss isolated from Minnesota, USA - S1T2_Fc - Sphagnum magellanicum MG (SPAdes) (version 2) | ecosystem: Host-associated > Plants > Peat...
CATTTCTCAGTCACAACTTTGGAAAGTTTTAGTCCTTTGTTATTTTGTAAAATAACCTTCTGAAGCATAACTTGTAGGCTTCATCAATGTATTTGCATGTTGTACAACGGTTGGAATGTACTTGATGGTCAAGTCATCAACAAGGGAACTTTCTTTCATAAATTGGTTCTCAATTTCACAAACTTAAAGATCAGTAAGTAATCTTCAGAACCAAACACTGCTTGTGGCTCTTTCAGAAAGAACTTGATATTCAACTTTAGTAATTGATGTTGTCATAATGCTTGTAGCTTTACTGCCCCAATCTCTGGGTGCATTTCATAGTTGTAAGTGTATGCATGAGGTGGATCTTTTGGTGTGAAGGTCACATCCATAGTCAACATCAACATAGGTTGTGAGGATGCCTCCCTCCCCACCTGGAAACTGAGGTTTGTAAGAATTGCATGTTTTTTCTCTAGTGTACCTAGAGCACCTTACAAACTGTAAAAAGCCAGCAGGCTTTAAAGTATGTGATTGTTTTCATAAAGCTTGTTGTCATTTTTCTCCCCCAAGATACCGATTGGTTATCATGGGATTTTATAAAAGGCGTGTGGCTTTTGCACCATGTCATGCCCTTGGTCATGGGCATTTCTAGAATTGGGCATGCCTGTTAGGAAGATCACAATATTGAACACCATAATTTTTTGATAGTTCAAACATTATTACAAATTCATAGTTTTTTAGGAGGTTCAAATTGATTAATTTGTTATTTTCGACTAATGGACATGTACATTTTGATTAAAAGTTAAGGGTTGAAATAACACATGCATTTTTTGATAAATCAATGTGTTTATAATAATTTATTTGACTACATATATATAATTAAGTTGTATAAACTTAATTAAAATGGTCAATGGTTTTTTTTTAAGTGGAACATTTAGTCAAAATAGTTAATGATCTTTAATTAAAATAAACAATAGTCTTTAGTCAAGTGCCACATGTAATCAAGATGGTCAATGATTTTTAATCAAAATAAACATTTAATTAAGATAACCAATGATTTTTATTCAAATATAACATGGTTTGTTACCTTATGTATTTGCCTCCTACTTATTCATTCACTTATTTGCCTAACTAATTACTTGCATACCCATCGACCCACCCACCCATCTACTTATTATTTATTTATTTACCTTTGTACCTATTTATATTTTTTTCACCTTTGGACAACCTACTTATTTATCTACTCACCTATTTACATTCTACCTACTTACCTACCTATCCACCTGCTTATTTATTTAGGTTTAACCACTAGGTTTGGCATTAGGTTACATTTTGGGTAAACTTAATGTAATAAAAAAATTATAAAAAAATGGCATTAAGTTTGAATTTTAGATGGAGGAATGAAAGGTATTCAAGTTGCATTTGTGTTTAATTTGTTCATTTCTATATTTACTCTTGGATTTACATAAATGTTTTCATGTTGAAGAATAACTAATAAAATTATTTTTTCTTTTATTTGAATAAGAGATAAAAATATATATGATAACCCATTTTTTAAAAAAATAGTAGGATCAACAACCAATTCATTTAGTGACAATCCTTGGGAATGTTGGATGGTTCTTGTTACTATATGTTGAATTGAAAATTGAATCCTTGTTATGATAAATGATTGCATTTTACCAACTTTTATATCTTTGTTGATAGGTTCAATTGGTGTTCATTTTGATTCAATGTTGTAGTAATGATTATATTTTTCTCTTATTAATGTTCCAATTTTACAATTTTGAAACATTATCCATATTATGATTTTATCACAATATGTCATTTTAAATGCTTTAAATATGCCATTAGTTCCATTCACAAAACCATCATATGTTGCATAATTTTCAACCCATAATTTAACTAACATATATATTTTATATGAATTGCATAATGCAAACTTATAATTTTGCTTGGATCATTTGACAAAGTTTGTAAAATGGCGGGCATGATGGGTGGTTAATGTCATTTGCTCAAAATTAAATGTGAAACTTAATGTGTTAATGAACACCTTCTCATTGTGTTTTTGCACAAGTTTATTTGTATAAAATAAGTATGGAATTATATTAGTTCATGGGTGGTTATTGATAACAAATTGAATTTCTACATTGAATACCTTTTGTGGTTTTTGTAAGATGAAATTTGTTCAAAGTTTGTATGAATATCATATCATATTGTTGCATAATTTTATTTAGTTGATAAGATTGGACATAAGTCTACAAAACATTTGGTATCGGTACATCAATACTATTTCTAATATTTTGAAAGATCTAACTATCTTTCACAATAGGTGCTTGATTGAAAACACTTATCATGATAACATCAAGGCCATCAATTTTTTGAAAAAATTTATGTTTTATGGACCTTGGCCTATTATTTATAATGTTAAAATTTTTAACACCAACACATAATATTTCATTTATTACAACAAGTTGCAATTGTTCATATTGGCATGTAAGTTTATTTAATGAGTTTAATGATAACTTGGTAAACTAAATAAAAATTGTTGGACATGTATGTTGATGTTGAATGTATTTTTAAACTATTAATATTGAAAGCAATTTTAATTATGTATGTCATAAATAAAGCCTTGGTTTTTGTTAAATCTAAAAATGTGTCAATATTATATGATTATAATAACCCTTGAATTATAAGATTTAGTGTAAAGGTTTTACCAATTCCATCACCCCCTTGTAAAAAGATGAACAAATTGATTGTGTGTCATGGTACAATTTTTTTTCATGCATATATGATGTCATCAAATATTAATATGTGTTCTTCATTTAATTGTTTAACTAAGTTATGATATTCAAAAATTTCCCTCATCATGGAAAATGGTGATTTTGTGAAATAATCATCCTCTGAAATTTGTGATTTTTTGTTTGATCCATTGCATGATTGAATCACGTAATCAAATCATAAATCATATTATTCAATATTGATTGTGTTTGTAATAGGAATTGCATGGCATGAATCATTTATTTCATCCCAAACATTAATTGGATGTAATGTTCTTGATTTTGAATAAATTGAATTTTTTTCTTTATATTTGGATGTGGCATTTTATAATTGAAAACATATTTAATCGTAGAAATTCCATCATGTTGTTGATTCTATGCATCATGCCATGTGACATTAGCTAGACAAGATGTGAATTTTTTAAGTTTTAAAATGGTGAATACAATTCATGAACCTAATGATTTTGGGTTTTCAACATTTTGAATTATTTTTTAAATGTTAAAAAAAACTCAAATTTTTATATTAACAATGATTTGTGATGATTGAGATTATGTATATATATATATATTGATGAACACATTATATTAGTTTAATACAACTTTTAACATTAAAAAACACATTTTCTAAAAGGGGAAGTATTGATGAATTGAAATGTTCAAAATAAATGTTGTAATGGTAAAGAAAACTAAGATGAACAAGTTAAAAAAACATAACCAGATCTTTGAATTCTTGTATTTGTATTTATTTTATTTGCTATGTGTTTTTGTACAATAAAATATAGTTCCAACGATTATTAATGACAGTTCGAAATTGTGACAAGTCGCACAATAAAAATTTGCCACATGGCATATCAATTATATTTTGAAATATATATATAGTTAGGTAGGTCATACATAACCATAGGTAGGTAGGAAATAGGACCTACTTAATTACCTAGGTAGGTAAGTAGGTAGGAAAGCACAAGAGTAAATGCACTGAAAAATAGCCATGAAATTTTATTTTATATTTTATGTTTTGCCTTTAGGTTAAACTTTTTTCAACTCGTCTCAAAATGACACATGTATTTTAATGTGAGAACATAAAAGAACAAGCCTTCTTTATATAGTTTGTAACATGGGATTAAAAAACAAACCATATGTGTTAAATTTTTTAATTGTTCAATAGTTGCAATTAAGTTGTAACTATAACGCTTAAACACTCAAAGCAAGCTATGGCTATGGAAAATATGGTAATTGCCCAACATTAAAATACATTGTGTTGTGCCATTATACATGGAGGTGGTTATTGAATTCAAATTCGAAGGTTTCAACGAGGAGATTATGTCTACTTGCAAAAGACAACATCAACTACTTTGGATGTGACTATAGAACGTGTTATTTTATGTGTGTAGAAGGTTATACGTTCTGTAGTGTTGTTGGAAGGCCAAGATGGTTAGACATGGAAGGACCGTGTGTGCAATTGTGTACCATGTCATCTTCTCATTGTGGATGCTCAAATGGACTTATTTTTAGTCTTGGTTCTAGCTAGCTTATGATGTATGTTGTGTGAGCAACTTTCAAGAACCGGCATTATGTTGATTTGCGATAAATGTTTTTGAAGTTGGCATATGGGATGTTTCATGCCACCAATGGAATAAGTGTGAGGTGGCAAATGGTTTTGCCGTTGGTGCACTTGATAGACCTAGGTTGCTAAATCACATAGTAGGACTCATCTAAGGTTTTCTTCCATGGTAATTCACATTTGATTGGGGATTTGAAGGATTATAGCTAGGTGACTAATCATGGGGCTCACATTTACACCCAACTTAATGGTCCTTTTGCCTTGGAACCAAAATGTTCATCCATGGTGGATTTATAATAAATAGTTCTATGATGTTATCTAACTTTGGGAGACCTCAACCCCAAATGGGGGGGCAATTTGTATGTGGTGTACCATTCAAGGTATTGTTATGTTATGTGTTGTGAATGTGGTGAGTCTGCACATTAGCCACCACAATACACCACTAGCTCTCTGCACTTCTGCTTAGCATCATCAACTGGCTCATCAAAACCAAAAATCGACATGGAAAATGAAAGAATTGGGATTAAAAATAACAAGTTCCAAAAGTTGAGAATTGAATCAAACAAATGGATTGAAATTCAGCTGTGCAAGAACTTGCAACATATAAATTATAGTCTCCCATACGAATAAGTGAAGGGTAAGTCATTCATGAAACTCCTACTAATGCCCTAGTTGTAGAAACATAGTTATTTTAAAGAGTCTACCTATAACTATTCTTGTAATATCACTGTTGGGAGGGGTTGTTTCCTCACTATCCAACCTTGTGTACTACCTAGTTATACTGGCGCTTCTTCGCATAATAGTATTTATGGACTAAGATGCCTGACTATAGAATTATAGTTAATCTAGAACTAATGGCTCTACATAGCTCAAGTAGGCATGTCCCATTCTTGGGAATATCCCATTAAATAACTTTAATATCCAATGGGTTTAAACCTAGAGGCCCATTACCAAGGTTCACAAGTGATTGTGGGCTTGGTGATAGCAGAGTGTGCCAAGCCTGATGAATATAATGACTAGCCAATGCTTGGAATTCAATCAATATGTTGCATGGTGGCCTAGGATCCAATAGAAAAATTGGAATGATTGTCATACCATGTGGCCGTAACACCACCAATTCACCATTTGGAGGTGTATCTTGGTCATGGACATTACCTTCAAACAATTCAAGTCCACCTGGAAGGCTTGAAAATTAATTGGTTTCGCCAAATTTGACATTGGTGGCATCATTGTTTTTAGTTTGACCCTAGGAGATCATATGCACCATTTGTGAAAGGTGTTTGGAAGACTTAAGGAACACAACCTTAAGTTTAATCTAGGTAAATGCCGGTTCTTTCATACTCAAGTATAGTACGTGGGTCATATGATTTATCTAGGTGGACAAGGGTTTAAAAGGCCAAGGTTGAAACTATGTCACAGGTTCCCCAACCAATACATGTTAATCGGTTAGGAACTTTTCTAAGCTTGTGTAATTACCACCAAAGGTTTGTGAAAAGTTTTATTAGTATAGCCAAACTTTTAAACTAGGAGTTCTTTTGGGATGAGCCACAAGAACAAACCTTTCAAGAGTTAAAAACTAGGCTTTCATTAACCCCATTTTAAGGCAACCAATCTGAGGATGGCCATTCCAATCACACACGGATTGGAGTACTTTAGGGTCAGGAGTTGTGTTTACCCAACTTGATGATGATGGTTGAGAGTTTGTGGTGGCATATACTAGTCTGTCCAACAACAAAATGAAGGCCAAGTACATTTCATATGAAGGGGAGTGCCTTGCAGTTGTTTGGGTTGTTTCATCATTCAGATATTATATTTATGGTAATCCATTTACATTGATTACGAATAACCAGCCTTTGAAATTCCTTATGGAATTGGATTGACTCACAAGAAAATTGGCCATGTGGGCACTTATCTTAAAAGAGTACGATTTGGATATAATTCACAAGCTTGGTGTGTTAATCAAAATGCCGATGAGTTGAAACGGAACCCAAGTTCCAATGAGGAGGATACCACTAGGGTTCGTTGGCATGGTGATGTGGATTTGGAGGTGGTATCAAAGTGGCATGCTTTTGCATACCTTTGTACCTTATTGGGGTGTTCTTGGGATGTATATCAAATTAGTATGGATGATGAAGATCCCCATGATGTGGACATCAAGTCAAAGGGTAATGGTGCTCAAGATATTTATGATGATGCATTTGTCATTGCATATTTGCAAGCAAAAGAAGTTCCAATTGGATTAACACCCAAGGAAAAGGACCATGTTGTGCATAAGGCTAAGCGATTCAAATGGAAAGGTAATTCCTTCTTACGAATGTGGGCAAATGGACAAGTGAAGGTTGTGCCTTGCCTAGAGTAATGTGAGATCCTTATGAGGCATGTTCATGAGGGATTGGGCCATTTTGGGGTCTGATAGACACATAGTTTGCTCCAAACACAATATTGGTGGTGAGGAATGCAATTGCAAGTTCAACAATTTGTTTCTAGGTGTATGATGTGTGATCAAGTTCAAACATCTACAGCTACACCCCACCTGTGACCCTTACCAATTATGGGGCTTGGGTACATATGGAATTTGGATTTTGCCGACACATTGAGATTAACACCTCGATAAAATCGATATGTTTTGGTTATGATTGAACGTTTTTCCAAGTGGTTGGAGTCGGTTCCATTCTTTGATCGTAGTAGTGAAAGAACAACACATGCATTTTTGGACGAGATACTTAGGAGGTTTGGGGCTCTAATCGAAATTCTCATTGACCAAGGTACATAATTTTGTGGGGAATTCCAGGAGTTGTGTGAGAAAATATTGATTGATCATTGCATGACTTCATGAGACCATCTTGAAGTAGACGGGTTAATTGAATGGATGGTGCAAACGATGAAGAGAGGTTTGCGAAAATATGGTCTTCATAAGGGCCAAATTCGAAATTGCTACTTATAGCTACCATGGTTAGCTATGGGATAGAGGTTCAATTGGCAAGTTTCATTTTCATCTTTTTCATCGTACTTATTATTATTTGGTCGTGAGCCCAAATTACTAGCCTCAATTCGACGAGATATGATGGCAATAATCAACATGGATGATCTTAATGTGTGGATTCAGGCATGTGAGTACTGAGCCACCTTGTTTTGACGTGTTATACCCATGGCTATGGAAAAGCTGGTAATTTCCCAACATTAAAATACATTGTGTTGTGCCATTATACATGGAGGTGGTTATTGAGTTCAAATTCGAAGGTTTGAATGAGGAGATTATGTCTACTTGCAAAAGACAACATCGATTACTTTGGATGTGACTATAGGATGTGTTATTTTATGTGTGTAGAAGGTTTTACCTTTTGCAGTGTTGTAGTTGGAAGGTTTAGATGGTTAGACATGGATGGACCGCGTGTGCAATTGTGTACCATGTCATCTTCTCATTGTGGATGCTCAAATGGACCCATCCTGAGTCCTGGTTCTAGCTAGCTTGTGATGTATGTTGTGTGAACAGGTTTCAAGAGCTGGCACTATGTTGATTTGCGATAAATGTTTTTGAAGTTGGCATATGGGATGTCTCATGCCACCAATGGAAGAAGTGCGAGTTGGCAAATGGTTTTGCCCTTGGTGCACTTGATAGACCTAGGTTCCTAAATCACATAGTAGGACTAATCTAAGGTTTTCTTCCATAGTAATTCACATTTGATTGGGGATTTGAAGGATCATAGTTAGGCGACTAATGATGGGGCTCACATTTACACCCGGCTTGATGGTCCTTTTGCCTTGGAATCAAAATGTCCATCCATGGTGGATTTACAATAAGGAGTTCTATGATGTTATCTAACTTTGGGGGACCTCAACCCCAAATAGGGGGGCAGTTTGGATGTGCTATACCATTCAAGGTATTGTTATGTTATGTGTTGTGAGTGTGGTGAGTCTGCACATTAGCCACCACAATACACCACCAATTCTCTGCACTTCTGCTCAACATCATCAGCTGGCTCATCAAAACCAGAAATCGACATGGAAAATGAAAGAATTGGGATTAACAATAACAAGCTCCAAAAGTTGAGAATTGAATCAAACAAATGGATTGAAATTCAGCTGTGCAAGAACTTGCAACAGATAAATTATAGTCTCCCATACGAATAGGTGAAGGGTAACTCATTCATGAAACTCCTACTGATGCCCCAGCTGTACAAACACAGTTATTCTAAAGAGTCTGCCTGTAACTACTCCTGCAATATCACTGTTGGGAGGGGCTGTTTCGGCTACTATCGAACCTTGTGTACTACCTAGTTATAATGGCCCTTCAGAGAATGGTGGTCCTCCATCTTCATCCCTGAAGAGAAAAGTGGAATTGGACATCTGTGCTTTGACCTAATGATATATTTAGCGTGAAACTGTTTAGAGCTGCAATTTAGTATACTGATAGAATACCGACTGCATGCGTGGACTTCCATGTGAAGAAGCAACATACTTGCTGGATCCGACCAAGATCCTTGGGATCAAAATGGTTGGTTCAAATCTTCATAGAAGACTCACAGATGGCTTCTAGATAACAATTTCGTTGAAGGAACCGATGAATAAAAATTTGAATATAAAAATTGGCAGAAAGCCTCTAGTTCTACTTTGGGGAATCAAAAAATGATCTACTCCCAGTTAGTGGGATCCTGGTTCTGCCATCTTACAGTACCAGCTGGAATGGGTCTGTGCTGAGAAAGAGCTGGCCTTGAAACTTTGAACCCCGCTGTGTGAGCAAACTGGCCAAAACGATCTGAATTTGTGCATGTCTTCCCCGAACAAGCTCTACACATGAAACCAGCCAAGGACATTTTGCTAAATGTCAGTTGTGAGGCACTTGTACTCCACAGATTAAAATAACAAATGTCAGAAGTGAGTACATCTTGAGATTACAGAGGAAACTCCTCAACCACACTTGCAGAAGAGATATGATCAGATATGAGTCCACAGATGAAGAAAGCAGGTCCCATTCTGAAAACTCATCCTACCGAGAAGTTGACAGAGGACGAAGCCCACTTACACGCGCAACACCAGAAGTGGAGCGGAAGGGAGCGATAGCTGAAACAAAGCGGTCCATTGATTTCTGAGCCAGTCCAGCATAGTGACTCACATGGGATACAGATGAGAAGCTTCCCCCCTGTACTGCCCCATCCTCGAGTAGAGTGCTTCTGAATGATGGCATGGGTTTTCCTGCAGAAGTCACTAGCTGTCTTTGAGAAAAACTGTTTCACAGCTACAAAACATAGAACTAGAGACACTGTTGAACTCACCCTTCTTTGTCATTGTTCTTCTCCTAGATAATTTTCATCAGCAATTGGGAGCATTTCACAGAACTAGTGTGAGACTAGTACATAACATGGTTCTTGTACGATCGAGCTAATTAACTTATTCTTCATTGCATTTTTCACCTAGTTAATTACTCCCAAAATATTGGCACCTTGTCACTTGAATTTGCATTTTTTACATTTTTTTCATGGACCATGTGCAAAAGAAAATCATAAATATCAATAACATGACAAGAAAAAAATTCAATGTTTTTTTAATTCACATGTACACCCATCAAACATCACAACAAAACACCTTTCATGGAAAACATAAACTCAAAATGCGACAAAAACAAATATGAGAATTGTGAAAATTTCAAACTTGAAAATGAAATTGAAACTAAAAATAAATTTTTTTCTATGTAATTTATATCCATTCAATATTGATGTTCATTTCAAACATGAAAATAGTTTATGCACATTGCTAAAAATTGTTCATATTATCCAAATTTTGTATGGTTAAGAAAAAGACAATGGAACTATGGTTTCAATTTCTAAATATCCATAATGAATTCTAAGATGGTTAGAATTAGTTTTTTTGTATGACAAATGTGATTTATGTTTTTAATGGCCTTTCATAAAGCCAACAAACTTTCATCCAATATAGTAGAACATTAAACGGAATGCCATATTTTGAGGACAGAGCGTCTTGTGGAGAGCCGCCTGTTGAAAACCAACCAACTTATATGGCACCAACCAATTAACCAGATTTTTCGGGAAAAATTTGCATCTACGTCACTTGTTTTTTCACAAAATTCATTTTAGATGCCTTTTAGTTCGCCACATTCCAAGGAGAAAAACATGAAAGTGACCACCCACAAGAGAACAAATGAGTAGACCCCTTCCCTCCATGATGACTTCTGATTGGTTGCATGAAAATTCTATTCCTAAAATTGGCTGCGACTATTTTTTGGCTGGACCAATACCCTTTCCTAAGAACACCCTGCCTATTTGGACTCTGGGTTATTGTAGGTCACCAAAACATAGCAGGATTCTAAAAAATGTGTGTTGTAGTCTTTGAACTGAAGCCAAATTTGGCTCTTTCCTCTCTTGTGGATGGTTGCCACTGCGGGTACATGACAAAATTTGAAAAAGAGGTGAGAAAAGGTCAGCAAGATGTGGTGTCATAATGTGACCATGTCAGTATGGTCCATACCAACTTGAGCCGCAAGAATGGATCCCAAGGTTGGACGTTTTTGGCAGAGTTCACCATCAGGGTTTTTTTGGGGTGGGGTTGTGACTTGTGACCCCTACAAAGGTTTTTCTTTTGAATTGTTTTTTAAAAATTGCCAAAAAAGCAGGTGTTAGACAATCAGGGAGTGAGATTACAAATTCTTTTACCATCCTAACTTTGCTAGCTATGTGCAGGAATGCCCTTATTATATTGAAGAAGAAAAACATGTCTATCCTGACCATCTATCCCCATTCTGTGGTGGGACACGCTGTTGTTCCCATTAGTTATACTGGGTCCTACCGAGGGTTTTGCAAAAAAATTCTTGAAGCAGGTGTATTGTTGAGGATCCTCAGCATTAGTTAGCAATGAATTATGACTGCAGTCCTGTTGGACTAGTAGATGGTTTTTGGAATCATACCGACTTCTGGCGACCTAATGAAAGACACTGTCTAAATGTGGCAACTTTTAACTTTTTTTTCTGGAGGTATGGCGAATTTTTAAAAAATTCTCAAAAATCCCTTGGTGGGAGTGGCGAGCCTTTTTTTCTGGGGTCGCGAGGTGACGAAAATTCGTCACAACAAAAAACCCTGGTCCTACCAAGTCCTGTCCAGAGGGCAACTGGTGGGGGATGGCCCTTACTACATTGAAGAAGAAAAACATGTCTATCCTGACCATCTATCCCCATTCTGTACTAAGAATTGACTCTACATCAGAATGAAGTGAGCCTGGTGGGACAAGCTGTTGTTCCCATTATTTATAATAGGTCCTACCCAGGGTTTTTGAAAAAAATTCTTCAACTAAGTGTAGTGGTGAGGATCCTCAGCATTAGTTACCGATAAATTATGACTGTCCTGTTGGACTAGTAGATCGTTTTTGGAATCCTACCGACTTCTGGCGACCTAATGAAACACACTGTCTAAATGTGGTGACTTTAATTTTCTTTTTTTGGAGGTATGCCGAAATTTTAAAAACTTCTAAAAAATTCCTTTGTTGGAGTCGGCAGCCTGTTTTCTTTGTGGCGGGGTGACGAAAATTCATCACAACAAAAAAACCCTGGTCCTACCAGGTCCTGTCCAGAGCGCAACTGGTTTTCTCCACCATAGATTTCAAAACGTCAAACCCACGACATCAAAGGGATGTTTAACAACAAAATAACTACTAGTAATTACAAATAATAATATCAGGGTTGGGGTAAAAGTATGGATAAAAATAGGGAATAAGATAATCAACCTCATGGCTGTACAAGGAAAATCTTTTTATCCAGGGCATAAGGGTTGATTATGAATAATTTAGACAACTATTTTGAATTAATAATAATGGGAGGTTAGTTAAACTGGAAAGCCCCCTTTGAAACTAAGTAGCTCAAAAGTTGCAAGGACTTTTGTGGCAAG
>Ga0209611_10012117_pt1 | contig 12207 bp, 10 predicted proteins | sample S1TSphgellanicum_3_FD_187693 | JGI IMG/M metagenome (GOLD analysis project Ga0209611, IMG submission 187693) | Host-associated microbial communities from peat moss isolated from Minnesota, USA - S1T2_Fc - Sphagnum magellanicum MG (SPAdes) (version 2) | ecosystem: Host-associated > Plants > Peat...
TTCACATGTAAAAGAGGATCCAAGAGAGGACAAAAGGCACAGACAGAGCAAATAGGAAACCACAGCAATAGACTGCAACTCAATCCTCCATCCTCATGTGCAAAGATGGACTACAACACAATTCCAGAGAGATCTAAAGTGGGTCACCTTTCAACAACCTCCTGTGTCATTCATTGCTCCTTATGTGCAATCATCAACTTATTCTCAAAGTGAGAAAGTCTTCATCTCTCGAGACTTGTAGTCATTCTCATTGACTGATTTGTATCCTTTGATGCAAAAATCAAGCATCATATTTACTGCAATTTCCTTGTCTTATTACCCTAAGATTTGCACAGATAAAAACTGTTATTGGAAAAGACAAAGTGACACACCCAGAAATGGTGGAAAATCTCCAAAATTGGAAGAAGGCAGCTCTCAATCTTCATACACCCTGCATTCATCAGCCTCTGGTGCCTCCTTGCAATAACTTTCCAGAGGGTCACTCACGGATTTTGCTCGGGTTCGTCTATGTGCCACTTCAGCTGCCAGTTCCTCCACTGTCTCCCAGGCAACTCTACATTCTCCTGAAGTCTCATCGGCCACACAAACCTCCTGAGCTTCTGCTATGCTCTTCTCGACCTGTCATCCGAACACAAAACAAGAATCACCCCCACCTTAACCATCTCTGGCGTTGATAAGGCTTTGTCTGCAGATACTTTGTAGAGAAAGAGCTGATTCTCCAAGCAATTGCAACATGATTTCGACCGATCTGATTGATTTCCGCTTCTCTTTTCGACTCTAGATTTAAGATCTGTGGTTGCTATCACTGCACATGAAAGAACATATATTGTATTATCTTCCCTCGCCTCAACTTTTCGCTCACAAACTCCAAAGCGGCGGTCACTCTACCTGTTGATACAGATTGTCGGCGGGCTTGGTAACCTGAGAACCCCGCGAAGAAGCCATCGCCACCACAGGAAACCTCCCCCTGATGACGCTTTTGTTGGAAAGTCGGAGCAGGGTCGCCAAAGATGGAAACACAGGTGCAGCCAATCTTATCGTGGATTCAGAAGAGTGCGGCAACACAGTGGTATCAGAGGCAGCATAAGAGACGATCAAGGAAGACATCGCGGTAAGGGAAGAACAAGAAGCCATTACTTGCAGCAGGCCAAAGTCCCCGGTTACAAAACACCCCACACCAAGCAGAGAGTCTTTTACGCTAAAACAAAACCCAAAAAGAGAAGGGAAAAAAATCCAGAGACTCCGAGCTTCAAAATCACGGCAGAGAAACCAATAAATTCTTGAGAAAAAACACAGCACCGACGCAGCGATGTCACACCAAAAATCCAGAAACAAAAGTCCGCACATACACGAGAGCGAGAGAGAGAGAGCTCGACCGCGGCGTGAGGGAAGAAGGAAGCGTCGAAATTTCATGGCGTCGGCGGGCAGCCCTGAGAAAGATAACGTTCTTCATCCAAGAGGCCAACAGGATTATGGATGGATAGACAGAAATCTCCAGGCGCGCCTTCATGGATAGAAAACACGTTCACGAGGACTCCCTCCCACAAAACCAACTTTCATAGCTTGTGATGGAAATTGGAAAATAAATCATAAAAAAAAGATTTAAAATCTAGATCTATTTCTCAGCAAAAAAAATTTTAAAACCTCAGCGTCAATGTTTTTTTTTTTTTTTTTAATTTACAATTTTCCCAATTTTGTGATGTAACCAAGGTGGTAATCATAAGCTTACATAGCCAAATTTGGCTATTAAAAATGAAAGGAAAATTTTCTAAAATCCTTATATACTTTTGGCTACTAACTTGAACCATGTATATAAATAAGGTGACTTTTAGAGATTTTTTAGAGTTTTTTTTTTCTAATTCTGGTAAATTTTTCTAAAATCATTGAATTTGCAACCCAGAAAAAAAATCCAAAATTTTGCAATAGTGTGAAATTTCACATAGGAAAAAAAGGGTTCTTGGTGTGCTTGTGGAGGAATAGTGCATAGGAGAAGTTGTTTAGCCTAAATATTTATTTTCCTACCAAGGTTTTTTTGACTTTTTGGGATGCTTGTTGATATTATATGTTGCTAGTTTGTTGCAACAATAGTTTTTCATTTCATGATGGTATATAAGTTGTTGTATATATAGATTGTGTAACATGGATTTTTTTGTTGCATTCATATAAGGACTTGGTTTGGTTCTTTTAATGTATTTGGAGGTCATGTTGTAAAGTGCAATTTTACCTATGCCAAGAGGTGGATGTTTTGAAAAGCATGCATTTCACTTGGTAAAGCTCACTACCTCGAGCTTTACCCTACACAATACATTCCATCACCCATAGAGTTATAGATCTCATTCTTCTCAAATTTTGTTATTGTGTGCATGTTTTGTGTGTAGTATTTGTGAATTTAGAGTCCTTTTGGCATGTCTACAACCTTTAGGTAGGTTGGAAGGTTGAAAAGAGCACCCAAGCTCCGGGAAGGTAGCTATTTCTTTTGATGTGAAGATAAAGGGAATGTAACAACAAAGTAGGAAACCTAGTTTTATCTTTGAGAGGTGTGTGCTAAAGATTGTGTGCCCTTTCTTTCAAGCAATGATTGAAGTCCATCCGATGAATGAGGTGACCACAAAAATTGCATGCAAGTTGACAAGGTCCCTAAACATTCGCATGCAACTTGTAAGGTAGTGTGGTGAGATTCTTATGTCCAAAGTTGCATCGTTTGAAGATGTTTGAGTTGAGCTCATGCAATTTTGTAGAGTGATGTAGTGAGATTCCTAACTCCAAAGGTGGATATTTTGACGAGGTTAGAGATTTTTGAAGAAACATTCAAATCAAAGATCAACATATCTAAAGTACAAACCAAAGACTCACGCCATGAGCATAATATTATGTACATGTAAACAAAAGACCCATCTTTCAAAGTTCTTGCAAGATACGTCAAGATGATGAAAACCTCTTGACAACATTTCTTCTATGATGAAAAACAAGTTCAAGACCAAAGGTAGCAAGCTATGATGATGATTGGTGATGATGGTTGTAAGGCAAAGCTCTAAAGCACACAAGCATATCATTATGTCATCCAAAGCTCTCATCCTCTTAGTTCAGTCATGAAGTGTTAGAGAATTGTGCCTTGGGTTACTTCATTTCATAAGCAAGTTAATTAGTCTTATAATAATTAGTAATGATGGTTGTAAAACAAAGCTCTAAATCACACACTCATTTCATTATGTTATCTTGAAGCTCTCATCCCCTTTCTTAGTTGTGAAGAGTTAGCAAATGTGCCTTGGGTTATTCAATTCTGTAATAAGTTGTTTCAAACACACCCAAAATCACTATGAAAATGCTTGATCTTCCGATTGTGTCCAGCCAGTTGAGTTTGTCATGGAGTCTTGCTCAGTGGAGTCACAACCTCAGTAGCAGCACCAGCATCTGCTGCAACAATCGGAGTAAGCATCATGAGCACACCAAGATCCCCAAACAGCACTTTGCCTCCTTTCTTGAGGTTCCATGCAGCAGACTCAAAATGCGTTCCGGTGCAACTCCATACATACCGGGGAATGTCCCAAATGTATCATCCCAGCTTTCTGGATTCCAATCAGTGACAACTGTGTAGTACTCTGCTGTTACCAATTCCCAGAGTGCAGGTCCACCTTGAGCCAATTGTTGCTGCTGCTGATCCATATTTGCAGTCAGATCAACTTGCACAATTGACAGACGGTACTGCTGATGACATGGCATCAACAACCAGCCCAGCAACAAGCTGCAAATCTTCCACTCCAACGGCATTTTCAACAACAATCAAAACTGCATCATCTCTCCCAACCACCCAACAAGCAAATTCTGTGCAACAGCGAGAAGCAATGATCCAATCAAGTCTCCCAACACATGAAGGCCCGACAACTTCTGACCATCAGTCCCATTACCTTCATACTATAAACTCAGCCAGTATGGCTTCAGGGTGATCCTCTGCAAGCACAAGATTCACACCTGCTCTCAGTGCAGCCCTTCTCAGAGCCACATGATTCACAGGAAGAAGCATACACACAAATTGGGTGTTGAAAAAAAACCCACTTTCCTTTTCCAAGGTCTGCGACAAGCTTCAAATGCATGCAGCCTGGTGCTGAGGGGCGTATACATACATACATATGGCATTGATTTCCTTAAGGTGACAAGAAATTACTCTGAACTCCTGATGTATCTAAGTTTGAAACTGGACATAACATTCAGTAATCTAATTGGCATACTCTTGAAAGTGTGCAACCAAACTTGTATGCTGTAAAATTGCAGCAAGACACTCGTGATTCAAAATACTCACACACCACTTCAAAATTGTCTTTTTCAGTTGAATCCAGAAAAACAACTCTTTTCAAATTGTGCAGAGAAATTTATGCAAAACTGTCTGTCTGTCTGTCTGTCTGTCTCTCTTGCAATCAGTGAATTATCCTTATTGAGTTGACAATTTAAGCTTGGTGGAAGGACCCATGATGTGAATGGTGTGAGTGATGATGATGATGATGATGAACCTTGTTTTGCAGCTCAAATCTGAATAGGTAACAAATAGTCTAGAAAACAAGTTTGAAAAACCAGAGCAACAAAAACATATATGTAGCTCCAAAAACAAATTCGAAGAGAAAGGAAGAGAAAGAAGAAGAAGAAGAAGAAGAAGAAAAGAATAGTAATAGAAATCAGAGTGCAAGAAACAAGTGCGAGGAAAAAAAACAACGAAAACCATTTCACAGTAGAAAACCAGAAATCGCACAAAAACATCTGGATTGAAGTGATTGAGTTTTTTCTTTTGTTCCTGATGAGATCTATCTTATGGGTTGCAGCAATCTTGGCATCTTGAGAGCTATATGAACATATGCACAATTGATTCTCAAAGGTTGAAACCGTCCCTTAGATCTGTTCAAGGCTTTCATAACTTGTGTCACTATTGTGAGTGTGTACAAGAACAAACTTTGACCTGAAAGCTCATTGCTTAGAATGCATGCAATGGGCCTGGAATTTTTTATTTGTTGAACTGCGTGCATAATTTACATTAGCAAGCACGAATTACCACTGTGGCATGTGGCCCTTGATGGCTTAATGGTTGGCTATGTGTACTTTTGAACTTCCATTGACAAAACACACTGTTGCTTTTCATGTAAGTAATGTAATTGTGAGAGCTTCCATACAATCCTGATGACCTAATGGTTCAATGTGAGTTCTGCAAGGACTGGTAGATGGTCCTCCATTTCTGTTTGGGCTAGTGGAGTTTATGTTCTGTTGACTTTTGAGGTTCTATTCTTCTTCTCTTCATCTTGTGATAATAGGGTGAACTGGCCCAGAATGCAGATCAAATGTGCATGAAGTCATAGACTATCAGAATCCTGAAGAAGATGTAGTCATTGAGGGTTTACTGAAACGGGGTTTTGAGAATTGCACTCTCAGAAATTTCTTTCTTTCTTTCCAGATTCTGACCTATCCGTTCCAAAACAGGAATAGGACGAGTCTCTCTGAACTCTGGAGACTGCAAGACTGTTGAGACTCTGCCTCCACCTGTTTCTCTGTCTTGCTCAGTTTCCTCTTAACTAACTGTTGGCAAAGACAAAGCGGCTCTTCTCGCAGAGTTTTGTGCCCCTTCACTAGGTAGTAGCTTTCTTCACTTACACTGCAGAGTCCCGGGTTCTTAATCACTTGTTCGTTGCTTCGTTGCCCTGTTGGCTCTTCAGGTGTGGCCATTTGTAAGAACCTGGCTGCCGGGTTTGAGAATCTAGGAGAAGGGTTCAAGTCTAACAAAGATGTCTTCAGAAGTGCAGAATGTTTGAGGTTTAGGGTTTAGGGTTTTGTTTCCAGAATTTCTCGGGTGTTGTGCTTGCGTTGTACAGGTTGAATGCCTTCATTGTCACAGGAACTGAAACACTATGAGATTCCTCACTGTTGAATGGTACTCAGTCTTGTGTTCTTTTTGTCTCATAATTTCAGGCAGCAAGAATGGAGCCCGTGTAGAGAGCTCAAGGGCAATGCAGATGCAGTTGAATTTTGCAACATCCCACCTTATTTGAATCTTCTAATAGCAGCATCATACACTCTGCAAAAAGGTCCAGTCCCTGTCTGTGTTGGTGGCCTTCATGTTTTCTCTCTGGAAAAGGGCAATCGTGTACTTCAGGAACTCCAGGTGATTGAAACTAATGGAACCTTTGACATCAAATGGAGGGGATCGATTCTGGGTCTGTTGCCATATCTAGGCCAAGCAAGTGCTGATGGTTCTTTACGGCCTTTATTCTTTGCAAGAACGTTTGCACTTTCCTCTACCACTTTGTGGGAATTTCATTTTTCACATCTCTCTGCAGTGATGCTATCCAGCTTTCTGTCAGTTTCACAATTTCCTGTTTCTGTTGGAAATGATTTTGTTCAGGCTGCTGTTTGTTGTGTTGTTGTGAGCAGATTGAGGTTTTACTAGAGACCCCATTTCATTCTGGCTATTATGATTAGAGCCTGCTTCTCTTCTAGCAGCAGCACCTATCTATGGTGGTGGAGTTGAAGTGGTGGTGCTTCAAGAGAAGGAATATGTTTCTGTTTCATTATCTATGTGTCTTTCACTTGATTGGTGTCACACAGGGTCTAAGAACCAAATTGCACTTAGCCATTCTGATGGGTTGATTTCAGTAGTTGATGTGGGCCAAGCAAAGACTGTTGTTCTTCTATCTGCAGAGGTGCATGAGTTTGAGACTTGGACCACATCTTATGATTGTTGGGATCCAGAGTTATTATACTCAGGAGCAGATGACTCCCATTTTTGTGCTTGGGATCTTTGCCAAGGCTTTGATTCCCCTATTTTTTGAACTGTAAGGGGCACCACATGGGGGTTTGTAGCATCCAGAGCAACCCAGAAATTTAGAACATGTTAATCACGGGCAGCTATGATGAGAATGTACGACTTTGGGACAAGAGAATGATGCAGAGCCCAGTGATGAGATTTGAATTAGGGTTGGGGGTGTTGTATGGAGACTTAAGTGGCATCCATTTGACCAAGGTTTAATCCTCGCAGCATGTATGCACAATGGATTTATGGTAAGTAGAGCTGATGACTGAGATGTGAGTGGTTGAAAATTACAACAGACATGCATCATTGGCCTATGGTGCAGATTGGTACAAGGGCCAGTAGGGGGAATCTGACAATGGAGCTGCACATCAGGCCACTGACATTGGGACCATGAGAAGTTTAGTGGCAACATGTTTCTTTTATGACAAAGCACTTCATGTTTGGGAGCCAGCAACACAGGTGTGCAACAAGAGAAAATGAAGTCTTGTGACACACTCTTTTTTGCACAGCTCCATAACCAGAATACAATGGGTGCATCATTTCCTTCAAGCTTAGAAAGTGAATAACCTAGGATGAGCTTGATACATATTGAAGTCAGACAAACAAGGCTGACAAGGCCAGTTTAAAGGGCAAAAAGTCCATGCTTATTCAGAATTCTGCACTGCATGGATGCTCTACCTCTGATTCAGGTGTCAGAAGTCACTTACAAATCTTGCAGGGCAGAAAGTGACCCTATTTCAGGAGACAAACTTCCACAGAGTGACATGCTGCTGGGAATACTGCAAGAGAGCAAATCACTGGAGCATCACAAAATTTCAAAGGATGGCTCTTCAGCTAAGCAGGCAAGTTGGTGTTGTCAAACAAGGGGAGCTAAGTATAGAACACAACAAATGCAAGCAACAACTACAAAGAATAGATGGATCCAAACAGAGGATTTCCCAGGTGGGTTGAAGCGCACTTTTTGATTATAAGGTTGCTTTGAGCGCACTTTTTGCAATACTTTAAATGTGGTAGCAAAGGTGGCAATTGGTTATGGGTGCCATACGGACCCAGTTAATGAAAACATTGCTCATTTTTATCAAATGAAATGTTTGGTCTAGGTAGTTTGGGCTCATCTTTTCCAAACTGTGAAGAAGAGGATGGCTAGTAGCAAGAACAACAAGAAGACTAATGCAAAGAGGAGGAGGATGTAGCCTGAGAACATGAAGAGCACTCCGAAGACAACTACGACTTGAAAACATGAAGAGGAGGATGGGTATAGTTGAAGTCATGAAAATTAATGCAAAAAGGAGAACAATTGCAATTTGAAAACATGAAAATCAACGCAAAGAGGAGGTGGGTTACAAGTTGAAAACATGAAAACTAATGCGAAGAGAATGGGTGTAGATTGAAAACAAGAAGATCGACATGAAAAGGACTTTTTACACCTTGAGAATAAGAAGACCAAAGCAAAGAAGAGGATTGTTGTACCTTATAGCTCGAAAACACAAAGACCAATGTGAAAAGGAAAAGGGCCAATAGGCAAACACCTTCGGAAAAACAACAACTGTGAATTTCACAATTTAAATGTAAAGCTTTTGTAATATGATCACACCTTTGTGACAAGAAAAACATGCTTGCAAGTTTTGGGTAATGTAAGGCCAAGTTGGGAGGAGGACAAGGAGTGGGAGTAGATTGGTGTTCCATTTGAACAAAACAACCCTACCCACCGCACATTCTTGTCTTTTAGAATTAGGGTTTTCTAAACCTTCAAAGGCTAATGTCCATTGATTTGGTTGCCTTGTTTAACGTAAATCTCCACTGTTGAACACAAAACCAAACATTAAACACACACTTATATTTGTTTTGCAAATCGTCCATCCTAGTGATGGGGTACGTAAGTTTATTGGTGAGCATTTGATTGATCATAGGCGGACAAAAGTTTGTTCATGCGTTTTCAAATGTACAAAAGATTTGTTTTGGATGTTTTTGATCCTTTGAACTTTGAATGGCCATTTCTTTGTCATTTTTTAACTTTTTAGCAATTCAATCAGCCATGGATGTGCTTATAAAAGCTTTCCAACTTTCTTCTATGATCTAGAAACAAAGGACCATTAATGAATAAATGGAAGACTTTTCATGCACTACGTGTATGGAGATGGCCTATCTACCCTAATTGGCTCAACTAATTAATAAGAATCACATTAACGCAACATATGTTGTACCTAAAATATATGACTTCCATTATTGTTTTTACATCACAAGGATCAAAAACAAACCATCTTCAAGAATAAGAAACATCGGACATTGAGATTCTCAATTATGAATAGAACAATTCTTATGACAAAATAATAAATTATGATTCACACATTTAGCTATAAGTGCCTTACCTATTTTAACTATCTACATAATAAATAACCAATGTGCGTAATTAATCATATTGATTTAATTAGATAGTTATTACCAAATAATTACGATTTACCTTAAAGTTGGATTTACACCTAGGGATAATATAGGTATTATTCTTCCACTTTTGGTTTGGGGTTAAAATTATTGAAGTTTAAAGAAAAACTTAAATTTTATTTTGTTCACACAAGGGAATACATAAGAAATAATACAATAAGATTATTTTAATCTTACATTTAGTAGTTCAAATTGAAGGTGGAAAAACTTAAATGACAAAATTTCATGACATCTAAACCATAGAAGGGGGAGGGGTCGGGATATTTCAATCTTTTGAAATCAAGGGGTTAAATTACCTCCATTATATCCAATTTGAAATCAAGATTTAAAATTTACAAAAATATTTATTCCTTGAAATAAGATATCTCAAAGCATTTACCTTCTCCTTAACCCAAATGAAATGTCACTTGTCAAGTCATTTTTTGAGTTATTTCATTCTTTTTGTGTGAATGAAATAATGTTAAATTTTCTTCTTTTGTTTAAATTGAATTTAATTATTATAAAACATGATTAAAAGCTAAGAGTAATAATATTGTTAAATGAGGATTTGCATGCAATTATGGATTTTATTTGTTATCAATGCATGCATCCACGATGCCAAGAATGCAAATGTGTAGGCAACAATGTGGCGAATTTTTGAAATTGCGTCTACATCTATTTAAAAGGGTTCAAAAAGTTAAACTTGAAATGTACATTTTCTAAAGAAATGATGTTAAATAATACAAGGTGCTAACCAAGGTTTTTTTTTTCAAATTCCTCAAGTAAGTGTACTTGCAAGGATTCTCGGCATTAATTAGCAATAAATGGTGATTGTCTTGGTGGACTAATATATTTGTTTTTTGAAATCCTACTTAGTTTTGGCAACCTAATGGAACACACTATCTAAATTTGGCGACTTCTAATTTTTTTTCCTCGAGATATGACAAAAAAAAAAAAAAAAAAATTAATTCTCAAAATTCCCTTTGTTGGATTTGCCAACTCTTTTTTTTTGTTGCTAGGTGACGAAAATTTGCCAAAAAAAAATCCGTTGTGCTAACACTAATGTTATCTCTTGTGTGCAACATTAGTGTTAGCACCTTGTATTACTTAACATCAGGTTTTTCTTTTCATTCCTCAAGTAGGTCCACTTGGGAAAATCCCCAACAATAATTAGCCATTATATGGTGACTATCCTAGGTGGGCCTTAACATTTTTACAAAAGTGACATTATTAATTTGATTATTTTTATTTCGAAAAATGGTCCAAAATCCCTAAAATTCACAAAATTTTCATGTTTTTTTCACTTTTAGAGCCAAAAAAAAAATCACCAAGTTGCAAAAATCTAGAAAAAAAAAGAAAAAAAAAACTATTTGAGATGTGATGTTGATTACCATTTTAGGTGTGGACTAAGTTTTAGTAAAACCCTAAAAAAAACACCATGTCATTTTGTTGGTTTTTCCACAAAGAATTGGGAAAATTTTGTTTATCTATTGGAAATTCAACTAATGGGTTCCCTCAAGGACTAATGATGTTTGATTTTCATGTTTATGTTGCACATCCAAGGGAAGTTCATTGTTCATAGGGGCACATGGATGATAATAAAACCCTACCAAACTTCATACATTGGAGTTATTCATAAAGTACTACTACATCCAACTTGGCCAAGGATGTGGATGAAGTTAGTTTGAAATCAAGATGAAAATAATAGTATCCAGTGGAAAAGGGGAGCAGATCATACTGTTTCTTTTTTGGGGGGGGGGGTCTAAATTGGTCCTGAAAGGAGTTCCAATCCCTAGTTTTGGATTTTGCCTTAAATGCCTTTCACTACTATGTCATTTTTATTGGTTAAAAAATCAAGTTTTTGTCAAAATAAAATCCTACAAATCTTGTCAACTGATACCTAGTTTCCTACAAATATTTTGTGAACTGATACCCAGTTTCATTAAGTGTACCAATATTATTTGTGAACTGATACCTAGTTTCATCAAGTGGTACCCAATTTCGCCCAATTTCTAACTTCGTACCGGTCGAGTCAGGGATGAAAGAGAAATTTAGCGAGTCCAAACTAGAGCCCAAAGACAGGGTGACTTTCGGTATAACTTTTTCAAACATTTTTAAACTTAAGAAATATAATTTGTCAATCCTTGGACTTACTTGGGTCGAAACTGGTAAGCCGTGCGTGAGACGGTTCGACACTTGACTTGTTCCGCCAATGGAAGAGCGAATAGTTTCCACCTATACCCCTTAAGTTACTGGGGAGGCTTCAAATAATATCTCTTGCACCCTAGATGACTTATAAACTAATATCTCAACCTTAGCCATAAATATGAATATTGCGATGATGATTTATTAACTAATATCTCAACCTCTAGCCATAAATATGAAAATTGGGATAGTAAAAGTCGAGAGAATAGTTAAATAAAATCCGTTGGATCAATAAAAAAAATTTATGTACGTTTAGTTTTCCGATCATGTATTGTTCTCCTTGAGCTTGATTACGGATAAAGCCAATATTCGACGAACACTCCCAAAACGGAAGGTCTCAATTTGGGCCCCATTCTTTTTGGGGGTGTGCACAAAAGTCTGTAGGTAGAGTGAGTGCCTAGTGCCTTGGGAGGCGGAATAAAGAGCCAATGAGGAAAATGAGGCCAAATAAAAAATGTGGACCCCTACCACCGTGTGTGACAAATTGTGCCATAGTTGGAGATTCCCTATAGTTTAGGCAACCCCGGAAATATGGCTCGGGTGCAAAGTTACCTAACAAAATATCAGCGAACGAGAGGGACCAGACCAACGGCGCGTGTCGATCAAACACCGCATGCAGCTTCAAAATGCCCCCCAAATGTTTTCCCATTCTAGCACGGTAGTTAGTATCCGGGATGATATTATTATTAAAGGCCATGATCATATTCATAGTGCCATTTTGAGAGTGGGCCTATATTTTATATAGTTTCGGCCGTCACGTGCCTGTGCACTCTTGTCAATTACCTAGTCCTTAC
>Ga0209611_10012118_pt1 | contig 12206 bp, 6 predicted proteins | sample S1TSphgellanicum_3_FD_187693 | JGI IMG/M metagenome (GOLD analysis project Ga0209611, IMG submission 187693) | Host-associated microbial communities from peat moss isolated from Minnesota, USA - S1T2_Fc - Sphagnum magellanicum MG (SPAdes) (version 2) | ecosystem: Host-associated > Plants > Peat...
AATTTGTAACTGTATAATAATCCTTGTCTAGTAATTCTGGATTGGATTATTCAGTGCAATGTGAGAATAATTGATTACCATGAGATCAAATCAAAATTCATTTTCTTATTATCTATAGGAAACACTTTGAATGACCAACAAGATCATCTGTGAATTGCAGATTAGGTTGGAGGGTGGGTAGTCGCTCTAGATCTCAAATTGCCTCATGTGATGATCTAGTAAGTTAAAGGTCTTAAGGGTACATCTTTGCCGCAAGATAGTTGTAGGGAGAGTTGAGAGCCCCAGTCTTTAGCTTGGTTATGAATTAAATCCTAGTTAAATGCTAGTATCTACACTGATACTTTTAATCCATCGGTATACCAGCAAATCAGAGCAGTGGCTTATGAATTTATCTAGGAAATATTAATCCAGGAATTTTGAGAAGTTCTAACTGTTAACATAAAATAAATACCATTTGAAGACTATAGTTGGATCGTGGGTGGTTGTTGAGAACTGTCCAACTTATGGAGACTAGAAGAGTTGCTGTCACCCTGCAGCAATTTGCTGTCACCCTGCAGCAATTTGCTTGCTCTAGATGCTCAGGATCATTGGAACTTAGCTTTTAGATAGATTAATCTAGTACCCTCAATACTGAAATACAAGCTCAGCTTCCATATTTGTTTTCATGTTACTAACTTGTTCTTTTCTTTTTTTTAATCACAAAAGCATTATATTATGGAGAGTTGAGAGTGAGTCTTCAGATTGTCAACACTTTAATCGGGTGAGGCCTACTCAAAGAAGTTTTCCATACATTTACACCGAGCAAATTTCTAGATATAGAAAATTTTCAATAATTGCCATGAAAAAAATCTGTTGAAAAATGTGAAAAAACATTAATTTTTAGGTTATTTGGACCGCCTATCAACCAAGGTTTCCAAGTGTGGCTGCACTGATTTAACCTTGATTTTGAGCTTAAAAAAAATGGGAAGTGATGAACAAGTTACTGAAGAAAGTCGGCTTAGCTGGTTCAATCTCCATGAGCAATCTGAGTTCAATCCAGTTCATCTATGTTGTGGTAAAATCAATTTTGTGATAACAAAATTATAGTTGTCTTTGGACCTAAGTTCCAAACCAGCCTGCTTTCCCTGCCTGGAAAACAAAACCTAAGTAAAAGAAATCAATGTGTACAAATTGCAATTGTGCAAATCTTGCTAAGTGAGGTTTGCAAAATATCCTAATTAGCATATTTGTACGAGAGAGACGTAGAGCTTATGACTTGGAAGAAGGAAAAACTTACTCCATGAATATGGCCGCTCTCATGACAATAGCATGCTACACATGCCAAGAACCTCACACTCACCATGACTTGCACGTTCTGGACAATCTATGGCCCATCTCATTTACCACTACAAATATTTAGGGTCCAACATGTGACATGGACTAGTACTTAATAAAATGATTGTGATATCTAAGTCCCTTTGCATGATCTTTCCTGCATATCAGGTCATCTGGACAGTCGAGAAGAGGTGGCAGTGGTCATCACAAACTTGTGGAAAAGACCAAATTGTGTTCAAAGACCTACCTAGCTTCTTATGTTGCCCTTCTATGTGTTGGGTAGCCCACAAGCTAGTAGCATAAGGAGCACATGAGCTAGTCGTGAATTCATGCGGACCTCTACAATTAGGGTTTCACAATCAATCTACATCTTGTGGCATGCTAAAGTCATCTTATGACACAATTAATGGAGTAGTACTAACAATATGGGGCATTTCCAAGGTAATCATTTTTGTGGAGTATTACAGCACCGCCATAAAAGTTAATCAGTTTTTGGTGAAGTGTACAAGTAGTTGCATACAACATTTGAACATAGTGCAACAAGCTTGATGCCAGTTGCTCATTTGCAAACAAACAAAGATCAAGTTCTAATGTGCATTAAACCTATAACTTTTAGGCAATAGTACTATGGTCTAAGTAGTATCAAGTACACATTGAATATTGTTAATTTTTCTTTGTAGATAGGAATGGCATAATATGTTGATCTAAATGTAGGCCAATAACACCAAGGAGTAGTTGAAATCGTTAAACTTTTCAAAAAAATTGAACTTAATTATGTTGGGCAACAATGGGAAAACATTAAAGACATGGAAAGGTGTGAGCTGAGAGTGCAACCCGAGAATCACATTGACACTCTTAGGAATGTGAGAGAATAAGCCCACACACTCCCAAGTGGACTTCCATTTTGGGAGTTAAAATCCCTATAAAATTTTGAATCTTTATAGAATAATTTCAATGGTCAAAACTCATTAGATCGAAAAGTTATTTATACCATTGGAAATCTTTTGAGACATAAATGTGTAAAATGGGTTCACATGACCCATTTGAGTATTTATAACAAATATTATGGCCGAAAGAAAGGCCGAAAATCAAAATGCCAACTTGACTCCCAATCACTAAAAGTTGAGAATCACTTTGAATTACGTGCATGTATGACGCACCCCCAAGTTCCTTGTTAGACCCAAGAAAGGTCCAACTATGTCAAAGAGCGGAAGTAGTTGGAACTTGGTGTCGTTCCTAGTTTCCAACACTAAAGAGGGGTGAGAGGGGCATGCTGAAAGCTCTGGGATTAGACTAGGAAGAGGGACAAGTTATTTAGTTATTCGGTCCTGCATCCAAAACCAACCAACAAGTTGGTTAGAACTCATTCTGCACACTCTTGGTGTTGGGACAAGCCACGGGCAACCTTGGACTCATTTGACTCACCACGACCCGAACTCGGGGGGAAGCCACCACCTTCCCCCATATAGTATTCTCTACATCTCTCCACCGCACTTGCATCTGAATGGCACTTTTTCCCGGGACTCCCAAAGTGGAGTCCAGAAATTGTCCCGGTTTGGACTCTTGGAACTTTGGGCATTCATAACTTTTCGCCCCGACCTCAGATTGGGACGAGGTCTTAGCAAACTTGTAGCTCTCCTTGAGATCTTTCCAACGATGTGTCGCACTCCACCTGCACACATCGAGATCGGGTCGATTCCCGACTTTTAGTGGTCGGGGGTCAAACTACCAGTTTGACTCCCGACCCTTCTTTCAGCCATAATTTGTGCTGCAGATGTTCAAATGGTTCATGCAAGGCCATTTTAAACATCTACACTTCAATACCTTTTCAACGGTATAAAGAACACCTTAATGCAAGGTGTTTTGGCCCTTGCAATCACGTTTTGAATTTTCAAGAGTCCCGGAGGACTCTCGAGTCCCATTTTCGGGAGTGTGAGTGGCGACCTCATACTTCCTTCAAAGTGGGGTTGCGATAGTGTAGGTGGTGCGTCACATATTGTTGAAAAGCTCTTAACCAGGCTACAATTTTGCTTTGGACCTCACTTTAATCAAAGGTCTGCACAAGAAGTTACGAGTTTCTAAAATGTTAGAAGTCCTAATTTCAAAATTTCAGGACTCCCAACTTGGGAATCCTAGGACAAAATGACATTTGGGTGCAAACCTATGGCTAATCATAGAGAATAATATAAGGGGAAGGTGGTGGCTTCCCCCAAGTTCGGATCATGATGACTCTTATGAGTTCATGTATGTTTGTGATTCATCCGTGCACCAAAAGCGTTCCAACTATGCATTAACCAACTTATTATTTGGTATGTGTAAGTTCATGTTAATAATTGATTTGTTTATCACTTGTCTTAGTCCTCATCCCAGAACTCTAACATGCCTGTTTTACCCTCGAAATGCTACAAATTAAGGAGTGTACCCCAATTTCTTCTTCTTATGTTTTCACCTTCAGACTCACATTTGAGACTTTCAAGGAATTTGGGGGTGTGTCATTCCCTTTAATCAACAATTGTGAAAAAACCTTATTATTATTGAAATTTTTGAAAATTTTAGGATCAACCACTATCACATACTTTATAATCCCAAGTTCAATTAATTTCAATTCCATGACCTTTGCCAAAAAATGTTTGGACATACCATTATTTAACCCATAAGTTGTCATGGAGGCCAACATCATCATAAATGGATTTCATTCATTTTTCATCCACAATCAATGAAGTTCATCCACCACCAACTTATACTTTATTTATAATTAACTTATAAATGACTTATAATTGATTTGTAGTTAACATGAAATTCATTTATAGTTCACTTATACTTTAAAATGGATTTCAAAGAAAAATTTGGATGGTGGGCATATGGAAATCCCCATGGGAACTTTTTTGAATTGTGTCTTTAAATGATTATAAATAAAAGTGAAACCCCATTACTTTTAGTTTGTTCAACATCAATCTAAAGTAAGATGTTACAAGATAACCTTGTTTTGTTTTTCCATGTTTCAAAATAAAATTCCATAAAAGTTACGTTTTGCACACTGTGTGTGTTTGTTTTTTTGTTATTTTTTGTTTTAATATGTTTGGATTTAAAATTAAATTTCCATTTGTCATGGTTAGTTCACATCCTTTTGAATTCTTCTTGTCAACTTGGTTGGTTTTGTGCTTGTGACACAAACATCATGGTGAATCTGTCCCTTTCCATCACATCTACCACATCATTTTTACATTCTTCAACTGTTTTTGTTTCCTAAGCATCCCATCAACTACGACAAAGAACATTTTGTTTGTTATGGTCAATGGAGCTTGGTGGCCCAAGATTAATATTTGTGGACACCCCATTTTTGACCACTCCACTAAAAAATTGCGCCTTTTATAAAGATGGAATTAAAGGTGGTTTTGATGTTTACATGAATGACATTAACAATATTTCAAAATGCATTTATACTTGTTGGCATCAACATCAAACTCCCAATGGATGCATTTTTTGACGAACAACAAATCATCAACATTCATTTTGAAGGTTAGAAGCATAGAAATGTATGTCATGCTTCACAAACCTAAACAACATCCAATAAATGTAAGATTTATCAAATAAGAATAAATACATTACCAAAGTATAATAAATACATCACATGATAGGTATAACAACTAGGTTCTATAATAAGTATAACAATTCAAATCATGTGATAATGTAATAAATGAAATTTTATGGCAAGATTTAGTATAACAAAAAAAATTCAAAATTGATGATTATCAATCTTGCTTTTGTTGAATAAAGAGAGGAAATGGAATCAATAATAATGTACATGTAGGTTTTGATAAAGCTAGAATACAAATTAACATTTGAACACACAAGACATAAACAATATTGCACATTGACAATAAGAACATGATTTGAAAACTTGAATAGATTATTTTTGGTTGAAATATTTCTATTTTACACATGAAAATACTTGCACTTGGAATGTACAATTTAAGCACAATGTTTAATTATTTTTAATCCATCTATAACTAAGAGTGTATTATCCAATGATGTGTATTTATAGAATGTCCAATTGATTCTAAAAGTGCATGTCAAAAGAGTAGTTAGTTAGTTAATTTTAAATTAATGATGATTAATACCAACTAGTTTATTGGTTTGAGTATTGACTTTTAATTTTGAATTGAACTTACTTAAAACATTGAAATTGTTTTTGAATTGATTTTCATTCTCAATTTGAAGTTTTGAATATTTTTGCAATTATTGAATTTAGAGCTTTTTACTTTTTGTTTTGTACATGAATGTTTTGAACATGGCTAAAATATACTTTAATAAGTATTAGAAGTACATGTTAGTATATATTTCAATTGTTAAAATAGTGGTTGATTATAAAAATTGCATAGATTAAAAATATTTTTTATTAGTTCAAAACACTTAAATGCAATTAATGTTCAAGAGTTGTATTGTTGATTTTGCATGACTTGACGCATTTTCCTTGCATCAAATTCCTTTGAAAGCATTAACAAAAAATTCAAATGAATTAGAACATTTAATTACAACACCCTTGGTCAATACCTTTTGAACTAACCAAATTGGATTGTGTGATTTTTGTGAAGATTTCACTAGTGCTTGCTTAAGTCATATACTTGCACAAATGCATATCCTATTATGCACATTGACCATCAAAACACATGTTGAGAACTAAACACATGTCACAAACAAAATTTGTTTAACATGTTTGAATTTTATATTGAGAGTCCTCACATTTTTAATGTACAACTAAAACATATGTTCAATTGTTCAAGTAAATTTAAAAGTCCCAACATATTGAATTTTAAAAGGATTCATCCATGATAATCCAAATCAAAGCGAGTTTTTGAAATGGGCATGATGGTGACAAGGGAGTTGCAACAAGAAAACAAATTTTTATTTTAACACCAAAACAAAGGAACAACCCCAAATGGGAGTGTAGCTTGGACTTTTTATGGAAAAAAAAAACATATTGTTGCATTTTTCTTTTCTTTCTTCCTACAAGCTTACACACCCACGCAAAACCCAATAAATATCTATTCCCATCAATGACATGAAAAATCAAATCGAAAATCGAAAAAAAAGGGTAATGGCAAAAATATAAAAATTGTGTTAATTCATTTACATATAGTGGTCGTAAAATGAAATGGTGGAAATGCAATGTAACAAAACGATGAAAACTTTTGGAATATAAACCCATTGTTTCATGCAATAACCATTGTATTTATTATGATGCACACTTCCTTTTTCCACCTTTATAAATTCCTTTTGTCGCAACCCAACTTTGAGGGAAGTGTGAGGTTGCCACTCACACTCCTGAAAATGGGACTTGGGAGTCCTCCGGGACTCCTGAAAATTCAAAACGTGATTGCAAGGGTCAAAACACCTCGCATCAAGGTGTTTTTTATATTGTTGAAAAGGTCTTGAAGTGTAGATGTCCAAAATGGCCTCGCATGAGCCATTTGGACATCTGCAGCACAAGTTATGGCTGAAAGAAGGGCCGGGAGTCAAACTGGTAGTTTGACCCCCGACCATTAAAAGTCAAAAATCGACCCGATTCCAGTGTGTGCAGGTGGAGGGCGACAAACCATTGAAAAGTTCTTAAGGAGAGCTACAAGTTTGTTCAAGACCTTGTCTCAATCGGAGGTCGGGGCAAGAAGTTATGAACGCCCAAAGTCCAGGGAATTCAAATTGGGACAGTTTTGGGACTTCACTTTGGGAGTCCTAGGAAAAAATGTCATTCGAATGCAAGTGCGGTGGAAAGACGCAGAGAATACTATATGGGGCAAGGTGGTGGCTTCCCCCGAGTCTGGGCCGTGGTGAGTCAAGTGAGTCCAAGGCTGCCCGTGGCTTGTCCCAACACCAAAAGTGTGCATAATGAGTTTTAACCAACTTGTTGGTTGGTTTTGGATGTAGGACCAAATAATTAAGTAGCTTGTCCCCCGTCCTAATCTAATCCCGAAGCCTTCAACACGCCCTTCTCACCCCCCTTTAGTGCTAGAAGCTGGGAACGACACCAAGTTTCAACTATTTCCGCTCTTCAACATAGTTGGACCCTTTTTGGGTCTAACAAGGAACTTGGGGGTGCGTCACCCTTGTTTTCTTTGACTCCTTTTACAAGTGTTTAGACATCTTTTGGGTCCAAGGTCTTTTGATAGCCCAAAAAGACCTTTAACTCATAAGCAAATTATTTTCCCAATAATTTTCAATGGCATTGAATTCATACCAACAACCACCATGACCCCATCAACCTATTTAGGGATCTGGGCCTTTGTAGTTTCAATCATAGGTATTAGGTTTATGGTTGATTAATGTCATTTCCTTCTTGAAGCCTTAGCACGATTCGACAACAACACCTTCTTTTTCCAACAACATTTCAAGGCAACATGTGATTTTTTACCACCCCCAACACACATGTGTCTTTTTCCTTTTGAACAACTCATTAGACATCAAATAATTTGATTTTAAGGTTCCATTTTGGAGCATATACACCATCATACCCTTTTTAACATGCTTTCCGACATGATATCTAAAGCCCATTGTGCTCAAATTTTATGATGTTCTAGCCCTGGGGTGGGCACTTGGCTTATGGCTGAATTAATCTTCCCAACCTTTCGTTTATCTTCTCCAATTTTTTCCCCATCGCTTGCACAAAATTTGGACTACCACATTTTTCAATTATAGGCGTCCCTTGATGTGCATGCACACACCTCATTAACCCTATGGGTATTTACTTCTTGCATAATGCCCATGGTGACGAATGTATGGGAACCCATGATGTAGTTAGAAGCACATGTATTTTGCTTTTGTTGTGTGAGATGCAAGTTTTCACATGTGACGAGAACAATTACATGTGCTTCTCTCAAACACGCTTAATTCCTTTCATCAACAAATCAACATTATGCTCACCAAAGATGGTATTTGCATCTTAGTTGATGTTGTTATCAACGACCCAATGTATGTGGATTTATTTTTATGATCTTGCACAACTCAAGGATTTGTTGCTTTCAATACAACTCGAACCCAAGAAATGACCTACTGCAATCGACACCTCATTGATCAATTCTTCCCTTTGGTAATCGAGGTATTTGAATGTTTTCACAAACAAATTGATGCATTCTTACAGGATTGTGCCAATGCCATTTGGAGCTTCAAAAGGCCAAAAGGTCCCCTCATCTTTCTATCTTGGTTATTTTTTTTCATATATATTTTTTCAATTATGCTATAAAAGATGTAAGGTTTAGGAACTAGGTTTGTTTTTTTTTGGGTGATTATTTGCTATTTTGCAAAAACAATTGACAATTGTTTTGGAAAAACATGCTTTTCCAGTGTAACATGAGAATTCTCAGCAAAATTTTGTCATTTTTTTTAAATTAAAAAAATTGGAAAAACCACCCAGTTGCAGGCATGAAATGAATTTGTGATTTTTGGTCATTTGAACGAATACAAATATAGACAATCTTCATGAACAGGTTTTTTTTGGAAGACTTTTGTTTGTCTATTGTTAAATTAATTGATTTTTCTAATTTGTTGGAAAATTTCACCAAATTTTTGATATCACAAAATTGAAACGAAAGACCCCTGTTCCTGAATAGTGTTATTTTTGGGGCAGAATATGGCCACTTGGCAACAAATGAAAAGGGTTGTGAATCCAGCAGAGGTCGTTTGGTGAAAAAGACCACAAAGTTGCCATATTTCAAGGAAAAAAAAGTAAACATTGCCAGATATAGACCATAGCTTAGAGCATGTTGCCAAAATATAGCAGGGTTCCAAAAGTACGTGGACCTGGGCTGCAACTCTTTCCAAACACCAAGGATGTAGGGACTGGCATGGGTAAGCCTGGTGTTTGCATGCTTGGGCCTTTTGGTTCCTTGTGGGACAATTCATCAGCACGACCAAAGCTCATAACAAATTCTCTTTTGATTTAAAATTATGGAAGATTGGAAACCCTGGTGAATCACCATTTTTATTAGGTGTAAAGTTTTCCCCCAACAAATCAGGTGGCATGATCTTGGTCACCAAGCTACAGACCTTATAATTCCAGAGAATGGTCCTTGGAAGTGTCATTTGTGGATACATACGGAGAGTCTCTGATCTCTTGGTAAATAGACAAACTTGGGTGGTTTTTAACATAGGTTCCAGGTAGTGTGTTGGACACGACGCCACTAACAGAAGGACAACAGGCCCAACGTGGAATCATCTGCGCACCACTAATTATCTACCACATTTTCTGGTGCAGCTTACATTGACTTTTGTCACACTACTTATTTAAAGTAAACACTGTGCTCATGCATTCTTTACAGATATGAAGAAATGGCATCGGCTTCTAGTATGTTATTACTTTAGTAATTTTTCCACCTGGTTTTTTTGGACATTTTCCCATGGGCTTTGCTTGAAATGGGTCCATGTGCAGTAGTGGGACACATTTGGAAATACTATATTATGACCTGGTTTTTTGTACATTTTCCCAGGGGATTTTCTTGGAATGGGTCTGAGTGTGAATTTGTGGGACATGTTTTGAAAAGAACCAAAGGAAACAAGTGGGTTTGTGAGGTTGGATTGATAGAACAACCCCTTGCCAACCAACCCTTCCAATGTAATAAGTGCCCAAATGCACACCAAGAAACTTCATACTGTATTTGGAAGGCATTGTATATCCACAATTTACCATCATTGAAAACCCATACCTAGGGATTACACTCCTTAAGACTAAAATCTTTTTAGGTCAGTAATTTTGAGAATGTAAAATCCATTTGTGGCTTTACCCAACACAATCCACCAATTAAGAAAGTGAATACCCCGAGGGCCACCAAGATGGCCTGAAAGACCTAGAATCAGGACTGGTTAAACTTGTTCAACATAGGTAGTGAGTAGCCAGGGCAGTGGTCACTGGCTGGTCTACCACACCAATCCACCAAAAACAATGCAGTCTTGCTAGGATGACAAAATCCAAACAAAGAAAATCACACACACAAAATCAGGCCTCCATTAAAAGCTATTAGTGTCATGGCCTCTGCTGTTGAGCACATATTGCAATATTGAATGAATTCTGAAAGAGCAAATGATGCACCTTTTATAGATTATGTCTGAAATCCAATTTTCTTGAAATTTTTTTTGTTGATTTTATGACAACAGTTTTTCAAAAGTCAATATTTCTCTCACCCTAGGTCTTTGCCTGCTTGAAATCCTACTTATCCAGGGCTTTCCAACAATACTAAGAGCACACCCCAATTTTTGTAAAAAAATTATTTCATGGACGTGAGTTCAGTTCTTTTATGTCTTGTTCAAAATTTCTGGACATAAGGTTCAAGAGATATTGAAGTTTAAGTTATTTTTGTCATTGGAACTCAGTAAAAACCAAATATATTTTTCAATGAAAATTGGATTTCAGATTTAGATTAATGAATGTTTAGAGCAAGCCTCAATTTTCCTAAATTTTTAAATTTTAAGCTTACTGAATTTTCAACAACAAATCTATTCAAAATTCAACAGCCCTTGCACTATACGTCTAAACATTAGAAGAATACCTTGGTGCACCCCTACTCATCAAGGGCTTTCCAATGGTACCAAGAGCATGAACCGGGGGCATGGGGTTTGCCATAGTTTGTAAGATCTCAACATGACAAAACAAACAAACAGCCTTCCTTACAAGTAAGATGTTTGAATTATAATGTAGTTCAGTTAAACGATCCCATTGTATGCTCAATTAGTTTTGCAACTGTCTATTACATCCTTTTGTAATCCAATTTATGAGTACATGTGAACAAATTAGTAGCATTGAACTACTCCATGCATCACAATGTCTATACATCTTCCAATTTTCTCATTCATAGGCCTCTAGAGATATGAGGGCGTACCTTTTTCCAAGTCCCCCAATCATAATAAATTCCTTCACCTATCAGACCAGTTATACTTGTTGCTTGTTGGATGTGACGAAGTTTGTGGTTGAGAATGTTGGGTTTATTATTGCATGGCATCCCCCTAACCACAATTCATTAATGTCAAATGAAGGATCGCACATGAATTTGCAAGTAATTACCAAAGAGATGCAAGGTACAATTGAATTAAAGATGGTGATTACATAGGTGTTGACAATAATTCACGTCTTATCTCCAATCTGCCATGTCACACATTTACCTGATGATCAATGTTTAATTGTAAGCATTCAAATATACAAGTGCAATGAGTTGAGAACAATTCAAGTTGCCAGTTCAAGTATTACCATTCACATCCAGCACATGTTTGAGATGTGGGTGCACTTTCCACCCACTTGTGACCATTGATAGTGTTTCAAAAGTCTTGCAAGGAGGGTTTGTGGTTGCCAACAACACATGAATCTTGCATCTCAAATTGGATATCTGAATCCTCTGTCCCCACCCCAACTACGAGACAAGTTTTTGACAATAATGTGCTCTCCACAGTGCCTAAGTTGATGTCTTCAAGCTTTCTGCCTGTATTCAATTGAGTGTGAGAAAGAGAATCCAACTGAAATTTCCCTTTGCCCCGTTGTGAATGTTCAAGCTTCTCCAAATTTTTGGCAACTACTGTACTGTGAAGTGAACCTCTTCCACAACTATCAACTTCTCCATTAAGTACTTGGTGTCTATCTGAGACTTTGACCATGGAACAATTTATTTCCTTGATAGCACATTGCATAACTGATCTCAATTTTGCTTTTGCCTTCATCGTCTCCACTGAGTTACCTACACAAATTGCAAAGTTCTGAGTGAAAAACATGTCCCTACAGGCTGGGCTAGTAATTTTACTCTTATATCAAAGACCATATACACAATGCTTGAAGACAGCTTAAAATCTGGCATGGGTGAAGCTCCCTATAGATCTACAAACAGGATCCACACCTGTAGAGGCTGAAGGTCCCTAGC
>Ga0209611_10012119_pt1 | contig 12205 bp, 11 predicted proteins | sample S1TSphgellanicum_3_FD_187693 | JGI IMG/M metagenome (GOLD analysis project Ga0209611, IMG submission 187693) | Host-associated microbial communities from peat moss isolated from Minnesota, USA - S1T2_Fc - Sphagnum magellanicum MG (SPAdes) (version 2) | ecosystem: Host-associated > Plants > Peat...
GCGCCGATGGTCGACCGATGAGTCGAAGGAGATCTCCTCCACCGCGCCCAAGGATCGTTGCCCGAGCAGGCTGGCGCTGAGTGCGGTCAGCGTGGCGATGTCGCGTGCCGAGGTGCCGGTCGCAAGTGCCGCGGGAGCCAGCGGCGCGGCCTTCGTATACGCGAACCGCGTGTCGGCGGCCCGCCCGCCGGCGGCAATCGAGAACGAGCCGCCCGTATAGGGCCGGGTGATGTCGCTGCCCCCCAGATCATCGGCCAGCACGCGCATTTTTCCGCCGAGGTCGATGGCCGCGAGCTTGATCGAACCATGATCCTCGTATTGGAAGATCAACCCGCGGCTGTCGCCGGTCCACTTGGGCGCCGCCGCGTCGCGATCGAGTGCGGCGGTGAGGGAGTGCGAGTGGGCGCCGTCCGCGTCCATGACATAGAGCTGCGTGGCTTGGTAGCCGAGCCGCCTGTCGTCGAATCCGAGATACGCGATGTATTTGCCGTCCGGAGACACCACGGGCGTGTGATCCGGACCGCGCCGATCGGTGAGCGCGTGAATGGACTCGTCCGACAAGTCCACCCGATAGATTTCGCTGTCGAGCGGCTCGTAGTCCGCGTCCGGGCGTCGATTGGCCGTGATCAGCACGCTCTTGCCGTCAACGCTGAAGGCGGGCGTGCCCATGTGGTCGAAATCGCCGTGCGTCACCTGGCGCGCCGGGCCGCCGTCGGCGCCGACGACGAACAGCTGACTATAAGTATTCGGCAAATAGCCCTCGCCGTCGACACGAAACACCAGCCGATCGATGAGCTTGGGCGGATCCGCCCATTTGGCGTTCTTCGGCGCTTCCGGCAATTCGACTTTCAGCGGCTTGCGTTCGGCGGCCACGGGCAGCGTCAGCCCCAGCGAGCGCCCGTCGGGCGACCAGGCAAGGCTCGTGGGATTCTCGGTGAAATTGCTGATGGCGGCGGTGGCGCCGCTCTCGGTCCAATACATGAACAGCTGGGTCGAGCCGTCGGCGCCCATCCCGAAGTAGGCGAGGCGCTTGCCGTCCGGCGACCAGCGCGGCGCAGCGCTCGTCGCGGCGCTCGTCAGGGGGCGCGCATGAGACCCGTCGATGCCGACCAGCCAGATGGCGCCACGCGCTTTGTCTGTCTTGATGTCGTAGCTCACGCGCACGTAAGCGATGCTCCGGCCGTCGGGGGAGACTTGCGGATCGCTCACCCATTGGAGGTCGAAGACATCGAGCGGCTTGAGCGGCGGTTTTACGCCGTCGGCGAAGGCCTGCGCCGCCAGCGCGAATGCACAGGCCGCCGCCGCAACGCGCCATGTGCCGACCGCGCGATCATTCTTTGACATGCTGTCTCCCCGCCTTCCAGCAATGACGCTGATGCTCATCGATCATCCCCACCGCCTGCATGAACGCATAGCAAATCGTCGTCCCGACGAAGCGGAATCCGCGCCGCTTCATGTCCTTGCTCATCGCCTCGCTGACCGCGCTCGATGCCGCGACGTCGCCCAAGGTCAGCGGCCGGCGGCGCAGCACCTTGCCGTCGGTGAATTGCCAGATGTAGTCATCGAAGGACTTGAACGACGCGGTGATCGACAGGTACGCCGCGGCGTTCGCGATGAAGGCGTCGACCTTCAGACGATTCCGGACGATGCCGGGATCGCGCAGCAGCCGCCGGCGCTTGGCGGCGTCGTAGCGGACCATTCTCACAGGATCGAACTCATCGAAGGCTTTGCGGTAAGTGTCGCGCTTGCGCAGGATGGTGAGCCAGCTCAAGCCCGCCTGCGCGCCCTCCAGGCACAGCATTTCGAACAGCTTGCGGTCGGCGTGCACGGGCACGCCCCACTCCTCGTCATGATAGGCGACGTAGAGCGGATCGGCCGGACACCACGCGCAGCGCCGCTTGCCGTCGGCGTGAGGGGTTGCTTTGAGTTTTCGCCGTTCCGCGCCGCCCGCCATGCGGACTAGAGGTGCAAGCGCACGGCATGCCGGTCCTTGTAGACCAATTCGATGCGCTCGACGCCGCGCGTGCGCCGCGCGGTGCTGCGAATTTCGTGCATGAGTTTGATCAGCACCCGGGTATTCTCCACGCCTAAGTGCAGGACCACGAAGCGTTCTTGCGCGCTGCGCACGAAGACGGCGACGCCGACCGGCTTGCCGGATTCCGCGACCGCGAACAAGGTTTGCACGTCGGCGACATCACCGACGCGGACCCGCAATCCGCCATCCTGTTCATAGATCTCCGGCACTCCATAGGTTTCGATGGACTGCTGGATTCCGTTTCGCACCCGATGCTGGTTTACGTTGAAGAACAACAACTGCTCCAGGGCGTCGCGGTGTTCCGCTGGCAGTTTTGACGTAATGCCGATTGATGCGGTCAAAGCTTCCCTTCGATGGGCTGCACCGGCCCTTTTGAGTATGACGCTGAAAATATTGACGCAGCGCAACAGAGCTGTCTGTTGCATGAGACTTGTATCGTATAGCGTCGCCGCCCGAATGACACTAGCCTAGGAGGCTGCGCGCGCGATAACCCAACACGACAAGGTTTAGGATGAAAGGACACGGTCGGTGCTAGCTTCCGAAGAGGACGGCACGCTAGAGGCGCTGAAATTCAGTCTCGCGAGCGACATCGTCGAACTCGTGGTGCTCACCGGAGACGACATATTCCTGCAGACCCTACGCGAGGCGGTGGGCAGCGCGCGCCGGCTCTGGCATGTCCCCTCGGCCGACAAGGTCAGCGACCTCTTGGTCGCCGGCCAGGTCGGTATCCTGGTGCTCGACGTGCAGACCCTGCAGGAGGCCGCCCCCGCCACGTACATCATCCAGATCAAGCGGCAATTTCCCGATCTCGTCGTGGTGGTCGCCGGTAACCGGGACGCGGAGGTCTGGCTGGCCCCGTTGCTGAGCGCCGGCACCGTCTATCGGTTCATCCACAAGCCCATGTCGCCGGGCCGGGCCAAGTCCTTCGCGGACGCGGCGGTCAAGAAATTCTCCGAACAGCGCAGACGCGCCGTCGCCGCCCCCGCCGTCAGACCGCGCCGGCGCCGCCCGCCGCGGCGCGGGCGCGGTTGGCTCCTCGCCGGCGGAGCAATACTGGTACTCGCAGCCGTAGTCGTAGTCATTGTCGTTTTATGGACCGTGCGCCGCGGCGCCCCGGACGATGCGGGCCTGGCGACACCGGCGGCGGGCTCGCGCGCAGCAGCCGCCGAAAACGCGCTGCGGGAAGAGCGGCTCGACGAGGCATCGGCGGCGATCGCCGCGGCGCGGCGGGCGGGTGTCGACGGCGGCCGCACCGCATCCCTGACCGCGCAGCTCGCCAAGTCGCGCGACCATGTCGGCGCCGCCCAGGCCCCGGTTCGCGCAAGCAACGAGCTCAAGGTGGGCCAGCCACGCGTGACGCCTCTGCTCAATTTGGTAGAGCAGCGCATGATCGACGGAAAATTGATCGAGCCAGCGGGCGACAGCGCACGGTTTTATTTGGGCCAGGCGCTCGAGACGGATCCAACCAGCGAAGCGGTGCAGGACACCGCGCGCGCTCTGTCCTTGCGGCTGCTCAACGAAATTCATGCCGCCATCGATCGACGCGATTTTGAGCATGCCTCCGCCTGGCTCAACGCCGCCCGCGGCGTCGCTTCCGCAGCAAACGTCGATGCGGCTGCGGACCTCCTGGCGACGGCGCAACAACAGGCCCGCGCCGACAGTGCGGCTCAATTGCTCAAAAACGCCAACGATCGCCTGCAACAGGGCCGCCTCGTCGATCCGGCCAACGACAGCGCCAAGCACTTTTTGCTGGCCTTGCGCAGTTTGGATCCGAACTACCCGGGTCTCGCCCCGGCGCTGTCGGATTTGGGGACGCGCCTGACCGCGAAGGCGCGGCTCGCCCTCACCCAGGAGCAGTACGACGCGGCGCGCAGCTGGCTGGAGGAAGCGGGCTTCATCGGCTTCGCGTCGCCTGAAGCGACTGCGGTGCGCCAGGATCTCGACGCCGCCACCGCCAAACAGAGATTCTATGCGAATGTGGTGGCGGCGAACGACCTCACCACTCTCAAAACCGTGGAGCCCGCCTATCCGCAAAAGGCGCGCCTGAGCGCCACGGAAGGGTGGGTCGAACTCGACTTCACGGTCACCGAGAGCGGCTTCGTGAAGGATATCGCGGTGCACGCGACGAGCACCCCGGGCGTATTCGAGCAAGCCGCCATCGCGGCCCTCGCGCAATGGCACTACAAACCCATCCTGCGAGACTCCCAACCGGTCCCGCAACGGGCCCGAGTTCGAATCCGCTTCACGCTCGCGGGTTAAAATAACCCGGGGGGTGATTCAAGCCGCTGAACTGCGCGCCGCGGCGGCCGCCGCCGCGGATTCCTGGGTAAGTGCGCCAATTTCGGCGCCGATCCTAAGGTCATCAACCGCGCCGAAGGCGTGCTTGCGCACGAACCCGTGACGATCGATCAGCACCAGGCTCGGGGTGCCGCGCATTTTGTAGCGATCCATCGTGTGCGGAATGGGACTCGCCGGGTTCGGCTGATCGAGCGCGATCGGAAACTTCACCCGATATTCGTGGATGAACGCCTTGAGCACCGCCGCATTGAAGGCATCGTGATGTTCGAAAGTCGCGTGCAGCCCGATCACCGCGACGTCCTTCGGCTCGAAGATCTCGTAGATCCTCTGCGCCTGCGGCACGGCCGCGGCAATCGAGTTCGGGCACAACACCTGAAAGGCGGCGAGGACCACGACCTTGCCGCGCAAACCGGAGATGAGCAGCGGTCGATCGGTATTGAACCAGGTCTGCACGAGCAGCTCCGGCGCATGAGACTTGACCACGCGAGTATCCCCAATTTTTTTATCTATCGCCGGATTGGCCCCCTATTGTGTGCCCAAGTCAGGGAGCAATATCAAGGGAATTCGCGCATCCCCCGTCACTCGGTTGGGTGGACGGCATTTTCCTTGTCGCGGCGTTTGCGCTCCGCGATCTCTTCGCGGTCGACGGCGACGTTGCGCGGCGCCTTGATGCCGATGCGTACCTGCAATCCGTGCACCGCCATGACCGTGACCTCGACGTCATCACCAATGCGCAGAGATTCACCCGCGCGGCGAGTCAGTATCAGCATAAAGCGAACTCCGGCTGGTTGTCGTGGGTAGGGCATTAACTCACACCGGCGCGGATCTGCCAGTGAGCGATGTGTGCGATCCCCTGTAGGATTGCGCTGACGCTCGTTTGCTTACTGCTGTGCCGCAGCTGGGTTCGCGTCCGCCTCGGCCAAATCCGGCTCGGTGATCCCGCCCCAAGTGCTGACGGTGGCCTCATAGATCGCCAGTTCGCTCAACAGATCCTCGAGCGGCTGGGCCTTGCCCATGGCGAACCCCTGACCATAATCGACACCGAGATCGGTCATGCGTGCGCGCAGCATGTCGGTCTCGACATATTCAGCGATGGTTTCCATGCACATGACCTTGGCCAGTTGCGCAATCGCCTTGATCATCGACTCGGAACGCGAATTGACGATCGCATCGCGCACGAACGTGCCGTCGATCTTCAGGTAATTCACCGACAGGTCCTTGAGATAGGCCAGGGAGCTTACTCCCGTGCCGAAATCGTCGAGCGCGAACTGGCAGCCCAAGTCCTGCAGGCTGCGCATGAATTTTTGCGCCTTGGCGAGGTTGCCGACGGTCGCGGTCTCGGTCAGTTCGAAGCACAGCGCCCCCGGCGGCAGCTTGCTCTGTGTGATTTGATCGGTCACGTATTCCAGGAACGAATCGTCCTGCAACGAGTGACCGGACAGATTGATGGCAAAGCGCGCGATCTCCTCGCCCACCGAACTGCTGTGCGCTCCCAACAACTGGCACGCCCGGCGCACCACCCAACGATCGATGGTCGGCATGAGCTGGTAGCGCTCCGCCGCGGACAGAAATTTGCTCGGAGGAATGATTTCGCCGCGGTCGCCCAGCATGCGGAGCAAGAGTTCGAAGCGCGGATGGCCGTAATTGCCGCGCAACGGCAGTATCGGCTGCGCGTCCAGGCGGAAATTATCGCTGGCGAGCGCCTCGCGCAACCGGCCGACCACCAGGATGTCGGTGTGGCGCCGGATGATGCTGTGGTCGGAGTCCTGAAATATCTCGACGCGGTCGCGGCCGCGGTCCTTGGCCGCTTTGCAGGCGATTTCCGCGGTGGCCAACGCGTGCGCCAGCGGATTGTCCGAGCGGCCGATCGCGGCCACGCCGACACACACTGACACCTCGAACGAGCCTTGGCCCGCGCGCGGCACGATGGCGGCGGCGGCCGCGCGAATTTTCTCGGCGACGGCGGCGGCAATCTCCATGCTGGAACTCGGGATGAGCGCGGCCAGCCGGTCGCCGGAGATGCGCGCCGACAGTGCGCCCGCGGGCAGCGCATTCGCCGTGCATTCCGCGACACTCACGATCACATCGTCGCCCACGTGCATGCCGAAGGTCTCGTTGATGACGTGCAGCCGGTCGATGTCCAGGTACAGGATGATGTGCGCGTCCGACGCCGTCGCCGATGCGAGCAGCGACTTCGCCTGGCGCTCGAAGGCATGGCGCGTCATGAGGCCGGTGCTGATATCGTACTGCGCCTGGATGATGCTGGTCGCGCGCTTGGCCAGCACTTCGGCGATGCGCGTTTGATGCAGATCGAAGCTTGGCGCGCTCGGCGGATTGAACAACGCGAGCACGCCCATGACGCGTTCCGACGGATGCCTTATCGGGCACGCCAGGATCTTGTACGGCGCCGTCACTTCGCTCGCGGTCTTGGAGATATGATTGACCACGATGTTGCGCTGCTGCAGTTGCATCCACGCCATCAAATGACCCTGGGCGCGTTCGAGGGACTGCGGCGACATGGGATTGCCGCTGCGCGTCAGCGACAGCGAGATTTTCTTGTCGGGAACCCACAGCGCCGCGAGCGCGCAGCCGATCCGCTCGAGCCCGGTTTTCAAGATCAGCTCGAACTCATCGGAATCGCTCGCCGCCGCGGATTGGTGCGAGGAGATCTCGAGCAACAGGTCGAGATCGCGTTCGCGCACGTCGAGGTCGCGTTCGCGCGTGCCCAAGGAGGAGCGCAGCGCCATTTCGCGCCGCAGGCATTCGAGCGCCGGTTGCACCAGCTGGCGCACCGTCTGCAGCGGACGCGCCTCCGTTTGATTGCCGGACAGGCGCGCGATCAGGCTGACGACACCGAGCAACTCGATGTGCTCGCCGCGCACCGCGAAGGAATACACGGCGCTGTCGGCGTTCAGGGTTTGCACGATGCCGGGAAATTCCGAGGAGTCGGACAGCGCATTGGCGATGGCATCATGGATCAGGCCGGGTTCGTCGGACAGATCCCATTCATCCGAGGCCCACACGAGGTTCGAGAAGCCGTCATGTACCACGATTCCGCGCAAGCTCGGCATGAGCATTCGCAGTAAGCGCCCATAGGGATCGAACGAGGCATCCGCCGGTGGGACGCTCTCGACGACATTGGTCTTGGAATCCAGCATGCCAGCCTAGCGTTTTCGTGATTTGGAACGCACGGACCAATGTGCGGTAATGGTGCGTTCCGGGCATTGACGAGAGTCGCAAATCAACATAAGAATCCCGCCAATAAATCACCGGCGGGCGGCTCACTTGACAATATTTCGGGCTTCCTGTGATCGACCTCGCGTTATCGAAGCCGCGCAAAGACACCTAAGAGATGGCGCCCGCCGGGGATCTGCACCACCCGAAACACCCTGCGCCAAAAGCGCCGCGCCTCAGGCGCAAATGTCGCCAACGGCAGTGCATCGTACAAATGAGGTTTCGGCTCATGCACGATCGCGCTCGCCGCCTCGATGCGTCGACTGCGGCCCGCGACGTCAAAGGTGAGCGACACCGTGTGCTCTGCCCAGTCGATCTCGATGTCGCTCACCGCGCCGCCGCGCAGCGTCTCGCCGACGTGGGGCGACGCACCCTTGAGATACACGGTGATTCCGGGCGAAGCGCTCTGCGTGAGACGCCAAGCGCCATACCCCAGGTCCGCTACCGTGAAGGCGCCGGATAATGTGCGTCGCATGTTGGGCTGCATCAGCCGACAGTATAGAGTGTGCGCCCAGTCATGAACCCTTTGAACCCCCGTATGAACACTGTCGCGATCGCCTTGACAGGCTGTGCATGCGTCTGGCTCGGCGTGGCGTCAGCCGCGGAAATCCCCGCCTCCATCACCCAGGTCATCGCGGCACAGGCGATACCGGCAGGCGCCGTGAGCTTTGCCGTCATCGACGTGGAGTCCGGCCGTGTCGTGGCCGCGCAAAATCCGGACACCCTGAGAAGTCCCGCCTCGACCATCAAAACCGTCACCACCTTTGCCGCCCTCGATATGCTCGGCCCCACGTATATTTGGCACACCCGCGCGTTGACGCGCGGCACCCTCGAGGACGGCGAACTCGACGGCGATCTGATCCTGCAGGGAGGCGGCGATCCCTACATGACGCTCGAGCGCTGGTGGAGCTTCGCGCATGCGCTTCGGGCCCGGGGCCTCAAGACCATTCACGGCGACATCGTGATCGACGATACCGCCTTCGACCTGCCGCCGCAGGATCCGGGCGCCTTCGATGGTCGTCCCAACCGTTCATACAATGTGCTGCCCGATGCACTCATGGTGAATTTCCAGTCCATCGAGTTCCGGGTATCGGCCGATGCGGGCGATCGCCGCGTCGACATCGTCCCGAGCCCCGCGCCCGACAACCTCATCATCGAAAATCACATTCGTTTCGTGCCGGGCCGCTGCACCGGTGCCTCGGCGCAGGTGGATTTCGAGGTGAAGTCCGAGCAATGGGACCGGGTGCTGTTCAAGGGCGCCCTGTCCCCGCATTGCGAGGAAAGGGACTTCAGCCGTGTATTGCTCCAGCCGGCGACCTATGCGTACGGCACCTTCGTCGAGCTATGGCACGAATTGGGCGGCGAGTTCAAGGGCAAGATGCGCCGCGAGGCCGCGCCGCCGGATGCCCAGGTGCTGCTCAACTTCGATTCGCTCACCCTCGCGGAGATCGTGCGCCTCACCAATAAATTCAGCAGCAATTTGATGGCGCGTCATTTGCTGCTCACCATCGGCAGCGAGCGCTACGGCGCTCCGGCGACCCTCGCGAAAGGCGCCGACGCCATGATCGAGTGGGGCCGGGCCCGCGGCATCGACCTTACGGACGTGGACATCGACAACGGCTCGGGGCTCTCGCGCAGCACCCATATCTCGGTGCTGCAGATGGCGAGAATCTTGAGCGCCGCCTATCGCAGCCCGTACGCACCCGAATTCGAGGCCTCGCTGCCGCTCGCCGGCATCGATGGCACCTTGCGAAACCGGATGAAAAATGCGCCCGCCGGCTCCGTGCGCTTGAAGACCGGACACCTGGACGGCGTCAGCGGCGTCGCGGGCTACGTCACGACCGCGGGCGGCAAGACCTATGTGCTCGTCTCTCTGGTCAATCACCCGCGCGCGGATTACGGCGGCGGCGAGCCGGTGCATGCGGCGCTGGTAAAGTGGATACTGGATAATCTTTGATAGGCGTGCTGGGTTACGCCCGCTCCATGTCCCAGAGTATCGCGGTCACGCCCTTGCGCAGCCACACCCCCATCCCCAGGTAGTTGAACCCTCTCTCGAGGCGCCGCCGGTACCACTCTCCCGGCCGCAGATGCACGTCACGGTCGGTGCGCGTGCGGTCGCAATTGTCGCGCCAATCCTCGTGGGTCAACGCGGACACGTACAACGCCGACCGCGTGAGCTTGGCGAGATTCACGATGGCGCGCGCCGCGTCCCGATCATTCAAGTACTGCAGAACGTCGTAGCAGATGACCAGATCACTCGGAGCACGCGGCGCGAAGTCGGTCACCGAACCTTTCACCCACCGGTAGCGCGAAGCAAGGTAAACGCTCGACTCGACCCCCACATAGCGTGCGCGTGGAAATAGTCGGGCGAAGGGTTTGCGCAACAGACCGATGCCGCAGCCCATGTCGAGGATGCTGCGCACGGGAACGCCTGCGTGAACCAGAACGGCGGAGATGAGTTGCGCTCGATGGCGCATCTCGGCCGCTGACGTCACGCGCGTCGCCCGGTTGAAATAGTACTTGCGGAAATAGGCGGAGTCGAAAGCGGCGATCCGAGCCGTGGGTTTATGGCGCTCGCCCGTTGATTTCGGCCTCAAGGCAGCGCCACCTCATCCCGCAACGGCTCCGCACTCGACAAGCGTCCGAGCGCCAGCGCGAGCTGCGCCCGCGCCACCTTCCAGCCGAGCTCCGCATTGATGCGCAGTTGCCGCGCAGTCGCAGCGGCAGTCTGTGCAGTCAACACATCGACGATGGTGCCGACGCCGGACTGGTAGCGCCCGAGCGCCACCTTCTCGTTGTCCTCCGCGGTCTTGTTGAGCGCCGCGGTCGCCGTCAACTGCTGATTGGCGGAATCGAGGGAGTAGTAGCCATTCCACACATCGAGGGTGACGCTCAAGGTCACCTGCTCGAGGCTCGCTTCCTGCGCATCGAGAGTCGCCTGTGCCTGGCGGATGCCATAGGACACATTGAATCCGGTGAACAGCGGCCAGGTCACGCTGATCCCCACCTGGTTGTAATTCTCATTCTCGACGCCGGTGTTGGCCGTGAAGTTATGCAGTGCGCCAACCGCGATCGTCGGCCGGCCGGCCGCGCGCGCCACCGTGATATTCGACTCGGCCGCATCGCGCTGCGCCTGGGCGGCCTTGAGGTCGGGACGTTGGCGAATCGCTTCGGTCATGAGATCCGTCATGCGCGCGCTCAGCGCCGGAACCTCGGTCGGCACGGGCTCCGGGTCCAACCTGAAACCTGATTCGGCGGTTTGGCCGAGCGTGACCGCGAGCGTGCCGCGGGCATTCTTTTGGGTCGCCTCCGCTTGGATACGCCCGAGCACCGCCTGCCCGTGGGCGGTTTCGGCCTGCAGTACGTCGGCGAGATTGCCGACGCCGCCCTCACGCAACGCGCGCGCGACTTCGAGGCTGTGTTCGGTCACGTCCTCGGTGGTCTTGGCGGCGATCAAATTCTCATCGCCGGCCACCGCGCCATAGTAGGCCTGCACCACCGCGCGCACGACTTGTTGCGCGACGCTGCTCGCCGTCGCGGCGGCTGCATCCAACAGGCTGCGCGCGCTGTGGATCTTGCCGCTGCGAGCGCCGAAGTCGAACAAGGTCCAGGTCAAGTTGACGGTCGCGTCGGTGGAGTTCTGTCCGCCATTGATGATGTTGCCGGTGATGTCGGCATGCGGCCCGTAGTTGCGCGCTTCCTGGCCCGTCACGGAGGCTGCGGGCAGCCACGCGCTTTCGGCGCTGCCGAGTGCTGCGGCTTGTTCGTGGGCTTGCGCCCACGCGGCGCGGGTCTGCGGATTCTTACAAAGGGCAAGCTCGACAGCGGCGGGAAAGGTCAACAGACCGCTATGCAGCGCACAATCGTGGCCGGTCGGATCGGTGAGCCCGGCGGTGTCGCGTTGCAGTGCCGCTTCGGTACGAAAGGGATCGGACGGTGACGCGCTGGCCGCAGCCCCGAGCGCCGCGCTAGCAGCCGCGGTCATCAAAAGCAAGGTTCGCAGCAGCAATTCGCTCTCCCGTGATGGTCGACGGCGCGCGCTCGAACCTAGCGCAATTGCATTATGGTATCCACATCCGCCCGTCGGTTCCGAGCGCCGCGTCGGGATACCGTATGCTGGCGGAAATCAGTGAGGCGTAATGGTGGACGAGAGAAGTGTGAATGCCCGGGTGCCTCCAAGCGCTGCATGGTTGGGTGCCCTTGGGTTCATTCCCTTTGCCGCGCTGGCCGCGACGCTGCCGTTCGCCGCCGGCGACCTGAAATCAGATCTGACATACGCACTACTCGCGTATGGCGCGATCATCCTGTCATTCCTGGGTGGCGTGCACTGGGGTCTCGCGATCGGCAGCACCGCACCTGCGGCAGCCGCGGCTTTGAAAGGTCGTCTGCTCTTGAGTGTCATACCGTCGCTCGTGGCATGGGCGGCCCTGGTGGTGCCCGCGCGCAGCGGATTGTTCACGCTCGCCGCTGCAATCGCGTTGATGCTCGTCGTCGACATCCGTGCCACGCGCGCCGGCGAAGCACCGGCGTGGTACCCGAGACTGCGCATTCCGTTGAGCTGTGCCGTGGCCGCTTCGCTGCTGGTCGGCGCATGGTCTGTCGTAGGTGCCGGCGTATGAGTAGGCGCGACGGCTGTGC
>Ga0209611_10012120_pt1 | contig 12205 bp, 4 predicted proteins | sample S1TSphgellanicum_3_FD_187693 | JGI IMG/M metagenome (GOLD analysis project Ga0209611, IMG submission 187693) | Host-associated microbial communities from peat moss isolated from Minnesota, USA - S1T2_Fc - Sphagnum magellanicum MG (SPAdes) (version 2) | ecosystem: Host-associated > Plants > Peat...
CCCCCCCACCCCCTCGAGCTCTGTCCGGCGCTTGTTTCCCCTGTCTTCTCGCACATGTTTTTCGTCCCTGCATGGTTCTGCATGTTTTTTAAATTCTGCAAAAGAACTTAGCTATGTTCTTTAAATTTAAGTTCTATTTTGTGCACGGTAATAATCTGAACCTTCCAGCTGTAGAACGTGGCACTTACCACTTAGGCACTGAGAAAGTATGCTTTCTTTTCTATTTCAATAACTTCCACAGTCAAAACGTGAAACCCTGCGGCAGAACCACACGATTCTCAGCCCTGCACTGTCAGGGCCAGAAAGGGCGCCTGACAGTGCTTGATTTGGGGGGGATGGAATTTAACGTCTTGCCAATACAAGTACTGTAGCCTGACATATAATAAATTGTTACTGGCCAGCTGTGCCCACTTTTGCTGAGGTCACCTTGTCTATGTACCGACTAAATAATAAATTTTGTACCCACTTTTGGAGAGGTCTCCTAGTCTATAGACCTCTACTGTATACCGACTAAATAAGAAATTATGGAGCACATGGGCGAGGAGACAGGTGAACGGTAAAGCTCCAAGTTCGAATCTCTACTGTATACCGACTAAATAAGAAATTATGGAGCACATGGGCGAGCACATAAGTGAACGGTAAAGCTCCAAGTACGAATCTCTACTGTATACCGACTAAATAAGAAATTATGGAGCACATGGACGAGCACATAAGTGAACGGTAAAGCTCCAAGTACGAATCTGGAAACAAATCGGTAGGAGATTGTGGCTGCGTGCATTTACTTTTCCTGGTCACTGTTTGTGCAGAGTCCAGACCTTTTAGTAAAGCACGGGTACTTTTTTTTCGTGTTTTTTTATAGGAGAAGGTTCCGTATAGAGGGCCTTTCACATTTGACTTCCGCAAGGCTGGTAGGCCAGGAGAGGGCAAACATCTGGAAGGCCAGGAGAGGGCAAACATCTGGAAGGCCCTCGGTATACAACCTTCACATGTGGAAAGAACCCGTTCATTTGTGAAGAAACAGAATTAAAAAATTGAAAAATAAGAGAAATAAGAACTTCTGCTTTCTAGCCTCTGGATGTAATTCTCCAGCCTGCACAGTAACTCACAGAAGCCAGAAGGCGGCCCCCGCCCTTCAAGACTGGCAGGTCTTTACAAAAGAAAATCCTGACCTCAGAAAAATTGAAGCTAGCGAGCATCCCCAAAATACAAAGGAAAAAATGGACCAGTGCTTTACTCATGTCAAATTTGGTCCCTCACTCACCAGGAGATTTTATTTTATTTTTGACAGCCTCACAAAGTAACTTCCCCCGCATGGAAGTTACTCTCCAGCTTGGTAGAGTACCTTCCATGCAGTGGAAGTTCCTCCCCCAATTCTCTTCTTTATCTCCATCGTTTTTCTTTTACTTTTTCTCATCTTTTTCTGTTTTTTGTTTCTTTTCTTTTTCTAATTTTAAAAAAAAATCTTTTCACTCCAGATGCAACATGTGCTGTCTGTTGGATACATGACAGATTTTTTTCAAAAACAACTTAATTTATCAAAATTTTAAAAACTAGTGATTTGGAGATGTTCACACACAGGATGCATGCATGGAAAAACTCCAAAAAGTCATTTTTATTATTCAAAGGAGGTAATATACAAAAATAATGCCATTTGATTTCATCCTATTTTGCATATACATGCAGAAATAGGACCTCTAGAAAGATCTGTGGATCAGAGCTCTAAGGAAGGATCAGACATTTCACTTGTGCCCACTCCAAGACCTACACACTTTAAACAACTCTTCAAATCAAAACCAAAATCAACACAATTCCCAAACTGGGATTCAATTCATCCCACCTCCAAATCCCACAACACCCAAAAGATTCAAAACAATGCCTACACATAAGCCCCAGGAACAAATGCTCCCAGATTCACTCATCCCCACTCAAAACTAGAAATAGAACAAATGCTCCTAAATTCATTCATCCCAACCCAAAGCCAAAACAACTAAATGTTTTTGAATTCATTCATCCTGACTCAAAACCAGAACCAACTAATGACTCAAAAACTGAAAACAGCTGAAAAACAAAATGCCCACACAACCAGAGCTAGGTCAAACATGGCAACAAAAATAAATGGTAGTTCCAAAAGACAACAAACGAACAACAAGCCCATCAATGGACAGCTTCCACACCAACTGCTATAACAACAAAAAAACAATTACCAAAGAATAAAACCTCCACAAAATCATTTATCCCAACTCAAAAATAAATCAAAAACTCAAAAACATACTCAATCCCAAATGTGTAACCTCATGAACTCTAGATCATCCCTTATTTTGTCATCATGTCCACATTCTCCCCAAAAAGTTTTATTATGCATCTGTTACATAGATGCTATTGAAACTAAAAATGTTGAAAGAAAACCTCTAATCTATGGAATGAAAATGCTGAAACTTTAATCAAGATCTATCAACTACACTTAATATTCAAGGAATTGATTTTGGGTCAACAACCTACATGATCTATAAAGCTCAAAATAGAAAAAACATTGATGGAACCGAGACCAAGATAAACATTGCCAAAAGAAACACTAAAAGTTTGAATTTAAAAACTTAACATAACATTAGCAACCTTATTATAGGCAACATGAACAACAATTCCCACAACACCCAAAATTATTGTTATCAATAAAAACACAATAAAAGAAGCCACCCTCGTGAGTTGACACTTTTTAAAACAACATTTTTGCATGTTTGAAATATCACCAAGGAAACATAATAGTTTGGATTGTCATAAAAGTTTTCGAAACATTTTTCATTAATTGCAAAGTTTATATGCTCAAAGATTGACACAAATTAAAAATGTTTTTGCATGTGCAAAGCATTCAAACCTCAAGAGTGGACAATCTTTTATTTTTTCAAACATCATTTTTTTATACCAAGATGTACGCCATTCATTATAATAATCGAAAAGGATTTTTAAATTTATGATTAGAAGGGCAAAAGGACTTGAACCAATGAAAATTAATTTTATAACTGATTTGAGCACATTTGGTTCAAACGTGCTTTTGACATTGAAAATTATGAATTTTGAAAATGTGGCTTTAACAAAAGTTGTTCATATTTATGTGATAAAAGGCATGAATGCATAATATATATGATATAAAATAAATATGTAGTCAAAACCTATTTATATATAACATCTAATGTTAAACTATGTATCCAAAATATGAAATTTTAAGTTATAAACCAACACAAAAATTACATGTGTCATGTGCAATACTTGGAAAAGAGACTTTTACCTTGATACCCCCGGCTCCTTTGATCTTGTTTTCACCCTTTTAAAATCAACAACTTTATCAAAATTTTCATACATAAAAAACAAAACCAAAAACAATTGGGAAGAAAAAAATACACAAAACTTACAAACAGATCAAATAATGATGAAAATAAAATATAATTGAAACCTAAAACAAGAAATTCTATAAGAACCTCATGTGTTTTTTCAAATTGTCCTCCATAATTAAATTGAATCAAGGTCTATGGATTGAAATTAAACACTTTTCATGTGTTTTTTAAATTGTCCTCCATTGATTGGATCAAGGTCTATGGATTAAAATTAGACACCTTTCTTTTGTTTTTTCAAATTTTCCTCCATAATTAAAATGAATCAAGGTTTATGGATTAAAATTAAACACCTTTGATATTTGTATGCAAGATTCACCAACAAAGTTTTTAAAAATTGGAATCAATTCATGGACAACCACACACATAACTTCATAAACAAAAGCTAAGTATATTTACCTTGGTTTGTTCATATGCAGCCACCTTTTCAACAAATGCCTCTTCATAATGTAACAATTGATTAGATTTCAATTCACCATTAATAATCTACTTCATCATGTATTTTTGCAAGTGTTTATTTATTTGGTTATACCTACACATAAAAAAACAACCCACATCCAATTAAAATAAACACAAATAAAATGTCCAAAAATAATAATAATAATAATAACTTTAAAAACCTTAAACTAAACTTACTTGCATAGGAAACAAAATCTCAATGACCTATTACTTCCATTATGTATTTGCAAGGCACAAGTGTCATTTTCATGTGTGTGATTCCAACACCACGATTGGTCTTATTAAATAAGACCTTATCCATCAAATCTGGAAAATCAAAAGTAAATGTCTTCACAATGAATCTCAATTAATTCTAACCGATAGGGGAGAAATGAACCACACTTCATCAAAAACTTGCAGTTTAGCCTATAACAACAATGGATGTGGTTTGGGTTTTCGTTAGGCCGAACAAGATGATGCCAAGCAATTTATTTGTAAGTCTTAGTAACATCGAGCACTAAATTGTCAATAATGAACTAACATCAATTTGCAAAACACCACATGATCATGTCTCTTCCAATTTTGGGAAACATCTTGACAAAATTATAAAACAACATTAATAGATAAAGTGAACAAAAATAAATGAACATCAAAATCCACATTACAAAGTTCAAAACACCTTTTGATAATAAAACATTTCCATGGAAAAATATCCACATTTGAAATTCAAGCCATTTGAAGATGTAGATTAACACATGGGTTGCACCAGCATCTTTTATTTCTTTTCAATGCACAAAATGTTAGACTTCTTAATTGATTTGTCAAGACTACTTGTTGAAACTCAAAGTCTCATTTCATCATCAACAACTTTGAAATAATGGCTACTTTGCATTTGTGAACATGTTAAATGAATTAGCATGTGTTTTACATGATTCCACGACTTGTTATTCCTAGCTCTATCTTATGAATCTCCTAATGCCACATATCAATGACTAGATGCTATAAAAATAAAAATAAATTTAAAACACACATTATGCATAAGCACTATATATATATATATAACTTTAAATATAAACCTTAAACCTAGAACTTAAATCTATATTAAACCACCTTAAACCTTACACCAAAAAACCTGAACAAAAAAAACAAAAACCTTAAATAGAAAGTTTAAATCCCACACAAGTTTTGAATATAAAAACCTAAAGAAGTTCATAAAAAAAAAAAAGAAATATACCTTTTATGAGATTAAATTTGCTTACAAAACTTTAGAAGCATAAACTAGTCCATTAGACCAAAAATTTGATTTAAACTCTAAAGTTAAAATTAAAAAACCTTCAAAAAAAATACTTAATAAAAAAAATAAACCTTAGAAAAAAAATTTAAAAACCTTAAACCTATTTCCGAAAAATAAAAAATAATTTATAAAAAGTTAAACATCTACCTAGTTGGAGGCTATAAGGTGGCATTTTCTTTTGTGACTTGTAAAACAAAAGTCGATAACTTGTCCACAAGATTATTAATAAAACATTCATCTTTACAAAGACCAATAATTAATTTTATTGTGTCGAAACCATAAAATTACCTCCATTCATCAAAGGTGTTCTTCACCCAACATTCAACATGGTTATTCACTATCCTTCCTCATTCACATTTTTTAGCTTTTTATCATCAAAATAAAAAAACCACACAATTTCAAAATAGGCTTCTTAATAGGAGACTCACTACCAACCTTCTCACCAACCTAAGATCCAAAACTTGAAACCTAAAAGCTATGTTAATGACAACATTAAATGCATAAGCAAGACATCATAGTTGGATTAATTTAAAGGATTAGCCCTAGGATAAACAACCTCACAACAAGAGCTAGGATGAATAAAATAAATAAATGAAAGAACAACATAATCCAACCTACATTGACCTACATGATCAAGTATAACAAAAACAACCTCATTAGTAGGTTCATTAATAGATTGTGGTGTAGCAAAATTCAAAAAGGAATCAAACTCCACATCAAGATTTAAATCGATGTAAAGGTTTTTAAATACCCACATAAATCACCATCTCCTTTGGGATCCAATTAAGTAAAATAAAAGATGAATTATCAACATGAAATTAATAACAACTTCAAGACTTTCAAGGCATTGCACATACATTTCATTCCCATTAGTGGACCACAACAACCCATCAATGTGCCAAATTGGTTACCATGTAAGTGGAACTTTAAAAAAAACTTGCAATCCCCAAAAGATGTAGAAACAAATCATTGAAAAATAAGAAAAAATAAGTGTTTGAAGAAATGGACACAAAAGGTGAAGACCAAAACAAAACAAATGCATATAAATGTAGAATGTAACAATGTTGTGTAGTTGTTGTGTGGTGCACAAAGCAAATGATGAAATGGAACAACACCTTACAACTTCATGAGCTCCACCAATTTGGAAAAAAAACCGTAATGTTAGTGTTGCACAGAAAAAAACACAAAACAAGAAGACAAACACATTGTTGTAGAAGACAACAAAATAAAGTTAATTAAATAACGAACCAACTCAACTTTGTGAAGTCCATTAAAGTGGAAAAAAATTGACTAAAAGAAAATTGCATACACTTTTTAGGGCTTTTTTATGATGGGAAAAAAAAAATGAGTAAAAAAAATGTATTTGCAATTTTACATAAGTGAAGGATTTCCATTATAACAAAAGGTGGTGTTGTACACCAAGTGATTCCATTAGATTTTGAATGAATTCATTGGTTTTAATGAACATGACCTAATGGGGATGTAGTGAATTCACTAGTTTATTGAATGGGAACTAGATTTGCATCCACATTTTGTAGTAGTATTCACTATGAAAAAACCAATCCATTCCAACCTTTATGTTTGCAAATTGTGTCCAAATTAACCATTTTTGCAACTATAGATGTGACTGTCTTTTGTGGCACCTTGTAAAAACAACTTGTATTCACATAAATGAATACAAAATGGTTTACAGTTCCATGTGCAACTTAATTTACAATTAATGTCAATTTGAGTGAAAATGAAACTAAAAAGTACATTTATATCATCTATTTTAATGGCATCCCAAAATAAATGAAAATGTTGTTTCTATGACTTGGAAAATGGTTCATGGGCCATCAGACATCAAGTGGCATCTTTTAAACTTGATTTGTGACTATACATCTTAGTTGCATATGTACATATAATTAAATGTGAAAAACTAATGAGTTGGCCAATGAAATTGTTGGATTTAGTGGTTTAAATTTTTCCCCTAATTAGCTTTCTTCAATGAACTAATTGTTAAACGTGTAATAGGTTTAGTGGGTTTGTAAAAAATTTAGAAGACCCATGGCAATTAATGGTAAAAATGGATCATTTTGAAATTTCTAACATTACAACATTTTCAATAAATGGTAGTTACGTGCAAAAACTACACATTTATCATCCATTTTTTAGGGCATCCATTGATGGATGAAAACATCATTGTTTTTGCAATTAGCCATGTAAACAAATGGTAGTAAGTAGCAAGTAATAAATAGGGCTACGTAATAAGTAATATGTATACGGTTAAGTGATATATATTTTATTAAGTTTATATGTCATATGGTTTTTTAAAAAATAGTTAATTAATTAAGTGGGCTATGTAATAGGTAGGAGGTATTAAGTAGTTTGTAAGAAGACTAATTAGTAATAGGTAATTTATTGTGTTGAATGAATTAATGTTGTGTTTTATTAATTAATTAGGCTAAGTAATTAATCAATTAATAAGTTGTAAGTTGTAAGGTAGTAAGCAATATGTTTGGGAATTAAATAATAGGTATTTTGTCATGTTGATATGTCATAATGTTTTTGTATTAATTATTTAATTAAGTAGGCTATGTAATTTATTTATTAAATAGGCTAGGTAGTAGGTAGTAGGAATAATTTATAGTTACATAAAATCAATTAGTTATATGGTATTAATTAATATTTATAAACTAAAATCAATTATTTAGATTAATCTTTTACATGAGAAATAATATGGTTCCTATAAAAGCTTCTATTATAATTTATTTGTGATCCATTTATAACTATACATCACACATTTGAATTAATATATATTGATAAATTATGATATATGAAAAGAAAAATTGTATAACATAATTTTTAGAATCAAATGAAAGTTTAAAATATGAAAGATATATTTTTATTTATTGATATATTATACATTTATAAATAATGTGCTTGAATTTTATTTTTCTCAAAGAATGATCATTGAAATGATATTCAATTTCAAATATTTTCCTTTTCAAATTAATTTACATATACATGTGTGTACATTATTGAAAGATTTTTAAGATTAAACTTCAATCTTATCATTTGGACAAAAACTTGATACTTATCAAAAATCAAAAATGATATTTTGTGTAATGTTTTAAATGAAGTAGAACCACAATCCGTGATCAATCCTTAGCCAACAACCCAGCACTATTTCTAGAAGGATCCGATGGCAACATGGAAATAGTAAAAATAATCGTTAACCGTTTTTGCCTCGCATCTGGAGCTAAGATCAACTGGCAGAAATCAGGCGCTAGATGGGCCTCCACAGAACCCAAGCACCCGACCTGGGGACAGGAAGAGGGCCTCAAATGGATACCTGTGGGTCAACAAACTCAACGGATTTGATACCTAGGTTTGCTTATGGGTCACCACCTACACGCAGAAGCCAATTTCGACAAACTCCTATTTTCAATCAAGGGCAAGCTCCTGAACTGGTCTACGAGCTGGTTATCGACAACCGGGCGGATTGCTGTGGGCCAATCAAGGCCTCCTTGCGAGAGCTTGGTACATCGTCACATGTTGGAACTTAATGCCAGACATGTGTATGTAACTAACTACACAGCCTCATCCAAAAGTTGATCTGGAGTGAAAGGAAGGCCGCACCTGGGTGAAGGTCAAATGGGTCACACTCATCCTCCGAACCTCCTTAGGCGGTCTGGGCGTCATCGACCCCGCAGCCCAGGAAAAAGTACAATGACGAACCCAGATCTGCTAATACAGTTCAGATGCCAGTTCTTACATTACGTAGAACCTCCAGTCTGGTTGCCCCAGTACCAATAGTATACACGAGACGCTAAAAATCCCCCCCCCCCCCCCCCCCCCCCCCCCCCCCCCCAATCGAGCTCTGTCCGGCGCCCTTTTCCTGCGCTTGACAGTGCAGCCCTGCGGAGAACCGTGTGGTTCTGCCAGAGGGTTTCACTTTTTGACTGTGGGAGCTATCTGAATAGAAAAGAAAACGCACCCTCTTGAGTACCTGAATCGGTGCCTGTGGATAGTACCATGTTATACATTTGGGATGACCAAATTTCGAACCTGATGGGGGTATTTAGCGTCTTGCATCATATACCCAAGACCATAATCAGCACCAAAATCAAAACTGGGCATAAAATAATCATTATAATCAGTAAACCTTTCGGCCCTGAGTTTGGACTTTACTAGATTCTGGCCTGTGCTCAGCCCTACCTCATGAGGGCCCTTATTCTAGTAAAGTCCCAAAATGTAAAGCCTGCTGCACCCTACATACAAAAGACTTATCCGCAAAGTAAGGAAAGGACAGCATCAGAACCCTGAGTTTGGGCTTTACTAGATTCTGGCCTGTGCTCAGCCCTACCTCATGTGGGCCCTTATTCTAGTAAAGTCCCAAAATGTAAAGCCTGCTGCACCCTACATACAAAAGACTTATCCGCAAAGTAAGGAAGGGATAGCACCAGAACCCTGAGTTTGGTCGTAAACAACTTGAGATTTTTAAAAACATGGAAAAAAGTACATCAGCGTTGAAACTCAGAAAACCATCAATTTTGATGGTAAACTGAGGCCCGCTTTACACTGGGAGTTGGGGCCAAAAAAGACTTGGTGCCCACTTTGAGCATTTTTGGGTTGCAAATTGGCCTCAAGTTACTAATAAATGCTAGGACATTGACGCCAGGATGTTAATGAATGCTGGAAGATTGACCCCAAGTGTTGTGAATTTGCCTCCCAAATTTGATGGTACCCTTTTTTCAGCCTTGAGGCCAATACAAGGCCATATTGTTCAGCATTTATAAGTACTTCGAGCAGATTGAACAGTTTTTAAAATTTTCACCCTTGACTCCTAGTGTAAAGCGGGCCTGAGTTTCATCTGTCTTTCCTTTTTTTGAGCGTCTCCACGACTATTATATTTTCACTGCTCCTACCAAAACAACCACTATAATTAGTCATGAACCTTGTGCATTAAATGCTGAGTTCCAACATTTCATACCCAGATTTAATAATATCTCTTTACTTTGTGGATACCGTTGAAAGAGGGGTTTGGTGGTGAAAGGAGGCCCAAAGACAGGGTGAAGATAAGTTGACTTTACAGATTTCTCTAATAATCTTTACGTAGAGCATAATATCTACTGTTTTATGCAACTGGATTCGCCCTGACAGCCTCACGTCCTGGTCTTCATCCATGCTCCTCGCTAGACACCTAAACTACTTGCACGTGGCAAGCTATGCATTTGGTGAGTTCCAGCATTTTGACTTGTCTCATAACTCTAGGCTAGCCTTGAACTCTAGACGAGTGTGACTCAACCTGTTGCGGACTTATTAAGTGGTTCAAATCCTTGTTGCCCAAGATTATCATCTTTCATCTCATGGCCTATAACCCTATAAACTCCAACCCATATAACCCTAAACCTTGTAACCCTATAAACCTTAAACCTCAAAACCCTATAATTAAATTTTAAATTTAAACATAAAACCGTATAACCTTACAAATCTAAAATTTTAAAATAAACCTACCATTTAAACCTAAAATTTATAAATTGTAGATCTAAAGCCTTAAAACCTTATGACTTTCACCCTAAAGCTCATATTTAATATAAAAACCTAAACCTTTAAGTCTAATCCCCAAACTTAAACTTAAAACCTTATACATAAACCTTAACCCTAAACATCAAACCCTAAAATTTATATTTATCTTAAAAACCAAAAGACCTTTTCCTAAATGTAAAATATGAACTTTAAACCTAATTTTAAACTTTGATTCTAAAACTTTAACATAACCCTAAACCTAAAACCAAAATCAAACCTTAAAATAATGTCAAACTTTCATGCATCTTGTTATATGTTTTAATAACATCCATATGAATTTCAAGCACCAACTCATGCTTCTCAATGCGATGCATCACAAACATGTCCTCACCCATGTAACCAAGGTCATCCAATAAGTACTCAAAATACCCATTATGTGGACAAAATACTAACACCATGATTTGTGAATGTCCAATTGGTAAAGGATATTGATGTCATGGTATGACCTTGGGTACCTAAAATCCAAATAAATGAACAATCCACGATGGTCCATCACAACTGTGTTATTCATGTAGTACATATTTTTCTGCCTATTTTTTCCACAGCTTTTCCACACTTTTCCCATGCTATTCTTTTCCACATTTTTTTCCCACACAGTTTTTTTCACAATTTTCCCATGTTATTGTTTTTCACATATTTTTCACACTTTTCTCACAGTATTTTTTTCCACATTTTTTCCACACTTTATTCACAGTATTCTTTTCCACATTTTTCCACACTATTCTTTTCACAAATTTTCCACAATTTTCCATGTTAATGTTTTCCACATTTTTTCCACACTATTCTTTTCACAAATTTTCCACACTTTTCCCATGTTATTGTTTTCCACATTTTTCCCACACTATTCTTTTCACAGTTTTTCCACACTTTTCCCATGTTATTGTTTTCCACAGTTTCCCCACATAATTTTTTTCCACATTTTCCCCACACTACCCATACGCACATAGCAAGTTCAACATTTTTTGTGAAATAATTTTTTCTTTTATAAAAACTAGTGGGAACCTCAGTGAAGTCCTCTAATTTATTTATTTAAACCGTATTTATTTCCTTTAAACCGAGATCGTGCCCCTCCCGAGCAAGATGGTTCCGGCAGACGTACGGGCCCTCCTAAGGGGCCTCCTCTTCCTCTTCATCATTGGTTTAATGAAGGTTGTTGTGTTGAAGGGGGGGAGATAGGTGAAAAGGTCCATTCTGTGGGAAAGGTAACCAAGGAAACAAAAGGGATTCCAAGTTCTAGTGTAAATTGGGAATTTTTTTGGTTTCCCTAGTGTAAAGTCAACTAATTCAAAAAAAATACCAAATTTTGGATATCACAAATTTATAAATATATTTATTTTTAAAATATTTATAACAAAGAAAACTTGATCCCAATTCCCAACTTGATGAAATTTAGTTTTATTGCAAGTCTTTACATGCTGTAAAACCTAAAAATTACTTAAGTATACAGTAAGACCTTTCCCCATAGACCCATTATTTCTGAAACCCACCCGACCCATGGGCCTTACTCCCCCCCCCC
>Ga0209611_10012122_pt1 | contig 12202 bp, 13 predicted proteins | sample S1TSphgellanicum_3_FD_187693 | JGI IMG/M metagenome (GOLD analysis project Ga0209611, IMG submission 187693) | Host-associated microbial communities from peat moss isolated from Minnesota, USA - S1T2_Fc - Sphagnum magellanicum MG (SPAdes) (version 2) | ecosystem: Host-associated > Plants > Peat...
AGGGTTACGCGATCAGCGCCCCATTACCCCTTGCCGAAGCCCTGCGTTGGTGCCGGACGCCGGAAGCGCTCGCCTGGGGTGCGCGGCTCACCCTGGATGTACTAGAGCCGGACGCAGAAATTGCTATGATCGGATGAACCATGGTCACGCAGCCCGCAAATCGCTTTGAACTGGAAATACCGACCCTGATCGTCGCTGCCTGCATCTATGGCGGTTTTTTCCTGCTGACCTGGTTCTTCCATGACCTGCCGCTCTGGATCGCGGCACCGATCGGCAGCGTGCTGATCACCTGGCACGGATCCCTGCAGCACGAAACGATCCACGGTCATCCGACCGCGTACCGACGCCTGAACGCGCTGCTGGCCTGGCCGCCGATCGCGCTCTGGATCCCGTACGCCGATTACCGTCGTTTGCATCTCTTGCATCACCGCTACGGCGGCCGGCGTCTCACCTATCCGGGCCGGGACCCGGAATCGTTTTATCTTCCGCCGGGGGCGTCGGCCGGCTTAGGGCCTATCGGACGGGCCGTCTATCGGTTCCGCAGCACGCTCGCGGGGCGTCTGCTCATCGGTCCGGCCATCACGATCACGCGATTTTGGGTCCATCAACTCAAGGGACTGAGCTCGGCCAAGCCCGCGCAATGGGGCGTCATCTTGTCGCATGCCTTCGGCGTCGCCCTGGTGCTCGCATGGGTCGTCGGCGTCTGCGGCATCTCGCTCCCGGTCTATGTCTTGTTGATCGTTTATCCGAGCGTCTCCCTGAGCATGCTGCGCTCGTTCGTCGAGCATCGTTACGACGAGGCACCGCACAGACGGACCGCCGTGGTCGAGGGCCACCCATTCTTCGCCCTGCTGTTCCTCAATAACAATCTGCATATGGCCCACCACGAATACCCAGCCATCCCGTGGTACGAACTGCCCGCGAAGTGGCGCGATATGCAAAACTCGGCCGCCGACTCGGCGCTGCTGTTCCCGGGCGGCTATTCACAAGTGCTTTGGCAGTACGGCTTGCGGTCCTTCATCCCGCTCGAACATCCCGACACGGCATCGAACGCAGAAGCGACCGCCGACACGCACGCGTGATTCGCGCGGTGCTCGCGGCGCTGCCGATGTACGACTATCCCGAGCTCGCCGGCGCTCATGACGCGCTGTGGCGCGCGTTGCGCGACGGACTTCTGGCCGCCGGTGTTCAAGCGCCGACCGAGCTCACGCGCGGCCTCGGCCACTTCGATACCTGGCGCGACCCCGGCCTCCTGCTGGGACAGGCCTGCGAGTATCCCTTGGCAAAGCGCTTTGCCAGGACGGTGCGCAAGGTGGCGACGCCCCTCTACACGGCGGCAGGCTGCACCGGTGCGAGCTACCGCAGCGCCATCGTCGTGCGCGCGGACGATCCGGCGGCGGGCCTTGCAGATCTGCGTGGCCGACGCTGCGTCGTCAACGAAATCGACTCGAACAGCGGCATGAACCTGCTGCGCGCCGCGGTCGCGCCGCTCTGCGAGCGTGGGCGGTTTTTCGCCTCGGTCGCCTACAGCGGATCCCATCGTCAAAGCGCGGCCCTGGTTGCCGCGGGCGCCGCCGACGTGGCGGCGCTCGATTGCGTGAGCTACGCGCACTTGCAGCGCCTCGACCCGGAGACCACAGCGGCCCTGCGGGTGCTGGGCTGGACCCCCTCGAGCCCGAGCCTGCCGCTGATCACGGCCGCGGCGACCGACGACGACACTTTGCACAAGCTCCGAACTTGTCTTGCAGCGCTCGCCGCCGACCCGGCGCTCGCCGCCGTGCGCGCCGAACTCCTGCTCGGCGGTTTTGACCTGGACCCCGCGCATGACTATGCGGCGGTGCTGCGGCTCGAGCAACAAGCTGCCGAGGCCGGCTACTCGACGCTGCAATGAAAGAACATGCTATGTTCGATTGATGCAGAGGATTAGCGCAGCCATTCCGCTCCCGCAATCGCAGGCGCCTTCGCTGCTCGCGAGCTGGTATGTATTGGCCGTCACCTGTCTGATCTATTCGATCAATATCGCCGACCGATACGTCGTCTCGACCGTGCTCGAACCGATCCGCCTGGAATTGGGCCTCGACGACCATGGCATTGCCTTTCTCACGGGCGTGCCGCTCGCGCTGTTTTACGTGAGCTTCGGGATCCCGATTTCCTGGCTGGCCGACCGCTCCAATCGGCGCAACATCCTCGCCGTCTCCTTGCTGGTCTGGTCGGGGTTCACGATGCTTTGCGGCCTGTCACGGACCTATTGGCAGTTTCTGCTGGCGCGCATCGGGGTCGGCGCCGGTGAGGCCGGGGGCACGCCGCCCTCCTCATCCCTGCTGTCCGATTATTTTCCTCTCGAACGCCGACCCATGGCATTCACCGTGTTCGCACTGGGTGCGCCGATCGGTGCGTGGCTCGGCGCCGATATCGCCGGGGGACTCGCCCACGCCTGGGGCTGGCGCGGCGCATTTTGGGGGCTTGGGATACCTGGTATCGCCGTCGGTCTATTGGTCTATCTCACGGTGCGCGAGCCGCGCCGCGGGCGACTCGACGGCGGGCGCGATCTGGGCGACGCCTCCCTGCTCGACTCTCTGCGTTTCCTGTGGAGCCAAAGAGCCGCGGTGAATACGCTCATGGGCACGGGCGTCTGCTCCCTGTGGGGCTGGGGCTTGATGTGGTGGACACCCGCATTTCTCATGCGCACCTATCATCTCGACGTCGGCGCGGCCGGCGAAGTCACGGGGCCCATTCATCTGATCGGCGGTGCGGTCGCGACCGTGGTGACCGCCTGGATCCTCGCACGCCCGGCCATGATCGATCCGCGACGAGTTCTCTGGATGCTCGCCATCGGCGTCGGCCTGACGACGATCCCGTCGTTTCTCGCGTACTGGACGCCCTCGCTGACGGTCGCCAAGTGGATGTTCTGGATCTACATACCGGCGATCTATTTTTATATCGGTCCCTGCATGGGCCTGCTGCAAAACCTCGCGCCGCCCCATATGCGTTCCTTGTTCATCGCCTGGTCGCTGCTGGTCGGCAACGTGCTCAATCTGATCGTGGCACCCCAGGCGGTCGGCTTCCTGAGCGACTGGTTTTCCCATGGCGCAGGCCCCGACGCCGCTTCGCTGCGGCTCGCGCTGCTGGTGCTCGCGCCGACCGGATTCTGGGCAGTCGCTCACTTCGTGCTCGCGACAAGAACGGTGGTTGCGGACCAGCGCCGCGCCTACGACTACGGCAGCGAGCCCGCGCAAACTTGAGTCTGGCAATCCGAAGGCCAAGCGGCCTGGAGTGAGTCGAGAGAAACGCGTGCTTTGGATACTCGCTTCGTTGTTCTTTTGTTACTGCGCGTTCCGTGAAATTCGCGCGAGCCTGGTTGCGCCGCCGGGTTACGATTTGCCGCAGCCCATCACGAAACCCTACCTCGCTCTCGTCGTGGGCCTGGCGCTGCTCTGCGCGTGGCCGCCCTTTCACACCTGGCGCTTCCAGCGGTTTCTATCGGCGAAGGCCACGGAACTTGCCGAGGGTCATCGCGCCCAGGTCCATTGCAATACGCTGTTTGACACGATGCTGGACCCTGCCATGTTGGCCGCCGGGCACGCCGACCCCCGAACCGGTCGGATCGTACTGCAGAAGCCCTGGTGCGGGGTCTTGATGGACTATCTGAGCCACCCGGAGCGCGCCGACCGCAAGGAACTCGAGAGCCTCGACATGTTCACGCACGAGAGCATGCACGTGCGCGGTGAACTCAACGAAGCGGTGACCGAGTGTCAGGCGGTGCAGCGCGACTATCGCGCCGCGAAACTGCTCGGCGTGCCCGACGCCGTCGCGAAACGCAACGCGCTCACCTACTACACGGTCTTCTATCAGGAGCGAGGCAAGGTCGGCGGCATGCAGAGCGCGTACTACTCGGAGCAATGCGCACCGGACAAGGGCCTCGACGAACACCTGAGCGACTCGACCTGGTCGACCCGGTGATGCACGCGTAGCGCTGCTGTCGCGCGCAATTTGTCGGAAAAAGACCACTCGACGGCGCGGAAAATTCCGATGGAGCGGCATGCGGCGGAGTTCAATACTTCCGCCACTGCATCGAAAAATCGGGCTGCGGAGTTCAAGGGCAACACACTCGTCTGCACACCCTTCGGGGATTACGCACACAGGCCATTTAGAACGACCAGTTCCGATTCGATGCAGGCTTTGAGAGACAATTCGCGCGGCGCCTCAAGGTTTGTCGAGCGTGTCGACCAGCTCTTGCTGCGCCTTCTTTGCGGTGATATCCGTGAACCAGATGGCCACCGAACCTTGCAGCGGTGAAGCGATCACGTTGTACCAACGCGCACCGTGTCCGGACGTGTTCGTGCGCAGTTCGAAGTCGCACTGTTCGGCGCGCTCGACGACGCCCACGTACCGATCGAACAAACCCGCGTCGTCCCAGGCGCGCGGCAAGACGACCGAGACTCGGTGGCCCTGCAGTTCGCTGATCTCGCGACCGATGGCGCGCGCCGCAGCCGGATTGACGTAGGTCCAGCGGAAATCGACGATATGGCCCTTGTCGTGACGCACCGGCGTGAGAATGCTGAACGGCACGACGGACGACTTCAGAGCAACCGCGAATTGTCTCTCGTTCCTGGTCGAGACCACCCGGACCCGCTCTCTCTCGAGCACGGCGGCGGCAGTGGTCGCGCACACCTCACCGAGCTTCATTTCCCGTTCGCTGAGCTCATGACCCTCGGCAAACATCAGGGATATCACGCCCATGACCGCGCCCTTTGTTCCGACCAGCGGCACGCTGTGGATGAAGCGCAGGCCGGCATGCGCGCCGATGGCGCGATGTGCGACGAGCATCGATTCGTGATCGGCATCACCGACGGGCCGATGCAGCGGCGCGAGCTCGCGTAGGTCCGATGGCCGAACCGAACCTGCCGCATCCTTGATCGTGACCGCCAGATCGTCGAATGCCTCGTCGTCGAAACCCGCCTGTGCAACGACCGAGATGGATTTGTTGTCGGGGTTGCACAAGGTCACGATCCCATGGGGCGTTCCATAAAGTTCGACCATGATTTCCAGCAGCCCCTGCATCGCCGCCGGCAGATCGTCGCGCGCCGCGACGAGCTCCTGGCTGAAGGCATGCAAGCGATCCTGGTCCTGCAATTGTTGCCGCAAGCTGGCCTGGGTCTCGCGCAGCAGTTCATCGACCTGCTTGCGCTTGGTGATATCGACGGTGACCCCGCGCGCGTGCGTGAGCACGCCATCCGGCACGGATTGCAACTCGACGCGATTCAGCAACCAGCGAACCTCGCCGTTCGGCAGTTCCACGCGCTGCTCGCGCTCATAGCGCAGTTCACCGCGCGCAATGTGGTCTTTCATGACGCGCAGACTATCGGCGACATGCTCGGGACGCAGTCCTGCCAGCCATTGATCGAGGGGAATCTCACCGTGGGCGACCGGTCTGCCGACGATCTGACAGAGGCTTTGCGACACGAACGCCGTGTTCCGGCCGAAATCGAGTTCGAATATGCCGACGCCCGCATTCCTCTGCGCGAGCGCGAGCCGTTCCTCCGCCAACAGCGCATGCGCGAAGTCGAGCCGCAGACGATTGCCATAAATGATCACGACGATGGCGACGACGATGAAGATCAGCACGCCGGCCAAATGATGCGGAGATTGCGCAAACACTGCGTCTATGCGCGGCGCCAGCGACACATCGTTGAGGATGGCCGCGACCAGCACGAGAATCGCAGGTCCCCGGCCGAGCGCGGTGACCGCGAACAACAGCGCAACGACAAAAAATAGAAAGGGTATCTGCGAACCGGTCCAGGGATGAATGAGCCACTGCAAGGCGGCGGCGGCGCAGGAGATCAGCACTGCGACCGCGTAGGCTGTGAGGGGGAAACGGGAGAGATGCCGGAACGCGCGCATAGTCATTGGTTATCGGCGTCGCTCGGTGAGGGTATTTCCAGTGCTTATACCAGACCCAGGCCTGCATTCCAATGCGTGCAATGGGTCGGAACGCGCTGACACCGCGACAGGCGATGCACCGACATAGGCGCCGATCCAAATTGGCCAAGCTAGTCTCAAGAATCCACATCGATGAGTGTCAAGGGCCGCGGACTTGGCGCTCCCTAGTGACGATGCGAATGGCAAACCCATCGTCACGGTCGCGTCATGCCTGCATGACACCCTTCAATCTCTGACACCCGACCGGGAGGTTAGCATGTCGATATCGGATCACATCTCGGTTGCGATCACTGCGCGTGAGCGCGATCGGACCCACAAGTCGGCGCGTGCCGGAGCGCTACAGGCGGCAACGCCGGGAACTTGGTTGGCAATGGTACTGGAGCACCATGGACAGATCGAAGAGGCGTTTGCCGAAGTCAAAGCGGCAACGACGCTGATGGGTCGTGTGGCGGCACAACATACGCTGGCCGTGATTCTGACCGGCCATGCAAATGCCGAGGAATCCGTGCTGTACCCTGCGCTCGCCGCGGTCGACGAGCGATCACAGGCAACGGCCGCCTATGCCGAACAAGCGCTCGCAAAAATGCAAATGGCCGCCTTGGAGCGGCTCGCGCCGATGAGCCAGGATTACCTCGACTTGCTCGAGCAGATCCGTCACGCCGTGTCGAACCACATCTATGAAGAAGAGCGTCACTGGTTGATGGAACTCAAGGCAAGGGTGCCCGTTGCCGAGCAAAGCAAGCTGACCATGCGCTATATCGAAGAGTTCGATCGCTACGTCGCGGACGATCACGACGATCCGCCCCTCCTGCAACGCGCCGCCGACGCAGGCTGAGTGCCGCTACTGCGGCGGCGCTCGCGAGCGTGCGCATGACGCTCATCAGCGGTGGCAGTAGTCGTCGTGCCCTGCACAATCGTGCCAGGCGTGCTCGTGATAGTAGCGGTGATGATCGCGGTCGTAATACCCTTCGGTCGGCGTGACGATGCAACCGCCGGCGAGGGCCAGCAAGCCCGACAGCACGCCATACTTCGTCAACTTTTCGATCATGTTCATGACAACTCCGAGTCGGATTGAGGTGAATGGAAAGGCCGTCGAACTCAAGCCGAGACGACGGCGCGGGCAAGTTGGGAATCATTGTCTCGACAGACCTCGCGGCCACGAATCGAGATCGGCGCCGCAGATGGCGGCGCCTCGTAGCATTCGCAGCAGAGCAACTCGAGCTTGGCTCGATCCAACACGGTCACGCGGCCGCGGCGATAGCTGATGAGTCCCAGCGCTTGTAGCTTCTGAGCGGCGATCGTGACGCTCTCGCGCCGCACGCCCAATTTGGTGGCCATCGATTCATGCGTCACCGCGAGACTTGCGCCAAGCGTGCGATCGATCCCGAGCAGCAGGCGTCGGATCAATTGCTGGGTGACCGAATGATGCCGGCTGCAGACCGCTGTCTGGGCCGTCTGCAGAAACAACGAATGCGTGTACCGCAGCAAAATCGCCTGGGTCCCGGCACAAGCGGTGAAGGTGGGCCTGAGCGCATTGCTGCTGAGTCGATAGGCCGACCCGGCCGCCTGTACGACGACATGACTCGCCGTGTCCTGACAACCCAGCAAGGCGGATGCACCCACCAAGCCCTCACGCCCGATGATCGCGACCTCGATCGACCGGCCGTCACGCATCAGCTGCAGCACCGAAACGATTCCCGCCGTGGGGAAATAGATGCTTTGGCCGGTGCTGCGACTCGTATGAATCACCGCACCGCGGCATAGGGGGACGAATTCCAGATGCGGACTCAGAGCCTCCAAGCTCTGCGCGGGAAGACCGGCGAGCAGGCGGTTGCCGCGCGGACTCGGCTTGGCCGATGCCCAGCCAGGACGCCAAATCCTGCGTTGCGAGTCTTGCGCGCTGTGCAGCATGTCCCGACTGTGCATGCGCGATAAGGCTCGCGGCAGTCAGTTAATGCCCAGCATTCTTGTCAGAATTTGCCGCGGCTAGAACCAGCTGTAGTTGAAGCTGACACTGATCCGTTCGGCACTTACGGGGTTTGCAGGCACTTCGTGACGAAGCCAGCTTTCGAACAGCAGGATTTGACCCTCCTGCACCGGCACGGTCACCCAGGGCCGATTCTCGCGCGCGGCATCGACATGTCGCGGCGGCGCAGCCATGAAGCGGTCGAGGCGCGGATCCTCGAACTTCAAGCCCGGACAACCCTTGGGCGTCTTGACGTAGTAGATGCCGCTCAGCGTCGCCAATGGATGCAGATGCAGCCCGTGACTGGTGTGCCGCGGCATGATATTCACCCAACAATCGGTCATCGCGAGCGGCCGCGTGAGCACATCCAGTTCGAGTGCCCGCACGAACTTGACGACATGCGAGCCCAGCAGCTTCTCGAGTCGCGCGAACGTCGGCGACATCGTGTGCATCTTGTTGGCTGAATGATAGGAGGTATATCCGCCAGGGTAGTTGCGCACGGACCAGCGGCGCCCAGCGGCGTCATCGTTGCGCAATTGCCTGCACTCGCGCAGCAACTGCTCGTTGAACGGCGCCGCGTCCCGCGCACGCAGCTGCGCGCGGTAGACGCGCGTCGGAAACAGGGACTCGATGACCGCGCGTGGCATCGTCTCAGCCCGCGCTCTTCGGCGGCGGCCCGGCGACCGGCGCAGCTTGCGAGCGCAACACTTCGCGCAGGCGCTCGATATCGTGCGCCAAGGGACGATCATCGCGATACGGCGCGACGACGGCGCGCACCGCCCGATAGCCAAGCTCGGTGCCCCCCGCCCGAGCAAGCGCCTGCGCCGAGGGCTGAAGTTCATAGGCTTGTGCGTCTGCCAGCAGTTCGATCGCAACGATGAGTTCAGCGTTATCGAGGATCTTCAAGAGCTTGGTCGCGGCCGGCGTCGCGTGGCTCAAGTGGTCCTCCTGCAAACCCGAGGTCACGCCGCCGTCGAGACTCGCCGGCGCCGCGAGGCGCCGATTCTCGGCGACCAAAGACACGGCCGTGTACTGGGCGATCATGAATCCCGACGCCGCACCGCCGTCGGCCGCGAGAAATGCGGGCAATCGGCTGACCAAGGGATTGACGAGCCGGTCGATGCGGCGCTCGGACATTGCGGCGAGTTCGGCGATCGCATTCGCGAGCGCATCGGCGCCAAGTCCGAGCGCGGCGCCGACCGCATGCGCCTCGGAATAAACGCGCGGCGCAGCCGCCGTGCCCATGACCACGGGATTGTCGCTGACCGAGCCGAGTTCCTGATCGACGACGCCGGCCACAAAGTCGAATTGGTCGCGTACGGCGCCGTGCACTTGCGGGATCGCGCGCAGACTCAAGGCGTCTTGGGTGCGCCGACCCGCGCAGTGCGCCAGGATCTCGCTGCCGGCCAGGAGACCGCGCAAGCGCGCGCCGACGGTCGCGACGCCCTGTGAGCGGCGCAGGCCCAAGGGCTCGGCCGCGAAGGCCGCGGACTGCACGTGCAAATTTTCGACGCTCATCGCGGCGGCGACGTCCGCCCAATCCAGGAGGCGCTGCGCGCGCAGCAAGGCGACGGCGCACAGACCGGTCGCACAAGGCGTACCGTTGACGAGACTGAGACCTTCCTTGGCCTCGAGCACGAGCGGCCTGCGGCCGATTTCGCGCAAGGCGTCGAGACCCGCGAGCGCGGCGCCGCGACGCTGCGCAAACCCCGCGCCGATGAGGACCAGCGCGATGTGCGCCATCTGCACCAAATAGCCGACCGACCCGCCGGACGGAACCGCGGGGATGCAGTCCTCGTTGAGGAGAGCCACGAGCAATTCCACGACCGCCGGCCGCACGCCGGAGTAGCCATGCGCGAGGTTGTTGATCGCCGCCGCCAGAATGGCCCGCGTTTCGACCGGCCCGAGCGGCGGGCCCACACCGACCGCATGGCTCATGACGATGTTGCGCGACAAATGGCGCAGCTGTTCCGCATCGACGACCACATCGCAGAGTGCGCCCACGCCGGTATTGACCCCGTAAGCGCGGATGCCGCGCGCGATCAAGGCGTCGACGATGCCGCGCGCCGTTGCGATGCGCGCCAGGGCCGATTCGGACAAGAGCAGCGGCTCGCCTTCCGCAATCGCGGCAAGCTGGGCCCAGGTCAAGCAGCGATCGAGCTGGATCATCGCGGTGAGCCGCGGATTACTTCGGTTGGCTCAGCCTGCGCCATTCCACGAGATCCGCCTGATTGCGCTCGATGATGATGCCGACATCCTTGGAGCTGCGCACCGCACCCGGCTTGCTGAGCGCGATCCGGACCCTGGCAACCTGGAACTCGGCCAAGATCAACATGGCCACCTGTTCGGACAAGGTCTCGACCAGATGGAACGTGGAGGCTTCGACGAAGGCGAGCACCCTCTTGGCGACGCGCTTGTAATTGAGCGTGTCATCGATCGAGTCGCTGAGCGCGGCTTTGCGGATGTCGGCGCTCAACTCGATATCGAGAAGGACGGTCTGCTTGACCTGTCGCTCCCAGTCGAAGATGCCGATGATCGCCTCGGTCTTCAACGCGTGAATGAAAATCGTATCCATTGAACCTGTAAACCCCTATAGCTATCCGGCCGTCGCCACGCGCCCACCCTGATCCGGCGAATCCTCGGCAAGCCCGAGTTCCCATCGCGCCCGAGCACAGACCGCTCCGCCGGCCACCAAACCCGCCTGCATTCGCAGGCAGCCGGCCAAGGCGATCATCGCGCCATTGTCGGTGCAAAACTCCGGCCGCGGAAAATACAACTCCGCCCCGCAGTCGCGGCCGACCTCGAGCAGCCGCGCGCGCAATTGCAGATTGGCTCCCACACCCCCGGCGATGACCAAGCGTCGATGGCCCGTGAGCCGCAACGCACGCCGACATTTTTCGGCCAGGGTCGCGACGACCGCCTCTTGAAAACCGCGCGCAACATCGGCACGCAGCTGTTCGCTCGCTTCGCGGCCGCGCAAGGCTACTAGGGCGGCCGTCTTCAAGCCACTGAAACTGAACTCGAGACCGGGGCGATCCAGCATGGGTCGCGGGAACACGAACTCGCCGCTCTTGCCCGCAAGCGCGAGTTTCGCGAGGGCCGCGCCACCGGGATAGGGCAAGCCCAAGAGCTTCGCGGTCTTGTCGAAGGCTTCGCCCGCGGCATCGTCCAAGGACTGGCCGAGAATCCGATAGCGACCCAAACCCGCCACATCGACCAGCTGGGTATGCCCCCCGGAGACGAGCAGCGCGAGGAACGGGAAGCTCGGGGCCGGGTCCTCGAGCAAGGGCGCGAGTAAATGCCCCTCGAGATGATGGATGCCGAGCGCGGGTTTGCCCCAGGCAAGACTGAGGCTGCGCGCGAACCCAGCGCCCACCAGCAGAGCCCCAATGAGGCCGGGTCCGGCCGTATAAGCGACCGCATCGATGCTCTCGGAAGCCGACTCGGCGTCCGCCAAAGCCCCACGAACCAGGGGTAGCAGTCGCCGCACATGGTCCCGAGAGGCGAGTTCGGGCACGACCCCCCCATACGCTTGGTGCATTGCGATCTGGCTATGCAGCCGGTGCGCAAGCAAGCCCCGACGGGCGTCGTAGACGGCCACGGCCGTCTCGTCGCAGGAGCTTTCGATGCCTAATACACGCATAACTAGGGAGTCCTTGAGCGCGGTCTTTGCCTTTTCCGGGGGCGCCCATTAGAATGCGCCCCCCTGGAGCCGATTGCGGCCGCGTTTTCTATATATAAGACTATTGAGGTTTGAATGCCTAGCGTTCGTGTCCGCGAGAATGAGTACTTTGATGCCGCCCTGCGCCGCTTCAAGCGCGCCTGCGAAAAAGCCGGCGTCCTGACCGAGCTGCGTCGCCGGGAATTCTACGAGAAGCCGACCCAGGAACGTAAGCGCAAGAAGGCCGCCGCGGTCAAACGGCACCTCAAGCGTCTCTCGCGCGAGAACATGCGCGGCATGGGCGGCGGCGCACCGGCCAGTGCCCCCGCGCCGGCTGCGGCCCGTCCTTACTAGTCGAAGCCTCCTCGATGTCGCTCAAAGAGCGCATTACCGATGACATGAAAGCAGCGATGCGCTCTGGTGAAAAAGAGCGCCTCGGAGCTATTCGCATGATCACGGCCGCGATCAAACAGCGCGAAGTCGATGAACGCATCACGCTCGACGACGCTCAGGTCATGGGCGTCATCGAGAAGATGATCAAGCAGCGTAAAGAATCGCTGGTCCAGTTCGAGGCCGGCAATCGCCCGGATCTCGCCGAGAAAGAATCCGCGGAAATCCGCCTGCTGCAGACCTAC
>Ga0209611_10012124_pt1 | contig 12201 bp, 9 predicted proteins | sample S1TSphgellanicum_3_FD_187693 | JGI IMG/M metagenome (GOLD analysis project Ga0209611, IMG submission 187693) | Host-associated microbial communities from peat moss isolated from Minnesota, USA - S1T2_Fc - Sphagnum magellanicum MG (SPAdes) (version 2) | ecosystem: Host-associated > Plants > Peat...
ATCAAAGTGTCAGCACCGTCATTACCGAGCGGAGTGAAGCGAATGCAATTTGTGAGTGCAAAAATTAGTTGAGTGAGAAATGGCATTTATGACTATAACACTATATGTAAACAAAAAGACAGGCTCCACACCAACATCTGAGGTTTCTGAAGTCGTTGTAGTATAGTGGTAAGTATTCCCGCCTGTCACGCGGGTGACCCGGGTTCGATCCCCGGCAGCGGCGAAGCGAAGCTACTCTTTTGTCTGCTTTTTGTGGTTTTATTTCGTGCATATTGCTATGGTGAGGTAACCTGAAACTTAGAACTATTTTAATTGACGCCCTCCAGGCTCCAAGTCCCAGTGTTGTTTTGGGCAATTTTCAGTTTTTTTTTTAATGAATGCAGTGTGATCTTACAGAGTGGAAGAACAGGCCATTTTCATCAACAAGGCGTCAAGAGACACACAGGCCCTGCAAATAGAAAGATTCAAAATAATGGAAAAGGAAATTGATATTTTCGGAGACCTTTTGATGCGAATGAATTGAATAATGGATGCAAAAATAAATTGAGGAAATTTTGTATGTGTTTGAAGAATAATTACATTTTAGCTTCCATTCATTGAATGGTTTTTGGTGTAGTGTCATGATTGGGAATGTAAATTATGTGATTAATCATTAGCATTATTTGAAATGTTAGGATTATATACAATTTTTTTTATGGTAGCATTGAATGCAAGATGTTGAGCTTTAAAATTAATTGACGATTTATGAAAAGATATAATGAAAAGCGGAAAAACAATTAAGAGGTTTTTCGAATGTCTATGAAAAATATATGAAACACAATAAAAAAGTGTAATGTGTAAATTTTTTGTGATGATTTGGTGTTATAGTGAAGAAAAAATACTCCTAAAATAAGATGATTTAAACGTTTTAGATGTGATCATAAGATGTTAAATGGTGATGAATAACAGTTCAGTAAGTCATATTTATGTTACAATAGTTTTTTGGTTTTTAATTTTATTTCATGTGTTTATATATGGTGACAATACATGCACATATATAACATTGAAGTATTAGAAGTCATAAAGAATTTGTTTTAAAAATTAGAAGTTTTTGTAATTTAATTTGGATTGGACTCTATTTTTCGTTCAAAGTTAGTTCATTAATGGATGGTATAATAAATTGAGAAATATGGTTAGGTAATTTGAATGCAAAGTATATAGGTTATAATCTATTCAATAAGTTTTATGTTGATCCACTATGACATTGTTGACTTAGGGCATTAGTCCATATATGGTCAATTTGTGTATTATTCGGTGTTGTTTTTTTATAAATGTAATATGGAAACCATGGGTCTTCGTGTAGTTTTGTAATGTTATTGATTCAATTGTATTTGTCAACATGTTTATGTTAAAACCGATTATTATGGTTGGACAATTTGTTAGAGTTTTTGTAACTATGTTTTTTTAAATGGAAATGAAAAATTTTGAGTTCATTTGTGGTGGTTTGTAAATTGCAATTATTTATAAAACTTGTTATGTGTTTTCATTGAAAAAAACAATGAGAAATCTACTGCCTGAATTTGTTTTTGAAAATGTATGTGATAAAAACATATATGTATCAAAAAGTATCATTGTCCCATGTTGGTCATAATGTGAGAATTTTTGAATTTAATTTAATTCAATTTGATGTAAGAATGATTTAATTTACATGAAGATCTATTTCATCAAAAATAATATTTTCACATCCATTTATTTCATGGATTTTGGTGTATTCTTATAGTTGTGATTATAAATTATCCCACTCATCACCATAGTCATTTAAAATATTGGAATTATATATGAATTTTTTTCTTTTTTTTCAACGTCATTTTTAACATTGAAATAAACACCTTTCCCTGAAAGATGTTGACCTTTTAATTTTTTTTCTAATCCATGAAAAGGCATAGATTAAAAAAAAATTATAATAATTTTTTGAATCTTTATGAAGATTAAATGAAACCCAATGTATAAGTGTATCATGTTTACGTTTTTTTAATGATTTAGTATCAAAATTAGCAACAAATTCTGCTAAAGAAATATGGTTTAATGATTCATTCCGTGTTTTGTATTTTCAATTAATGAATTATTATCCTTTCCATTTAAAGGTGATTAATATTTTTGTACATCTCGTTGGTGATTTTCAATATTGGAATTGACAAATTGGTTTTTTTTTGTTCAACATGTTCATTTATGTTGATGTATTTAACTATTACAAATATTTGTGTTAAGAATAATTTGATCAATTGTTAAATTTTTTCAACAAAATTTTATATTTTCTCATTTGTAGAAATTCCGAATCTAGGAGCATTTTTAGACCATACCATTCCATGATCATGGGCTAAACTTGTGGATTGGAATTCTATTATAAAAAAATAATCATTTATTTCGGCAAATAAGATTATTACTTCTAAAAAGTTTTGGAAAGCTATTCATCCTATGTTCGTAATAATGCACACAAGTGACAAGGTCATTTTTAACAAGATCTTTTATGTTTGGTAAATCTTTATTTTCTTATATTACATTTTGAACATGTTCAATATGTAAATCTTTTAATGTTTTACAATAATAGGCCAATTATTTACACATGTTGTAAATGTTACAAAAACAAATCGAGGTCCAAGTTGTCTAATCATTGCGAAAACATTTTTTCAAAGTCAATTTAAATTATTTTCGTGATGTTCTAATATGACCTAATTACTTATAACCTAAATAATTTTCATGTGGCATCTGAGGTAAAACAATTTGAACAATATTTAAATTTGTTAGGACATTGACAATACTTCCACGTAATCCATATTGTCCATATCCTTGCAATTAAAATATTTGTGCAAATGTTAAACATAGTGCAATTAAATATTCTACTATTTTACTTAGCATTAAAAGAAATTTCATATCTAATTTATTAGTCTTAATATGATTTCATAAAACTAAATCAAAAGGTTTTTCAACATCAAATTTTCTTTTACAAGATTTACATATTCTTCTATCTTTAAAAAAATTTCATTCTTTAATTCATTAGGAAATTTTGCAATATATGGTTTTGATACAATAACATACATGTTTACAATATTTTTAATATCTTCTTTATATTGAAATACATTTTTATGACAAGTTTTTTTTTTCCATCCGTAGATGGGAAAAAAGAAACATTTTTTTCTTTTTTTTTGTAATTTACATCAATTTTCTGATGAATTATATTAGATGATAATATGTTTTGTGAATTGTTGACATGTTCTCTTGAAATATTTTCAATTCATTATCAAAACAATGTTTTTTTAAATACTAATAATTACATGACTTTTTCTTTCTTTTGATTCAAAGTATTTCAAATGTTGTTTAATTTATGATGTGTTTAAACATAGATGTGGATATTTTTAATAAATATCAAAACAATTTCTTGTGGCATCCAATCAAAATGGGTTTTTTATTTGTAACAAATTTTTATTTAATTTTAAATTCCAGCTAAATCTTTTGGTTTTTCATCAAAAAAATTTTATTTTTTATATTCACATTTAGAACAGTAGTTATTTTTCTTTTTTTGTCATCAGTATGAATATGAATAGGAATATTTGTAATCTTTTAATAACTTTCAGCAAGTTCCAAGTGATTATTCCCATATACAAGGTTTAAAGGCATTGATGCATTTTTTTTTGTTTTACCTTAACCATTATTCGACCATTGCTTTTATTTCAAACATGAATTGAATGATGCAAATATTTAAATATTTAATAAATAGTAGTAAAATCACCCCATCACCCACCATCTATCATTCACATGGACATTTTTTTAATATAAGTTTCTTCATCATTTGCATTCCCATGGTGGATATCATGCAAGAATTCAAAATTTAATTCTTGCCTACAACATTTTAAAGTTTTAGGTGTACCAAGTCTTAAGGATTTCTTTAAATGCGACATACTATTTTTTCGTATCATTTTAAAACTAATTGAATATTTTAATAACTATATTATTTCATCAAATAAACAATCATCCACATTATATTGAAAATTAATGATTTGTTTTCAACCAACTTTTTCCAACTCAATATTTATATTCATTTTTTAATTTAATATTTGAATCAATTTTATATTTGATAAATATATATTTTTTCCTTTACATGTAATTATAATTATTTTTTTACTTGTAAATTTCAATATTTAATGTTTGTTCCGGATTGATTACTATGTTTATTATCAAATACAAGGACGTCAAAGTCCAATTTAAATCATTTCATTTTTTTGTTCTTTAAATTGTTATGATAATTTATAGTATTTAGAAAATATTTTGGAATTTTTTAATTAGATATTCTTCCAATTTATTCTTATAATTTATTATTATTATTAAATGTTATTACTTTTTTACATATTATCTCTAAATCAATTTTATATTTGATGAATTATATATGTTTGTTCACATATAATTATGGTTGATTTTTTTATTTTTAAATATGAATATTATCTTTATTTTTTATTATCAAATACAAGGATGGTAAAGTCCAATTTTTATAATTTTCTACTATTATTAATAGATGTTATTAGATTTTTTTAATTTAAATGTCCAAGATTCAAAATACTTTATTATATATACATTAACAAAGAAGATGTATTATTTTGTGCACTATTATATTTCAAATATATATACTTGATTTAGGAGTTTGTCAATTTAACAAGCATCATTATTCTTTCTCATTATTATTAATATATCAAGCATGATGTGATACAACTTTTTTTTATTATGGAAGAGGTGATTGGAAAAAAATCTCAATAGACCAGTTAATTCAAACTTAGCCAAGAAAGAGAACCTTGAGAGAATTTTTTTACTTTCCCACAAGTTTCCCAAATAATAGTTTCTTTCCACATCAACTTATCCCATATCAAAATTTCCCCAAAAACAAAACACTAACAAATGATCATGTACATAAAAATATGTACAATTGAAAAGATGTTCATGTCCACAAAAATAGAAACATATGTTCAAAACTAGTATCACCAAATCATAACTATCATGTATACATACAAGAATCTTATATACAACAAGCATGTCTTAAGGTTTAAATTACAAAGTTTTATCTTTAATTTCTATTCATGGTCTTTTTTGTTCAAAAGAGAAAAACATAATTCATATATATACATAGAAGGATCCTATGTATAACGAGCAAGTCCTAAGGTTTAAATTGCAAACTTTCTTCACTAGTTTTTTATTCCTGGTAATCCTTGTGAAAAATAGAAAATCTAGCAATAATATCAACTATTAAACTCAAAATGGATCTACATTTTGGCTTTAATCTTAACAACCTTAGGAAAAAGCCTTGTTTATGTCTGAAGTTTTCAAGACTAATCAAATCATGACCAAGCAAAGATTTAATCCATGATCTAGTAAGAATGTAATCACAATCATCACCATTCTATTATTTTATTTTGTAGGAAATGTGATTTTTACTTTCAACTCCAACTATCTTTTTACAATTATAACAATAATGGTTATTAGTCCAGATTGTCACATATGGAAGGTGACAACATGCATAAACATTCCTAAGCAACTAATTTCACCATCAACCTCCCTTAATTAAAGGGCAAGCTTTACCCACAATAAGTCCCTTGGAGTAGGACTTTCTAAAAATGTAGGTTCAACCTGGGCTAATACCTCCGAAAGTAAGCCCTCATTTCTAAAAAGCCTTACTAAGGGGGCCTTCCCTTCCTCATTAGTTCTGATTAGCACCCCCTACATCAAATAGCCCATTGTTTGGAGGAATAATCATACATATGAAAAATCCCTCCCACTATTAAGGAGTAGGCATAATGTCCCTCTTCTTTCTTAAGATGGATATTGATGGCTATAATGTCTTTGAGTGCTTTGCTTGTAGGGTCGCCTTTCAGGTAGGGTATTCTTAGAATGAATGCTTGCTTGAAGCTGAACCAAGGGGGCTTATCTCATGAACACCCCTCTCCAAGGGTGTTACCTTGCATAAAAACATCAGTATATGTTTTTCCATGATACCCAATGGGCATCATAGGGGGGGAAAAAAAAAAACTTGAGGCAAAGCATTTTGAAAAACAAAATGCCCACTAGAGTAGGCAACAAAATGCCTCACCATCTGCAAAGTACATATTTGGCTTAATAACATGCCACCCAAGTACATAGAAAAAATTATGCTAGTGCATTTTCAAGAAAAAACAATATGTGCATGACTTGGTTTTACCAAACAAAGTATCACACACATCCTAATAAACTCATCATCCAACAACATGTTCTAAGACTTATATACACTTCAATCCTTTGTCAGGCCCTGTTCGCATAGGGACAAGGACTATCACATTGGATCTAAGTTTTGCAAGTTTTATTTTATTAGAATCAGTTTCACATTGGTGAATTCACTACAAGAAATCATGGTTTTTTTGACCTGAAATTTCAATCAATGAAACCCCCCATATGGTTTTTTTTCCCCCATGTCCAACTTGACCAAAGTGCCATTTTGGACAAGTCAATTTGAACTCAACCATTTTGATTAGGTTTTTTTGGTTGGTTTTTTTCACTAGGTTTTTTTTACCATGTTTTTTTATTAAATCATCGTGATAGTAATATAATTCGGGTAGCTACCAAAAATACATATCATTTAAATTATTTTTTAAAAAAATCATATGAAAATATTAATTAATTAATTACCCTACCTACCTACCTAATTAATAAACCTAATAATTAATGCCAAAAATATATTTATATATTTACCTACCAACCTTATGTCTTAGGCCTAAACTAGGCCACCTAACTTAGCCACCTAGGTTAAACCAAGTCATTTAAGCTAAGCCAAGCCAAGCCACGTAAGTTAAGCCCCTAGGTTAGGCCAAGTAGCTTAGGCTAGGTGGTCTAATAGCTTTTGCAACCTTGGCTACTTAATTAATAGCCAAGGTAGCTTAGGTTGTAAGTGTGGGGACTTAAATTCTTCAACTTCACATTGAGGAATCCAATCTTTAACCATTGCACCACCACCCCATAAGGTGATTTTCTTGAACAACATATTTGTAATGAACATGATTTTGGACCAACATATTGTAATTAACTTCCATGAATTCTTTTCAGCATGCATATTATACTAAATGAACTTGAATTTTTTTGCATTATTTATTATAAGTAAGGCAAATCAAATAGGTAGGAAGTACTTATTAATAAATGCATGTACCTAAATAACATGTAGGTTATAGTCTATTAGGCATTATAGGTACCTACTAACCTATTAATAGACCCAACCTAGGCAATATTATGTAAGTAGCCTAGCCTATTAGGCAAGTTTAAGGTTAAATTACTTACCTTATAGGCGAGGATACCTACTTAGTAAGCCTAAGTGGTGTACCTTAGGTTATATATGTACTTAGTAAGCCTAGGGAGCTTAGGTTAAATTACATACTTACTTTGTAAGCCTAGGTGGCCTCAGTTATTAACCTAGTTGATAGGATATGTTACTTGCGTGGGTAATTAATAATTTAAAAAGATTAAGGGAATATTATAAATTATAAATTAAAACATAATATCAATGGTTAATAATTGATTATTTCCTAGGAATTATTAAATATTAAATATTAAATATTGAATAATGATTATTTATTATTAATTATTAATTATTAATTATCAATTAATATGTAACAAATTATTTTAAATTAATCATTTGTTAATAATTATTTATAATTATATATTAACTACTATTAATTATTATAAACTATTATTAAGTATTAGCCAAATTTTTTGATAAAATTGATAATTTGATAAAATAATTAATAAATTAACAAGTTGATGGATAAATTAATTATTGGTTATTAATTGACATTTATTTGGTGATTAATTAACTATTTAAAATATTAATTATAAATTATTGAATATTAATTATCTATTATTAAATATTAACTAATTAATGTAATAAGTTTAAATACTTGCATGTGTTTAAAGGTAGCATGTAAGTAGCCTATTAAACTTTACTAGATGTAATATGCTTAACCTAGGGCCTATTAACTATGAATTTAAGTTTAGTATGTACCTTATGCAAAATAAATTTGTAAGGTAAATAATGAAATTAATGTCGTTGATTTGACTAAATTTCAAATCAAAATGGCCAATTTGACTAATTTTAAATCACAATGGCCATTAAGTATGGTCAATTTGAGTAAACCTTGGTCATTTTGATGGACCTTTAACCTTTTTTACCAAATGTTTTGTTTGTAAAATGGTCAAAAAGGTCATTTTAATCAAATGTCTCAGTCAAAGTAAGTCGTGTTTTTCATGCTATAGGCCTTTAGTAACAATGACTATCCCCTTTGGTCAATGTGGACATTTTAGTCAAGTTGGACCTTGTGAAAAGTTATGTTTTCTTGTAGTGATTAGTTTATTTAGTGAAATGTTTAGACTATTTCAATTGGAAAGGTTTTTTTGGTGTTTACAATGTGGACACAATAGGTGGATTAAATGAAAAATTTAAAGAGTTTTTTTTAAGCGTGAAAAGGTGGTGGTGACAATTTTTTGGGTTTTGAAATTTACCCTTGAGGTATTGGGTCCATGTGATGAACTTGGCCAATTGATATGTTTATTGTGGGATTCCTTTTATTTGGGGTGTGGAAATGATGGCAAGTGAATGGGGAGATTTATAATCATGAAACTTTGAAAAAGATGATGCATCAATTTGTGTGCAAACTCCAAACTATTAGCTAATCAATCCAATTACGTCAAAGTCATGGCTTCTTTTTGAGTCTTCAAACTCTTCATTAGAAGATGATCACCTTGGTGGGTGGTGATAGAATGTGTCTTTTCTTGAAGAAATCATTGCCCTACATGTGTTGTAGGATTGTGAACATTACTTGAAAACAATAGGAAACAAAGGACAATGGAATCTAGCTTGAATTACGAGGAGAAGAAGAAAGAAAAATAACAACATGAAGCATTTGTAGCAACAATTGCATGCCACCACAAGCATTTCATCTCCCATTTTGGATGTAGGTCTTGTTTTTCATTGTTAGATTAATCTTCCTCCTTTTTTCAATAATAATTAAAAGAATGAATTATCGATTTCCCACCTTCATATGAAGAAATGGTTTTTTTCCTCCACTTGTGTTATTTTTGTTGTTTTCACTAGTACAAAAATGGGGTGCATTTCACTAACATAAATTGTTATGGGACTTTAAAAATGAAATAGATTCATTACACTTTAATGATTTCACCCCAGTTAAAATTATTTCACGATAGGGTCATTATATAAACATCATGTTTCATTATTAGTTGACATAATTCACTATTATAATTTACCATGGTTAATAAGTTATTTTCATGTTGTTATTTTAAATATCTTAAGCTACTCTAAGATACCTTGTGTTATTTTAGGCTACCTTAGGATATTTTAAATTATATCCTAAATTATTATAGGCTATTATAAGTTATTTTACTTTAATGTATCATAAGTTATGTCCTAGCTTTTTACACTATGAAAAAACAATATGTTTTACAATTGGTCGTGCAACTCAATTTTTGAGTTGCATTGGACACTTGCAACTAACTATATTTATACATTATGAATGCTAATAAACAAGTCGCATAACTTACAAAATTATAATTCACCATATATACGATGCAACTCATTACAATTCAATTGCAACTTTGTCAAAACAACTCATTTTCAACTATTATGCAACTCCATTATAACTCCACCCATGATGTCATGCTGACATCATTAGTTATTATTCATCTTTTAAAATTTGACACGTAACCCAATGAAAAATTTTGGACATAATTTTTTTTGGAAATATTGATCACCATTGTCCATTATGATTGTTATTGATGGTTCGAGATTGTGACACGTGGCATAATAAAAAATGCCACATGGCATATTAATTTATTTTGGATATATATATATAGTAATTAGGTAGGTTGTACATAACCATAGGTAGGTAGGTAGGTTGGTCAGTTTTAAAACTTACATACTTACATATTTACCTAGGACTTACCTACCTACATAGATAGATAAAAAAGTATGACCTACTTATTTACCGAAGTAGGGTAAGTAGGTAAAAAACAATAAACTAAGTGCACTAAAAAATAGCCATGAATTATTTTTTTAATTTTTTATGTTTTTCCTTTAGGGTTAAATTTTTTGGAGTTCATCCCTTAATGGCACATCTATTTTAATGTGAGAACATAAGAAAACAAACCTTCCTTATATAATTTATAATATGGGATTCAAAGACAAAACATATGGTTAAATATTTTAATTGTTCTTTAACTACAAATTAAGTTGTAATTATATAATGCTTTTCCCACATGTTTTGTGATTGTTTTTCATTATGCAAGTTATACAATTAAATTAGTGATTATATGATAAATAAATATGTGAGTTGATTATTTAATATTTACTTATTTGAAATAGTAATTTTAATTTTTTATTTGAATTAATTAGTTTTTTCAAATAATTAATTATAAAAAATATTTTATGAAAATAACTATCTAAAGCATAAATTTTTGAATTAAACATATGATAATTAATTATCTTGATTGATTACCTTGAATTAATTGACTAATGACCTAGTTATTTAAATTAATTAATCTAATTCAAATAATTAGTTAATTCACAAATTAGGAAAATTAACATCAGGTAATTAATTACTTAATTAAATACTTAATTAACCCCATGCTATAACTTAAATTATTTTATTTTAAGTTATTATATGTTATTTCAAGTTATATTAAGGGCTATTCAAGGTCATTATACTTTATGTTATTATAGGTTATTATATCCTAATGCATAATAATTTAAAATAATTTAAAGTATAATAAAATATTAAAAATTGTATATAATAATTTAAAGTGGAATAACCTTGTGTAGAATAATCTAAAATAATTAATAATAGCCTTTGTAAAATAACTTAGAATAGCCAAAAAAGCTTATGGTAAAATAACCAATATTAGTTTAAAATAATTTGGCATAAAAAAACTTAGAATAACTAGGAATATTTTATGGTATAGTAACTTAAAATAATGGAGAATAACGTATAATGGAATAATTTATAATAACCAAAAACAACCAAGAATAATTTATTATAAAATAGATCAAAATAGCCAATAATGCCCTAAAATAAAATAACCAACAATAATGAAAATTAACTTATGATAAATAACTTAAAATAGGCAATTATTGCTTATGAAAAAAAACCAATAATAACATATGGTAAATAATTTAGAATAGTCAACAATACATTATGATAGAACATTCAAAAATATTTTATTATAAAATAACCAAAAATAACCTATGGTAAATAACTTAAAATAAAATAATTTAAAATAGCTAGCAATAGTTTATGATATAATAGGTAATAATAACCTATGATAAAATTGCATAAAATAACTAATTGCTTACAACAAAATAACCAAAAATAACCCACAATAATATATAATAAAATAATTATGAATAACCTATAGTAAAATAACTTAAAATAGCCAAATTGGTGTTATACCCAAATTTTGGAATTGGATTTTGGGTTTGAAATTTTTTGGACTTTTGAGTTTTTGATTTTGGGTTTTTTGAATTTTGATTCTGCACTAAATATTGAGAATGTTTTTGGCTAATGGTGAATCAATGGGTTTATGGGATTTGAATTATTAATTTAAAAAAAATTGTTTATACATTGTTTGTTTTGTGAATTTTTCAAGATCAAAGGCATTTCATATTCTTGTGCTTAATGGAATGCTTAGAATTGTAACAAGTTTTTATTTATGTAAGTCATTTGGTTTCTTGTTTATATTATGAAACTTTGAGGTATTTTTATGTATTTATTTTGGTAATTTGGAGACTTTGTTTCAATTCTTATTATTATTTTTATATTTGTTTTGAATTCTTCATGTCTTTTTACAATTGTTACAACTTTTTAATTATCTATTACTGGTTTAATCTTTTTATAGTTAAAGTGGTAAAACTACAAATTGAATAAGCCTAGATCTTAACATTAAATTGTAACTTTAACATAAAATAAAATAAAATAATATATCAAAACTTTAACATCAAAAAAGCTAATTGTTGACATTGCCATTGAAAAAATAGTTTTACCATCATCTTTTATTGTAACCCAACTTAAATCTAAAAGGGAAGTTTTAAATCAAAGCTTTAATTAGAATTGATGATTTTATATTAAATTTAAAGTATTTTGAAACAAAAAA
>Ga0209611_10012125_pt1 | contig 12199 bp, 3 predicted proteins | sample S1TSphgellanicum_3_FD_187693 | JGI IMG/M metagenome (GOLD analysis project Ga0209611, IMG submission 187693) | Host-associated microbial communities from peat moss isolated from Minnesota, USA - S1T2_Fc - Sphagnum magellanicum MG (SPAdes) (version 2) | ecosystem: Host-associated > Plants > Peat...
ACAATGCACATGACATCAATGTTAAACAACACAAATAGATGAATGACATACATGTTTATTCCATATGAACCTATGAAAAATAATTTCACATGACTATTATTATCAAATCATGGCCCATTAAGTGTGTGATGAATTGGAAGCTAAAAATTATTTCCTTCATGGTTATAATAAAGAAAGGTACCAAAAGTTAATTGGGATACTTTTGTGTAATTTTCATTTATGTTTTTTAATTTTGTTAGGATGGTAGGGGGTGGTTGCAAGGTAAGGTGGTTCATTTTTTGTGTCACAATCCATTTTTTGTAAATTGGTGCGCATTTACATGCTATTAACACAGCATAAAAATAATATTTTTTCAAATTTGTGGCTATATTTAGATTTTTCAACTTGAAGAAATATACATTTATAAAACAAATTGCAACATATATACACCAAATATATAATAATGGACTTTTGAAGTTGAAAAATGTGAACCAATTTGTTGTTTATGCTTCTATATACATGCATTTTTGTGTATGACTTTTATTTGGGATATATTATAGGGACTCAATATATGATATGTTACAATAAAAAAAACATATATGCAAAAAAATTGCTAGAAAAAATTTAACCAAAAACAAGTTATGGACTTTTGAATGGCTTAAAATGAACCATATTTTCATGAGTCCATATCATAATCATTTTTGGATGGATTTCAATTTTGATTTTCTTAGCATGTACATTAAAAAATAAAATTATAATGGCTATTATTCATTTGGACTTTTTAGTTCATTAACCATCATGTAATTCCTTGCTAAATTAATGATATTAAAATAAACTACCATTTTAACACTATTGTATAGACTTTTAGGGAGTGTAGCATCCGTTGAAAATGAGCCACCTTAAAGTGCATACACCTTAAGAGCATAGGGCGAACGATAAGAAGCATGTGTAGAGGGTAAAAATGGTTTAAGAAAGTTATAAACCTTCAAAAGTATTAAATTTTGGTGTAATTTACCCTTTGGGGAGGTGGTTGCCTTCTGCTACTCTATGATGATATTTCTACTACAAGGCAAAATTACTATCCATATACCTTTAATTTGTTCCTTCATTTTGTTTCTTTTTTGTTTTCATAGGTTATTACCCTTATTTACATGTTATTAAAAGGGTAATCGTAATGATAAAGTAACATATCGTTCAGTGAACAAATTTTATTTACTTCATATAATGTTTTTTCATTCTTATGTGAATAATTGTAATAGAATAACTAAGAAGGGTAAGTAGGTATTTAGGATTTAATGAACCTACCTTTCGTACTATTATTGTCATTCTTGAGGTAGTTACTAGGGCACGAGAAAATGTTTATTTACACATATGCACAACTTTTTAGATCATTGAAAACAAATAATAGATGAAGAAAACATTGAAATGTTTGATCATGAATGTGTGTTTGAAAATAAACATATTTACCCAAGTTACGTAACTTTGAAAATATTGGATTTAGTTGACATATTTCCAATGTTGTATAAAGTTTTGGTGTAATTGTATCAAGCCTTTTGATAAAAAGGTATGTAGGCACACAAAAGGAATTAGGTCTAGTATTGGAAGGGACAATGTGACAAATAAATAATGGATATCTATAAGAATGTAATTACTAATGAAGATAGTAGAAAGCCAAGTGTGGTTATAACAAAATTGTTACTTAAAATACCTTGTCATGGGGATCTCTTCCCTTGTTTCCTTTGAAGACATAAAAGAAATACATTTAAATGTGATAAATCACCAATTCAAAACCATTGGGCCGTACCAGTATATCCATTCACTTATCCTAAATGGGTTTCATTTCCATTTGAAAATCATTATTTGGAAATTAAACATTAATATGATTATTGATGTGTGGGATTTTTTGTTTTGATGCAAATGTATTTAATTGTTTTCAATTTAAAGTATTCATTAAAGTGTCCACCATGAATACAATTCTTGGGTTCATTATTCACATATTATTTGAAAATTTAAAATTTAATTATTTTGCTTAAACAATTGACAACCAACCAAGGTACAAATATGTGATTCACCTTGATAAAATGAACATTATATCTTCAATTATGATTACACCAATAACAAAGGTTGGTTTGTAAGTTGTGCCCTAAATCACATCAATGTAACTTATACCCAAGATATCATTATAAATGCCTCATTAGGCATGGGTATTTTTAAAACATTACATAAGATGAAACATAGGATAATTTTTTTGAATCATGCATAAAGCATGCAAAAAAAATTCTTAATGTATTTGGTTGACATTTTATATCCATTAATATCCATGTTAAAAGAAAATAAGGTTTTTACACACATTCTTTAAGAGTGGGAGGTATCTTACACTTATTCTTATTAATCTTATACTTATTTATAGGTGTAAGATCTTTCCCACTTTTAACAACTAGGCATAAAAACCCCTCACCCTCCTATGCTTCATATATGTTTAAGTTCATGATAACATTCTACTCAAGTGTTTTATTATGGGGTAAAACCCACTAATGGGAGACAATCCCAAAATGCAAGGCCAATGTCACCTACCACTTCATCTTAAGCCCCATATTTTGGGAATGTCCCTCACCCTAGGATCTTGTCCTACACATCAACTATGTGCACACCTTCATGAAAAAATTGAAGTGACAAAAGAAAATTGCAAAGAAAAAAAGAAGTTTGGTTGTGGTTCAAAAACAACCAAAATGACAAATATGAGCAATCATTAATAAATTCATATAGCCCAAGATCAAACAAAGTGCACAAGTAACATGCAAAAACCCCATCTATAAATAACATTAAAGTGTAAATTCATTCAAGATAATTAAGAAAACAAATTTAGACCATCAAATCAAACAATCCCATTGGCCCCAAAAAAAATTCAAACCTACACACAACATTATTATGTCAAACATTGAAATTAATGGTCTTTTCTTACCATTTCCACTAATCCTTTAAATTTTTCATAAACCTATCAAAACTTTTTACACATTGAAATGGTAATTTACTCAAGATAACTAAAAGCAAAAATCAAACCACCAAATCTAAGACTTGGTGGAATTGGGAGAATTTGGATTCTTTCAGTACCCCAAAACGATAATCTCATTGTATTTCTCAATCCAATTAAAGGTTATTGGGATTAACAACAAACTTAGTCAGTTTCTCTAGATGAAGTAACCCTAGGAGAGCCGTCAACTCCAACTATTGCCCATTTACGATCCATACTAGATCTAACCAACTACCCATCTTACCTTCTCTACGCTTTTGACAGCCCATCTTTGTCTCAGTAAAGTTTTTCAGTGGCATGTTCCAATCCTCTTCCCCATTTTTGAGAAAAGGCTTTTCATCATTTTTGTATCTTTGCGAATTCTGGCTATGTAAAAGACAGTGTTTATGCAACAATTGAAAGTTTGCTTAAGTGTCCTGCTATGCTCTCTACTTCCTTTAAAAGTAATACGACCTGCTTCTACTAAATCCCCGACATTAATAGCCTTCGGCATTAGTTAAATAGGCCTCCTTGCACCTTCAAGAGCCTAAGCTCTCGTTGACTTAGATGCTTTGGCGGTCTTACACTCCACTTAGTACATCGTATTACCATCAAAGAGTTCTAAAATAATAATAATAATAAATAAATTATATATATATATATATATATTTATTATTTTATTATTTTAGACTTTTAGACTTTTCTTCTCTTCGCAACTTGGTTTGCTTGGCGAACTGAGGGCATGTGTTAGTAGACAATAAGTTAGCAAAGAATTAAAAAATATTTCTTTTCTTTGCTGGCTAAACAAAAGCCGAAAGGATGCGATGCATAGGTTGTGCACCTCCATTCAACTGCAATGTTCACGCCATCTCCAATCATGGCTTTTCGGTGGTGATAGATAATAGTATTGTCCACTTTGCCTGCAGCCCGCCTTTGTTTGACGTACTGCACAACTATCAATCTGGTATGTACTCCAGCCGTTATCCATTTTTTTTCAGAATGCATGCTTCCTCCTTTTTATGGTCATTTCATCGCAAAGCCTTATAGATCCTGGATTGTGATCTGAACACATACCCTTCGACCTTTGGCTAGGGCGTAACATGTTCAGGCTGCAAGTAAAAAATAAATATATTTTTTTCGCAGGTTTTCTTCCTTGCTTTTGGATATTCATAGAAATACCACTTTAAAAAAAAATTAAAAAAAATAATATATATATATATATATATATTTGTTGCACCCCTATTCACAAGACTAAATTCAACACCCTTTGTATATTAATGGGAATATATTATGACCCATATTAATTAACTATGAGGACCCCCAAAATTCAATTTCTTTCTTTTATGATGAGCGTCTTTGAATTGCCTATCGCAAAAACTTTAATCAAGTTTTGGACAATCCCAAAATAAATATGTTATAATCTTTTTTTTTGGGTTACTTGTATAGGTTACAATTGTAAAACTTAGGGCAAATGACATGAAATAAAATGAGCAACAATTGCATTTGTTTTATGTTTTTGGACATGCAAAGAACACCTTTGACTAAACATGCTTTAATTGGTTGAAATCAATTTTTTTCACATATTTCACACCCATTCATCAAACCTCCCAAGAGGGAAAACTCACATCCCACCCTCCTCTAACCCCCACCCTTCCCAAAAGAAAAATAAGTTGGCCCTTAGGGTGCCTATCGATTCACCTCATTGGTTGCCAATTTTTTTTCCCTCCTATTTTTTACCATTTTCCACCAAGGCTAACGACAAGGGCTAGGAGTATGAATGTACATTAATACACTAATATTATAACACTATTTGTATTCGTGCCCATTTGATAGGGAGAACATGTAAAACCTACATCTCCATATATTTATGGTAAGTTTATGTATAGTTCGGGGAAAAAAATTTAATTTTTCACAAGCTTCAAGCTATTACTAATGTCATGTGGTTTTTTTTTTTTAAAGGAACATCTAGTCCAAGTTTTGGCATTGTAAACTTTATTTGGAGGTTCTTTGGGTGGGGATTTGAGGTTGGTTTTTCCAATTTCTAAACCCTTTGGTTTTGGTTCTAACACATTTTTTCAAATTTAAAAACCTAAAGGCATTATGCCAAAAAATGGGATTTACAATTAGAAAAAAATATTCATTTCATGCAAATATGATTACATGTGACTACATGGCTATATAGTCAACTTGGACTCCTCACATTTACCATAGTTAACTCCTTGGTAGTAATCACAAACCATGAAAGTGACTATGGTAAAAACAATTGTAGTCATGAAGAAAAAATTCAATATGCATATCTAGCCATTTGATTAAAAAAATTATTATTTTACAAATTTTATTGGTTTTTCCAATTAATGACTAATAACCACATGGCAAGCTAGCCTACGTAACCTAACCTAGGATAAGCACACTAGCACATGGCTAGGTAACCTAGTTAGGCACATTTAAATAAATTGTAAGTATGAGGACTTGAATCCCTCAAGTTGACATTAAAGGGCCAAGTCCTTCACCATTGCACCATTTCTTCATCAAGTGATCATTTTTGCCATCACATTATTATGGACATTTTTGCTTATCCTACTTATATAGCTTAGCCTACTTACCTTGACTAATTACTTAGCCTGATTACATTAAGTTATTTTACGCTATTTTAAGTTGGCATAAACTATTTTAAACTATTCATTAAAATAGAATAACCTATCATAGTTTTGGGTATGTTAAAATAACTTTAAACTATTTAGAATTGTTTTAGGCTATTTCACCCTTATGTTATTTTAGGCCATTTCACCCTCAAGGTTATTATGTTATAGGTTTTGTTATGTTATTATAAGTTTTACCTTAGTCTTTCAAGCTATTCTATGTCATTTTAAATTCTACCACATGCTATTATAAGTGTTACCTTGAATGAAAGTATGATTGGGTGCTACCATAAGAAATGTCACACTTTCATTTTATTGGACCCATCAAACTATAAGAAAATGTAGGAAACAATTGAAAGAACTAATTTCATTAAAACAATTTAGGAAATGTATCAATTGGGTTGTATAGACATTGCAACTTTAATGAAAGAAAAATATTTTGAATTTTGATTTTCCTAAGGGTGAAAACATAGTCAAAGGAACAACCTAAGTGGGTGACATTCATTAAAATTGTATTTTATAATTTTCAAAAATCACAAGGGAAACATAATAATTGCAATTGTCAATTTTTTTTTGAAATAGGCTCCATTGCTTGCAAAGTTTCAATGCTCAAAATTTGATGAAAGTTAAATTATTTTTTTTGCATATTTAAAACATTTAAACCTCTTGAATGGACAATCATTTTTCCTTATCAAATGTGCACCATTCCTTTTCAAAATTGGAGAGGATCTTAACATTGATGATTAAAAAAAGAAAAAGAATTGAAATTGGAAAAATATGTTTTTACAATAAATTTGAGCACATTTGGTTCAAACATGCTTTTGACCCTTAAAATTATGAATTTTGAGGATTTGGTTTTAACAAAAGTTATTCATTTTTATGTGATATATGGCATGAATGTGTACTATACATGATATAGGATGAAGATGTAATAAACATATATTTATATTTAACACACAATTAAAAATTGATATAAAACATACAAACTTTAATATTATGGATGAACACAAAAAATGCCACATGTCACATGCAATCCTTGGACAAGGACTTTCACCATAACACCTTTCACTCCTTTGACCATGGTTTCACCCCTAATCATGTTTTAACCAAAAACTTTTTAAAAACTAATGGTGGTTACTTTCCTTGAATTTTTTGGTTAGGAACATTGTTAATACATATTTTGGAAGGATTTTTTAAATATATATTTTCAAAGGTATTTTGGTAGTATTCTATTTTATGTATGTTAAATAATTAATTGAATAAACATGGTTTAGTTATAAATTCTCAAAGTTCAAGTTCATGATTTTTGAAAGAGCCACAAAAAGTAGAAACAAAAATTTGTAACAATTCCCATCTATTTTTATTCCAACGAAAACTTAAAACCAAATATTTTGGTATAAAATGAATAAATATGAAAAAAAAATCTATGTATGACATAAAATATTAATAAGAGCCAATGAAATTATTCTATAAAATTAAAGGCTTGCAAATCAATTATATATATAGGAATTTTTATTCAATTTTTTTGTAACTTGCTATTAAAAGCATATATTTTCCCCAATATATACTTTTTGTGTGTTAGTCATTCTTGAATATGTATGAATTTCTCAAAATGTGAAAATTTTGTCAAAATTTTCATTTTATTTTGAGAAATTATCAAAATTTCAAATCATACCAAAATATGCTACCTATTGTAACTTTTATTTTCTTGTATCATAAATTACAACTTTGTTTTATATGTTGTGTACATTACACCTCATTTACATGTGATAAAAGATTCTTGAAATTTTAAGATATTGAAATATTTTTTTGGAATGTAAAAATAATTAAAATTTCATAACTTTTGAATTGTGAGTCTTTTTTTGAATTTGGGTGGTACGTTATTGTCATTTTAGTTTTTTTATCATCAAAATTTCTTTATTAAAAAAGTCTTTTAACCTAGCCTTTTGAAAAATTATTCGTGTGTGATGCAATTGTTGTTCAAGTTAATTTTTTTAATTAAAACCAAATCCCAAAATTAAATTGAATAGTTTTTTAATTTGAATTCTTCTACATTCATGTAAGTCATTTAACACAATTTGGAATGACTACCATAAGTTTTAAATGTCAAAACAAAAACATATCAACTATAATTTGAATCTTTAAAAACTTATGACACCCTTTTTGGCTCTTATTAATATGTTTTGTCAATAAAATATTAAAAACATTTAAAGTGATAGGCCCATGAATATTATTGGACCAATTTTTCCTCCTTAACTATTATTTGAGGCGGTTGTTCATGGTACCATCCAATCATACCTTCACATACTTAATTTACTTTAGGCTATCTTAGGGTTTGTTTTAGGTTATTTTAAACAACCTTAAGCAACCCACGTAGCCTAGAGTAATTTTAAGTACTTTAATTCATAGTAATAAACTGCTACTACACCTTGTTCTTATGACATTACAAACCTTACTATTTATAAGCAACCTCTAAGCTATTGCTAAGTTATTTAGAACAAGGTTGTTTAATCATAATTATGGCATTAATCACAAAAATAAAACAATTGTATGCCCAATACAATTACATGATTAGGTTTGAATCATTGTCACAAAAAATTTCAATCATAAAATCATGTTTTTGGTGTAGTGAAACCATCATAAAAAATCGAATCTAATTCTATGTACATATCACACATTCCTCAATGTTAGAAATCATATGGGTGGAAAGATAAATACAAAAACGAGGTGCAATTTAGTAACCTAAATCACTATGGGACCTTAAAAATGAAACATGTTCACAACAAAGTTTGTAACAAATTAAAATGAAGGTTTATGTAAATATAAGGTTTAACAATTAATTTATATTAATATTTGACCACAAAGTTCAGCCTACTTATTTATTTTTAGAAAAATTCAACTTGCTTACCTAAACAATATGTGTTTGTTTTCAAGAATGTTTTTTCACAGTTATAATCTTGATTTGAAATCTAACAAAAGATTAGTCCTACCATCTAATTTTTGTATCGATTCCAAAAAGAAGGTGTCAATTTAGGTTCCAATCATGAGAACTTGAACTAGAATCTTCAATTTTTACTTCACAAACCAAATACCTTCACAAGACTGTTTATTACTCATGATTCATGATGCGAGGGCACTACATAATTGATTGGAAGAAAATAATAACAATGATTTGTCACAATAATATAATGGTTAAGTAAAGGCATTTAAGTTTTAAAAATGTCCCCCCATCAAAATAAAGGTAAAGATCTACAAGATTTGCAAAACATTCAATTTAGTTGCACACACAAAAAGAGCAAACATTAAACATGTGCAATGAATTAAGTGCAACACCAAGCTTGATGCAATTGTAGGATAATGCCTAGCAAGAAAAATATTTTGATTTTATTTTTGTTAGACTTAAATGATGATTAGATTTTAACTATCTTTCATGCATAATATTTTCAAGAGAGAAAAATGACCTGGTGGTTAAAATCCTCCTTCAACTCAAAGGTTTAGGGTTTTTGATTGTTTTCCCAAATTCTCTTTTTCTTCCATAGAAAAAGATGAATGAAAAAAGTTGTAACCATGGATAACTTTTTCAAACTAGTCGAGAAGTATCTTACCCAAAGGAGAAAGGATTAAATGACACCCCAACCAAGTTGCATTGGGGGAGCAACTTCCTTTGGGCAAAGTGGACTTTCCTACATATATTCAAAATATAATTAATATATTTTTACATATACTTAAAATATGTCATTATTTCATTGCAAACTAAAAAATATTTTTAAAATTTAAGTGTTTCGTAAAATATACAAAGAATGGCCGCCCTAGCAATTGGGACCATTGCCTTTGGGAGAACCTATGGAAGTTGCCTTGGGAACCATGTTTTCATTGTATTCACCAGAAAACTTGGGTCCAAAACATAGTTCCTAGACAACTTGGTAGGATGCCAATTCTCCTTTTTTCCAGGAAAGTCCTTTTTCCCCCCAAGGGAAGTTGCTCATTGAAGCAACTTGGTTGGGACTTCCAAGTTCTTTTTCCCCCTAGGGGACCTTGGTTTAGTATTCCAAGTCCTCTTCTCTCTCATAGGCAACTTGGTTGGGATGGCCACTTAAACCCCTTCTTCTCATGAAAAAAGGTTCATTTTCCATGGGGAAGTTGCTCACTATCGTAGCTTAGTTGGGATTTCCAAGTTCTTGTTCTCCCAAGCAACTTGATTGACGATTCAAGTCCCATTCTCTCTCCCCTACACAATTTTGTTGGGGTTGCCACTTAGTCCAACTTTGATGGTGTGACTTTAGCACCAATGTGACCCGGCACTGATCAGTGCACCATCCATCCAAAACCCATTATGAAGTCCATTGTGGATGAACAATAACCTTGGTTATTCAAGGTTCCACCTTCCTAGCGTGTCCTGTTACACCCTCGTACTTCCCCTCACGCTACCCAGGTAAACAAAACTATCTTTACCCGACTATGAGGTCAGTTGCAGTTCATCCGCAACTGAGTTACCTAGGTTCCACCTTGGTAACGTGTCCAGTACACCCTCCTACTTCCCTCCGAACTACCTACATAAATGACCATACTGTTGTCACACTGAAATAATTTTATATTATTTTCAGAAAATATCAAGATTTTTAGACAAAAAAAAGTAAAGGAAAATAATCTTTAAGAAAATTTCGAAATATTCTGTTTTAAAAATGCCTTGGCAACTTCAACACTAATTAAAATTATTTGTAAAAAATGTTGAAATTTTTTTATAATTTTTTTTTGAAAGAACATAATTTTGTGAAGGAAATTAAAGAATGTATAAGAAAATATAAGAATATTCTAGTTTTTTGACATGGAGTCTACAAACTAATTTAATTATTTGACAAACTTGTGTTTACTGTGTAAGTAGGTCAGGCACTTGGTGGCTAGTGAATAGTAGGTGGGATGGATGTGGATGGATAATACAGAGCTAGCCACAACCGAAAAGAGTTTCCTGTCGCCACACACCATCCATCCTGTTTGATATACTGCACTGCAAGACAGTAAGGTGCGGATGGTCTGTAATTGAATGAATGCCTTGTACGTAAAATGTGTTGTGTTGGAGATGGGTTGGAGATGGGTCAGCCGAAAGGAGCACCCTATGTTGCAAGTGCATAGATACATACGGCACCTGCTGGGATTCATGACATTCACTTATTATTTTGGGTCGAGTTTTTCTATAGGCGAAGAAGTCCGGAGCACCCTATGTTGCAAGCTGCTACATACGGCACCTAATGGTATTCATGATGTTCACTCATTATTTCCCAAGTTTTGTTGTATAGGGGAGGGTTCAGAGCACCCTATGTTGCAAGCCGATAGACACGACACCTGATGGGATCATCGTGGCATTCACTTATTATTTTAGGTCAAGTTTTGTGTAGGTGAAGTGCAGAGCACCCTATGTTGCAGGCCCATAGATATGGCACCTCATGGGATTTACTACGTTTGCTTGTTATTTTGCGTAGAAAATTTTGTGTAAGGGAAGTCATTAGGTACGGGGCCAACCCTAAGTTGAAACTACGGAGTCTCCCCAAAATAGACCATTCTATGGAAAGATGGAGTGCCTCCCCCTTTGGCCCAGCTATATAGGTGAGAAGGGGAGGACTTTGGGCAAAACATATGGGATTAAAGTGAGGTGCTATTGGGAACACCCATGGGGAACACATTGGGAACCTAGAGAATGTATTGCGAACATGATGAGAACCCATTGGGAGCTTGAAAGGAACATGTTGGGAACAAAGGAAAAATGAAAAAAATCCTCCCTTCTCCCCCCCCCCCCCCCCCCCAAAACCCAAAACTTAAAAGAAAATAAATCAAGGCACTTTGAGTGCATGCTGAGCCTTCCCATTGGCTGCATGAAATTTCTATGTTCCAAAACTGTTGGTCACCATTTTTGGCCTGGGGCTAATACCCCCATTACAAACTGGGGGGTACTTATTCTTGGGCTCTAACAAACTTTGTGGTGATATTTTTATAGCATTCAATTATTCCCAATGATACAGTAACACCTTTTCAGGTTCAGCATTTGGGTGCTGAATAATTATTTTATTTTTAAAATTTTATTTTGGTAATAAAAATAATTTATAGAATTTTGGCAATAAATATAGACACCTTCTTTGGCATTTTTTTGGAATCTAAAACCTTTAACATAATGAGATTATTAACAAAAAATAATTTATTTCTTCTTTTTCCAAAATGATGAGAAATAATTTTCTTTGAAATTATAAAATACAGAAATGTTGTCAATTATTGGATACATGCTTTGCAATGGTGGATTGGCCTAGTAAAAAAGCTCATGGATTTAAATCAATTTTTGTATTTTTTCCTACCTTATAATTTTCTTAAATTTCAACATTTTGAACAAATAATTTCGTAAAATTCTGACATTTTCAAAAATAATTTAATTACTGCTGAACCTGAAAAGGTATGACCATATAAGTATATGCCAAATGTGTCTTCATAACTGTTCTGAAATAGAGTTCCCAGCCATGTTCAAAGAACAACTTTGAAGTTGTTCCCAATTAATCAGACTAGGTAACCAACCAGAGCACACCAGTTG
>Ga0209611_10012126_pt1 | contig 12198 bp, 14 predicted proteins | sample S1TSphgellanicum_3_FD_187693 | JGI IMG/M metagenome (GOLD analysis project Ga0209611, IMG submission 187693) | Host-associated microbial communities from peat moss isolated from Minnesota, USA - S1T2_Fc - Sphagnum magellanicum MG (SPAdes) (version 2) | ecosystem: Host-associated > Plants > Peat...
ATTATAGACTAAGAGACACAATCCCATTAACATCATCATTGTCTCTACTCTTTCTGGATTTTTTACAAAAAGACTATCCGCAAAAAACAAAGGATCTTTGATAAATCTAAACCCTCTTTCACTCTTATTGCTGTTGTTTATATATCTTCAGCAATTCGTCAGCATTTAACTCTTGTACTTCTAAGATATCAAATTCAAGATTCATTTTTTTTGCTTTGATTTTTTTAGCTTTCTGACTAATTTTCTCACTTTTTCCTTCTAATTGGATAAAAAAATTACGGTTTTAGAGTATGCTGCGATCGCTCTGTGGCATTGTTTATCAACGTCAACCCACAGATTTTTTTAAGTATTTATACTTGAGGCAGGCAGCTAATATTAAAAAGTTTTTGTAATACATAAAGTATTACAAAATGAAGTGCGAAATGTGGGATACAATTCTTCAAATTGATCGATGACAAGTAAGTGTGGGTTCGCAGATAAAGTGAAATTCTGGAAATGAATTTATAGGGGTTCCAGGGGATGAATTTCGCGCATAAAGTGAAATTCTATGCCTAATGGAGGAGGAAAGGTATAAAGTAGTTTGCTAGGGTAAAAATGTTGAACATCAGGAAGAAAAACAAGTTGACAACTCCTGTACGAAAAATTACCAATACGGGAACAAAAAAGAATATCGGTCGTTTTTTTAGCTGGAAAATGCGCGACGGGATTTGGTACGAGTCTCTACTAGAAAGAGACTATATGTACTTACTAGAAATTGACCCAGATGTTCTCTCATACTGCAGCCAGCCCCTGAAAATAACTTATAGACTGGAAAACCCTCCGCAAAGCCAGACATGGAGCCGTTTGCAAATTTTCAGACGTGTCTAATGCTTAAGAAAAGATCAATCTGAACCTCTTTGGAGGATGTTGAGTTAGCGTTGGGAGCTAAAATTTTACCTAACCAAGGCTGCCTTCCAGATGGAGTTGGTTTTGCCTCCAATGCCATAGATATACAGCTTGGAAACAGATTTTCAGGTTTCAAGTAGGACTTTAGAGGAGGAGGCTGCTGCATATTTGAACACCAGCAAGAGTTATTTATTAGGTTATGAGACGATCTCAGCTAATTATTCTTCATTAATTAAGTTTTATTCAATTATTGGTGAGATGTCCACGATTCCGTAAGCCAGAGAGCGATCGCTTTGGGGATTTGGGAGGGCAATTGCGCAAAGGGATGATATAATTATAAGAAAATAAGTCTTAATATTCTTGGAAAAGGAAGATAAAAATGAGCAATTTATCTATAAAAATACTATTAAAAGAAGTAGACAATTTAACCAGAGAAGAAAAGATTGAATTAATAGATTATTTGACCAGACAAATAAAAAATCAAGCCAGCAAAACTGAGTCAAAAAATTTAGTTGCATTATTCCAAAATTCTCCTCTTGTTGGTGTGGATCTAGATTTAGAACGTCAAAGAAATATTGACAACCGCGAAGTAGAATTATAGTGAGCTATATTTTAGATACAAATATTATTTCTGAATTGATCGCCAAGCAGCCCAATCAAAGAGTAATTGATTGGCTTAAAGGGGTAGATACAAACAATCTTTTTCTAAGTGTAATCACCATTGGTGAAATTAAAAAGGGAATTGAAAAGCTACCTGAATCCTTGCGAAAAAAGAATATTCAAGACTGGTTTGAAAATGACTTGCTTATAGGATTCGAGGGAAGAATTTTATCCTTAGATTTATCTGTGATATTGTTATGGGGAGAGTTGATAGGAGAATTAGAAAAGAAGGGGCGAAAGTTATCACCATTAGATTCGCTTATTGCTGCTACAACCAAGCATCATAACTATATTTTAGTTACTCGCAATGAAAAAGATTTTGATGGGATAGAGATTGTGGTCTTTAATCCTTTTAAAAGCTGAGGAAAGATGATCGCCAAATTCTACAGCATCACGGACAAAAGCCGCCATTTTTGAGGTCAGGGCAATACTGAGTTTTTCAACGTTAGGCATACTTTTTTACTCTAAAGTAGCGAAGATTTCTACCAAATCAAATGAGGAGTAGCTTACAACTTTAGCTAGACACCAAAAACGCCAAGACAAGAAAGAGTATAAAAAATTAATATTTATTCTAGTGTATTGGCAGTTATCAGTCCTGAGGCTATAGGACTAGTATTTGATTTTTGAACAGATACGTAGTGACGCACCATTCCAATCTTTCGGTGCGTTACGCTGCGCTAACACACCCTACAAAACGACTGAGATTTTTTCACTAATCAAATAGGACTGCTATAGTATGGGTCAAACAACAATGCCACTGCACTATTAGCAGTAACAACGGTTGTTTATTTGCCCAATTTTGGATTAAAAAGTTTATGTTTGATACCACAGTTAATCTCTCCAATAATCCGTTAGGAGGATTATATGTTAAAACAGGCGAACAGCAATTAGTATTTCCCCTAAAACATACCTAGGTAAAAGCAAAAATTTTAGGTAATGTGTCACGGGTAGAGGTAACACAAACTTTTGAAAATCCGTTTACAAAACCTTTAGAAGCAGTTTATGTCTTCCCGTTGCCGGATGAAGCAGCCGTAGATAACATGGAGATAAAGATAGGCGATCGCATAATTAAAGGCAATATTAAAAAACGTGAAGAAGCGCAACAAATCTATCAACAAGCTAAACAACAAGGACGGACTGCCGGGTTATTAGAACAAGAACGAGACAATATCTTTACTCAGTCTCTCGTTCACATTCAACCTGGTGAGCAAATTGATGTCACTATTCGCTACACTGATCGCCTGAAATTTGAAGGGGGGAATTACGAATTTGTCTTTCCGATGGTGGTAGGACCGCGCTTTATCCCCGGTACACCAATTGATAGCAGTGGTGATACAGACCAAGTTCCTGATGCATCGAGGATAACTTCACCAGTCATACCACCAGGAATGCGATCAGGACATGATATTCACATCATAGTAGAAGTCGAGTTGGAAGGGTAATGCTAGATGAGGAAGCCTCAACCTTGAAAGATGCTGTGGTGATTGATGTCATTAAGCGATCGCTCTTAGGCTAGCAAGTCCCGCGATCTGCTGCTGGTACTGTTCGCATCAACTTACGCATCCAGTCTTAGGGCGGGGGCTTTGTGATTTTTCTTGTGGGGTGGGCATCCCTGCCCAATCTCATCTTTTTGAGACTATAGAAGATCATGCCAATTGGGTAGGTAACTACTATAATAAAGTGTAAAGATTATTTATCAAACTTAACAATAACAACAGCAAAAACATGTGTGTATAGAAAAATACAGAAAATATAATTTACTCAAATATCTTAATATATCTACACAAACTAGTGTTATTCCTACTTCATCTACCTTGCTGAGGGCTGACAGAGTTTTCCTTTATAGTGGTTAGTGCGTATTGTCATGACCATTTTTTATGTGTTTTTACGGGATAAAAGTCAAAAGCGTGTTTCTAAAAGAACAGATATCCAGTCAATCAATAAAACTTCATCGTATTGCAGGAATATTAATTACTACTGTAATTATTGGAGTATGGGCAACCAGCTTGGTTTTATTACTCTCTATAGATATTGCCAAATCTAATCTTTTACTGTTGTTTACTGCCACACTTTGGCAAACGTTTCTTTATACAGGATTATTCATTACTGCTCATGATGCTATGCATGGAGTAGTTTTTCCCGAAAACCACAAAATTAATCATTTTATTGGGTCAGTATGTTTAGTACTTTATGGTTGTTTATCCTATAAAAAATTATTAAAAAAGCACCATGTGCATCACCACCGTCCTGCTAGTGAATTAGATCCCGACTTTCATGATGGAAAGCACAAAAACTTTTTTTCCTGGTATATTCATTTTATGAAGGGTTACTGGAGTTGGTGGCAAATCATCTCTTTAATTACTATCTATCACTCCGCTCATTACATACTCCATCTACCCCAAGCTAATCTAAATGTGTTTTGGGCAATACCCTCACTTCTGAGCTCGTTGCAATTATTTTATTTTGGTACTTTCTTGCCCCATCGCGAACCAGAAGGCGGTTATAGTGAACCTCATCGTGCCAAAAGTACTTCGTACCCTGTATGGTTGTCGTTTATCACCTGCTATCATTTTGGCTATCATGAGGAACACCACGAATATCCTCATGTTTCTTGGTGGCAGATCCCAGAAATTTGTAAGAATTCAGGAGTCAGGAGTCAGAATGGGTAGAATGAATAAATTTCTTGGCGTCAGACCGATTTTCTTTCTTTTTACTTTTGCCTTGTTCGGTGACTTCCACTTCTGGTAACGGCGATCGCACACACAAATAGATTAAGGGACCGAACAGAGGTACTAGTGATATCAACCAGAACAATGGAGAATTTTTCATCTCCCTCCTCGTCATATCATCTCCTAACAATGCAGGAAATAATAGGCAAAGGAGACAAAAATCTAAACTCATGACATGGATAAAGCGGCTAGTTTGCCACTGTTGCACAAAATTTCCCCAATCTCCACCACGGAAGCCATAAGTCACTATAATGACTGCGGCTATAGTGAGAGCAACACCAGTCAGGCGAGAATCAACTAGTTTGAGAAAAGCGTTCTTTTTGCCAGAAAACTGTTGATTTGGTTCCCGTAGGGCTATGTAAATTGACAAGGCAAATGCCCCGACGGCAAAAGAAGCTGCGGCAAAAGGCCAAGCGCGGATTTTTTGATTTCTGCCATCAATAAATACCACACAGCTGTAGATGGCAGGCCAGACACCCATGATGTTAAATAGTGCCACAACGAGGGGGTTGATTCCTTGCCACTGACCAATAGAAAGATTTTTGATCAACTCTAACGTTTCAGGCTGATCGGGTGGAGCGAAAAGAAAGGCGTAGGTCATAAATCCTAGCCACAATGCCCCAAAAGCAATTTTTCTGACCATGGTTGCAGTATGATTGATCGTATAAATTGTGACTAAGGATTGAAATCACTCAAAGCTTCTGACAGATAATCAGCAGCAGCAGCGACTACAGCGATCGCACTGTCATAATCTAGGCGCGTTGGTCCCAAAACTCCCACACTACCTACTGATATCGCACCTCGGCGATAGGTGGAAGATATTAAGGAACAGGTACGTATAGGTTCTAGCGTGTTTTCTGCGCCGATGCGAACTGTCACCCGTGGCTTACCCACTTCATCCGCCTCCGACTCCTCAAATATTAACCGCCACAGTTGCTCTTGTTCTTCTTCCAGCAGTTGAATAATTGTTTGTACTTGCTGTAATTGAGAAAATTCTGGTTGGCGCAAAACCTCAGCTACACCACGAACCATAATTTGTGTAGCTGTTGGTGTGAAACTGCGACGGGTGAGTTCCACAAGTGATTTTTTCAAGAATTCCCCATAGCATTGGAAATCCCGATCTAATTGACTCCAGTCAAGGGTATTTAACTCCACCAGACTTCGTCCCCGCAAATGGCTATTTAAAAAGTTAGAAACAATCTGTAACTCGCGGTCAATCACCTCTGCATCTAGTTGTGTTTCTTCTCTTTTAGGCAAATCCATCAACGCCGAATGTGTCTCATAACTATCAGTCACCACAATTAACATTACCCGTCCTGCTTCAATTTGCACCAGTTGCAAATGTCGCAACAACGCTGTACTAGTTTGCGGCATGGTAATCAAGCTAATGCAGCCACTCAAAGTTGCTAAGATTTGAGCTGCCCCATGCAGCAAAGCTTCCAAACTCCTATCTTCCCCGTTGAGGCGATTTTGCAGTGTTCCCTCTACCTCCCGTGCTAAAGTTTCGGATGGTGTGATCAACTGGTCTACATAAATGCGATAACCAGAGTCGGAAGGTATGCGTCCGGCAGAGGTATGGGGTTGGTACAGTAACCCAACTTTTTCTAACACGCCCATAATATTGCGGATTGTGGCTGAACTCACACCTAGGTTGTACTCATCAAGCAGAGCTTTAGAACCAACTGGTTCTGCTGTGGCGATATAGTGACGTACCGTAGCCCAAAGTATGTGCTGTTGTCGATTAGTTAGCTGGACTTGCATAGGGATGTTTTACTAAAGCCAAATTTTCATCAAACTTGGAAAAAATTTGTGAAGATGAGTTGCAATCGCGTTGAATAATAGTAAGGGCAAGATAGCAGATTATTTTATTTATCTGAAAGAATTAAACGTAAACTTTTAGATTTACTCCTGTTCAAAGTGCATCTAACTGCAGGTTGAGCGTGAGCAATGAAGCTCCGGTTTCAATCATAAATTTCTTACCACATAATTACGTAATTCCCGTTAGGCTTTGTAAGATAAATGTATTTAAGGTGACAAACTTTTATTGAATCTTAAAAGATAAATTCCAGTAAACAAAGTGCCTAAATAAATTCCTATATCTTAAGAATAGCAAAAGTCAAAGCCCTTGGAACAGAGAGTTGTTGGTTGTGGGTTGTTGGTGATCAAAAAGTCCCATTTCCCACTCCCTGTAAGGGCGGGGTTACCCCGCCCTACTCCCCACTCCCCTTCTTAGGTAATTAATACTGGGGAATCGAATGGTCAACTAGCCTAGAGTAGGCGTCAATACCACCTGCAATGTTCTTCACATTTGTAAATCCTTGAGTGGTCAACCACTGACACATTTGGCCAGAACGAATGCCATGGTGACAAATGACAAGGGTTTCAGCATGGGGATCAAAGCGAGTTGGAATTTGCTGTTCCCAGGCAGTAAATTGACTCAAAGGTAGGTTGACAAAGCCTTCAATGTGAGAGATCGCCACCTCTTGTGGTTCACGCACATCCACTAGCTGAATACCAGGATCATCTGAAGATAGACGTTGTGAGAGTTCCTCTACACTAATTTGGGTAATGGGTTGACCAAAAGATTGACCTGACATGAGGTTTATTGAAAAATAATATCTTATTTATCTTGGCAGAAAATCTTTTTTTGGGTTTCAGCAGGTAGATAGCATGCCTGAGAGTGTTAGACTCCCTAAATAACGCGCTCATCCCACCCCTTCAAGGGGTGGGATGAGCTTAAAGTGTGGGTTTCCTGCGCAAAAGTTGCTAAAACCCATAGACTTCACTGTAGATTTCTTCAGAGAGAGTGTTCGCACACTGGCATCCTCTGATAACATGTACTGCAACGCCAGTAAACTTCTCCTGAATAAATGTGGCGGAGTAAAATATCTGAACAGCAAGGGCAAAGATGCCTAGTCTTCTGACCGCGCCTAGCGACTAGATCGCTAAGCGAATGCTTTGGAAATCTTAATAAAGTTTCCATATGAAAAACCTAAATTCCTAAAGAAAAAGTCCCAGCAAAAATGACTGGGGATCACATTTGGTCACACTCCTAGGCTATAAAATCTAGATAGGAAATCACAGTAGGAGATGTACCCAATAAGATAGGGGGTACCCCCCTTGAATTTTGTCTATATCGCCCAATGGTGAATTAATTATCAGATCAATAAATAAACAGCGTCGCCGTGACAATGGGTCAAGATAAGATTGATGTTTTTCGCGCCCGCCAGGACACGCTGGGTTGTAAGAATGTCTTACATTTCAACAATGCAGGCGCGGCACTTATGCCAAAACAAGTATTGGATGCCACGACAAGGTATTTACAGTTAGAAGCCGAAATCGGAGGGTATGAAGCGGCAAAACTCTCACATGACGCTGTAGAACACGTGTACGATGCAGCAAGTTCGCTGATTGGCTGTCAACGCGATGAAATTGCTATAATTGAAAATGCAACGCGTGCCTGGGATATGGCATTTTATGCGATTCCGTTTAAGTCAGGCGATCGCATCCTCACATCCGTTGCTGAATATGGCAGCAACTATATAGCTTTTCTCCAAATCGCCCGACGAATCGGTGTAGTGATTGACGTGATTCCCAATGATGAGTACGGACAGGTTTCGATCACAGCACTCAAAAATCTGCTCGATGAACGTGTCAAACTGATCGCGATTACGCACATCCCGACCAATAGTGGATTGGTCAATCCTGCCGTTGAAATTGGAGAGGTGGCAAAGCAAGCAAAGATCCTTTACTTACTGGACGCTTGCCAGTCTGTTGGGCAAATGCCCGTAAACGTCCAAGCCATTGGTTGTGATCTGCTTTCGGCGACAGGGCGGAAATATCTGCGGGGTCCACGAGGTACTGGTTTTTTATACGTCCGACAGAATGTAATTGAACAATTAGAGCCACCCTTTTTAGACTCTCACGCCGCAGAATGGGTGACGAAAGACCAGTTTAAAATCCGCACCGATGCCCGTCGGTTTGAAAATTGGGAAACCAATTATGCTGGGAAGGTCGGCTTGGGAGTCGCTGTGGATTACGCCCTTTCCTGGGGACTTGACAACATTTGGGCACAGATATCCAGTCTTGCTCAGACGCTTCGGACTCATTTAAGTAACATTTTCCATGTCAGGTTGCAAGATTTGGGGCTTCACAAATGCGGCATCGTCGCATTTACGGTAGACGGACAGAACCCACAGGGAGTTTGTGATCAACTCGCGAAACAGAAGATTAATGTTTCTGTTTCACGAGCCGCATCGACTCGTATTGACATGGAGGCGCGTGGACTGGCAAGTATCATCCGTGCTTCAGTTCATTACTACAATACCGAAGATGAAATCGAATTGTTTTGTGAAGCGATTACGCGCATTGCTTCAGCAAATTTATAAGGAAGATGCCGAAAACCCCTGAGAAACAGGACGCGCAAGCGTCCGAGTTTCGTGCTTCTCCCAAGGGGAGACGCTGCGCGAACAGACAGGGGATGAAGGCGCGAGTGTAGTAAAGTTGATAAGGATGGTGAGACCAGTGCGTTGCGCGGGTTAAGCGCATTGAAGCAACTGGCGAACCCGTTGGGTAAGCCTAAAAATCCACGTCGCAGTGCTGGATATATTCAAATAACGGCGTTACCAGACTTAAAGAAAGCTAAACCTTGGTACGCAGGAATTGACTCCACGGTATTGCAGCAAAACGTTAAATCTGCTCAGAGTGCGGATACTTTGGAGACGCGCACAACAACGCAGGAAACAACATCGGTAACAAAGGGATTGAGCTTCAAGGTCTCAGTTCGTCAAAAGTACGGTTAGTCAGACCGGAATTTACGCCTCAAATACGCTTGCGGAGATATCACCCTCATGGAAGGGTTGAGCCGAGGAACCAGATATCCAGCAATTCTCATTTTAAGGTTTCATGACATTGAACCCCTTACAGTCAGAGGGTTTTACAATTCTTAACGAATCTGGGAATCGCTGAAACGGCGCAAAATCGTTTCAAAATGAGAATTGCTGCCAGATATCTAAGGTCAATGACCTGAAAACTGGATGCTTGCGGAGCAATCCAATAGACTCCAAGGCTATAGCGTAGCTTAGCCTTGGTAGTTCAACTTTGGGATATTTTATTTTCTGGCAGGCCTTAACCCTAGGCTCTCGTGCTTATCCAGGTAAGGTCCTCCATGCTCTCGTTGGTAGAAAGAGCAGGTGCTGCAGGGAGCAGGAAAATCTCCCTCTGCCACTGGTCCTTTTGCAAATAGCGCCCTAGCTCGCTGCATGGACGGGCCATTGTAAATCTCCCGCACTGTCTGGGTGTGAGCGTCGCCATACTCAGCAACATTTTGATAAATCAGACAACGCGCCATTTTACCGTTGGAGTTGAGTATTAGCGCTCGCCACAAGAAGTAGCAGGGAAAATCATGGCGCACTTGACCGTAGGCCAAGCGACCGTCTGTCCACGGCGAGTCATCTTCGGGCAACCAGTCCGCCTGGAGTTGGGGATCGTACTCCATGCCGTGTAGCGCCGAGAAGCGCAGAAAAATACCTAACTCATCTGCCATACGCTGGGCAGTCTCTAGCTCGTGGAGATTGTGCTTGTGGACGAGAAACTGCCATTCAATCTCCATGGAGCTGTTCTGGCGGTTTCGCTCATCCACAAACCGACGCAGACCGGCCAAAGCGTCTTCCACTTTACCCCCAACCCGATACCGACTGTAGCTTTCCTGACTAATACCGTCTATAGCGCATACGAGATAATCAAGCCCAGTAGAAGGCATCTCGGCAGCGATTTCATGAGTGACCAGCGTGCAGTTAGTCGAAAGTAGAGTAAAAATCCGCCTTTTGTGTGCGCGACCAATGATCTCTTTAGTAAGTTTCCAATCTAGCAAGGGTTCACCCTGCCCAAAAATTTGACACTGGAACAGGTAGTCACCCACCTCGTCCAAAATGCGATCCCACACTTCTAGCGAGAGCTTCCCTGCTTCTTTGCCTTTGCGTGCAAAAGGGAAAATTTGGCGATCGCAAAGGGGGCATTCTAGATTGCAGTAGTAAAGCGGCTCGACATTGATTAAATAGGGCATAGACGGCACGTCGATCGTACGCTGTCGGTAAGCCATCTCGGTGCGCAGTGCATTGGCAATTTTTTTTGGCGTGGTGTACTTCAACACAGATTGCCCATAGACCTTCAGTAAGCGGCCCCGATTTTTATAGTTCAGCATGTCTTGAATCTTTAGAAGAGAATATACGCGTAAGTAAAAAAAGAATACATTGGTCGGTTCCTCAGTTGCTCTACTTGGGGAGACCCCAAGACCCACAAGGGGTTCAGCAGTCGCCTAGGTCGGGCTAACCCTCCTGCAGCGCTGCTTCACCGCACTGAATCACTGTGCTGCTTCACCAGTCGCACAGAATTCATTCTGACTCCTGACTCCTGAATCCTTTCCGTTAAAAACTATACCTCTAGTTTCGTATAAGTTTTGTAAAGGTATCAAGAATTTTTTGCCAGTGCAAGCCACTCTTGAGGATTTTTTATATACAGATCTGTTAACAAGCTGTTGGCTAGCAGAAAGCCCACATTTTAAGTCCCCTGGGCGCAATCCCTCTACTGCCAGCGAGGCGATCGCCCTCCATCTGCCGCCAAATTTGACGGCGGCGACTACCACTGAATGTTTTGGGTTATTGACAAATTCTTTAATTAAGTTAAATACCGTAACAGCTTCTAGCTTAATTTTTATTTCTTTAGAGACTTAGTTTTCTTTTAGATTTTCTCAGGGTTTACATTCTAACTTTTTAATTAGCCTGAGAAAGTAGCTGTTGAGTGTAGTAATACGTACTGTTGTTGCCAAAGGAGCAAAAAACCGCTAATAATGATAAAGAAAATCATAATTTGCCGGAAGCGTTGCTCGCTAATTTTTTTCAGAACCAAGTGGCCCAACCAATTACCAGGGAGAGCAGCAATACCAATTAGCACACCGTACCCAAGATAGGGCAGAGTCAAAATGCCAAAGACGGCATACGCGATCATTTTGACGATATGAATTACCCCCCGAGTCATTGATTGTGTAGCCAGCAGCTCTTCTTTTTCCAGACCGTAATTGAGGTAAAACGGCGCAAGCAACGGTCCAGCACCACCAATAATTCCAGATAGAAAAGCATAAATAAAACCACCAGGGAGAAAATACCAAGCGGATACAGGGAAAGACTTGGTCTCCTTTTTGAGGATGAAGCTGATCCCAAAAGCTATCAGAAATAATCCGACTAGGATGCTCAACCACTCTAGGTTGAGTTTGGTCAAAGTGAAAGCACCCAAAATCGAACCGACTAGCGCACCAGGTAATTCCCACCGAATGACTTGCCAATTAATCCTCTGTCGATAGGCAAAGGTGCGCTCAAGATTGCCAAACATGCATCCGATGGTGACGACTGGGGGAATAGCTGCTGCTCCCAGCATCAGACCTACAATCGGGATCAAAACTAAAGAACTGCCACCGCCTGCCAAAGTGCTAATGAACCAGCCTAATACACTTGCTAAGCACAACCAGACAAAAATCATGTTGATTCCTTTGCGTTTTTGCGAGTACAACTTTCTTGACTCTAGACTCATTTGTTACACGTAAATTTCCCGGCTATCATTGGGAACTCTCAAATTCCTGGTTAGTACAGTAAAAAGCTATGTCTTGTCTCTGTTCGATTCTCAAGAAATTGAACTTAATTATGCCAAAGATTTTAGAGCGCGATCGCCCTTTCAAATAGAAGTGATATCGAAATCATTGAAGATCCGTCATCGACATTCTCCCACTGGTAAAAATGAGTACAGTTAACCCGCATTTCTCACAAGCGATCGCGACGCTATTACCAAAACCTAAATCCTGCTTATAGTTTGAGTATTTTAGACGCAGTGTCAATCATGACAGTCCGTTGAAGGGGTATTTTATCTCAAGTCT
>Ga0209611_10012127_pt1 | contig 12198 bp, 11 predicted proteins | sample S1TSphgellanicum_3_FD_187693 | JGI IMG/M metagenome (GOLD analysis project Ga0209611, IMG submission 187693) | Host-associated microbial communities from peat moss isolated from Minnesota, USA - S1T2_Fc - Sphagnum magellanicum MG (SPAdes) (version 2) | ecosystem: Host-associated > Plants > Peat...
AAAATTGATTGGATGTATTACTAGTACATGAGGGTCTTGCAATTGTAGTCCAAATGTTTGTGAAAGTTCCATTAAAGCCTAAAGGCATGATTTTGTGCAATACCCTCATTGTAAAAGAATCCCTTATTTCATAGTTAGAATTTTGAGATAGTTTATATATGCATGATGAAGGTATTGCATTTACACTTTTGCTATGCAATACTTTTGGGATAGGATTTAACATTTTCCATCAACCCTATCTTAAAACTTAATACAACCATAATGATATTGCATAGACTTTGATCATTTTTTGGTCCATGTAATACCATAACCCTTAAACTTAACCTTAATACACCCATGACAATATTGCATAACCCTAATAGGAATAGGGTAAATCAAATAAAGGTATTTTAATTGAACTAGATTTTTTTACTTTAGTATTAAGTGAGGCCACAATTAAATATTGGTTAACACCCATATTAAGGTATTGCATATACGGTCAACATAAATTATTTCCAATATGTTTTCAAGGTATTGCATTGTTGAAATAGATCAAATGAAATAATTTCAATTGGCCTAAAGGTATTGCAAAATGCCAAAATGATTTAGAAAATATGCATGACCCTAATAAGGGTAATGTAGATGTGAATGTGGTTGGATATGATATGGTCAATGTGTCCATAGGGTATTGCATTGTTCAATTAGATGACATGAAATATAACCTAAACACGAAGGTATTGCATAAACCAAAATAATCTAGTGCATTTGCATTACTTTGATGAGGGTAATGCACGTGTGAATTGGGTTGGATATTTTATTGTCAATGTGTTGATAAGGTATTGCACAAATGAAATAAATGAAATAAAATAATTACAACTAGGTGTGCTTGGGTATTACAAAACAATAAAATGATCTAATGCATTTGCATTGCTTTGATGAGGGTAATGCATGTGGGCATTAGTTGGATATGTTATTTCCAATGTGTCCTTGGGGTATTACATTATTGAATTAGATGAGATGAAAGTAATTTAATAAGATTGAAAGTATTGTATTATAATAAATTTGTTGTGCCCATGCATTCGATTGATGAGGGTATTAAAAAAAGAACCAAGCGCAATATGATATTTTCCTTTTGCCTTAGCAATATTGCATTTCAATAAAATCATCTAATGGGTGCACATTACCCTTATGAGGGCAATGTGATGATTAATTAATTTATATATGTTTTTTGCAAGTTGTGTTAAGGGTATGGCACAAATTTGAAATCTAATAATTGTGAAGAAATTTAATGAGGGTATTGCATGAATGGTTACATCATCAAATTGATGTGGCTTGAATAAATATACCAAGTTTATTTGCAATCATATATAGTAAAGGATGTCGGGATGAAATGAAGCTTTCCATCCATCCGTCCGTCATTTCACATCCATATGTCTCGTCATCCATCCGAACGGATGCAGCTATGTCATCTGCACTATTTAAAATAGAAGCGTAGGGGCTTCCCCGTGACATGCCTGCTGCAGGGTTGTTGGAAAAATGGGTCACCCGCATACCATTTAGAAAGTGTCTAAGAACAACTGGGAATGTCTAAAAACAGACATGATTACTAAAGGAGGAGTAAGCAACAATCACTTAATATACTTTTATGTGCAACCAGCTAATTGTGGAGATGGGAATGCGCGAGGAAGGGGAAATTCAGCAATTGTGGAAGAAGGAACATGGGTGGTGATGGTTTTCCAGATTGTGAGCTTCTTCCACTCTCCTTTACCAACACAAGGAAAAAGTAGTGGTAGCAACAGCTTCCAAAGGCCTTTTCGTTTTATTAATAAGGGGACCCAAAAAAAAAACATTTAATTCTTCTTCTTCTTCTTCTTCTTCTTATGAGAGAGAGAAAGACAAAGATTTGTGCTATAGCTGAGCCTTCCAAAAATCTTGCCTTTTGGTGGAACAATTGGGTGCAGGAGTTTTGAATCCATGTGAGAAGAAAGAAAGGAGAAAATTTAGCAGCTCAAAGGTGGTATGCAAATTTGAATTGGGCGCAACAGTTCTGAATCCCTGGGATAAGAAAAAAAAAGAAAAATTCAAGAGCTCAAAGGTATCTAGATCTAAATTGGGTGCTGCAATTTTGAATCCCTGGGAGAAAAAAGAAAGGAAAGAATTCAGTGGCTCAAAGGTGGTATGCAGATCTAAATCCCTAGGAGAAGAAAGAAAAGAATTCAATAGCTCAAAAGGGATGTAGATCTTTGACGGAAGCAGCAATTGGACAAGAATAAGTAGTGGCAGTTGGAGTCCTTCGAGAAAGGATTAGGTATAGGGGGATTTAGTACAGCAGGATTTAGTGGTATTGCTTGCAACAAACAAATCATCATCACAATAGTATTGTTCCTCTTTTCAGTCTTGAAAACAGAGCGTGTTGGGTACGGGTCAATCTACTTGGTGATGTGTCTAACGCAGCTCCCTATATTCCGCAAGCTTCGTATCAAAGTGGCAACTACCAGGGCTATCCTCCCAACGAGTAAGTTTCGAATCAGGGATACCAAGCTTCAAATTACCAGGGTTATCCTCCTCCACATGCGCAAGATTTGTTATACCAGGCTTCAAATTACTAGGGCTACCCTTCTGCATACGCGCAAGGTTCATATCAGGGATACCCTCCAAACACACAAAAACTTCTTCTTATGGTCAAGGCTTATACCCAGCTCCAAGTGGAACTGCTGGTGGTGTTGCACCAGTGGTGGGACTGCAATATTGTCTACCTCTTCCTACCTTTTTTGTAGTCATGAAACATGTGCTCTCACTTAGTGCAGGGGACTGGACGATCAACGACGCCGTAGGAAACACAGTTTTCAAAGTGAATGGTAAACACGTTTTGTATAATATGGATCGAATCATCGCGTCATCGTCAACTATACGATGTAATGAATGCGACCGATCAGAGGGCTCAATAGCGTGCACGTAGCATTAGGTTGAGGTTGGCTCCCAGCAAGATGGAGGGGCAATGGTGGACCGAGGACAAAGTAGGCTGAACGTGCGCGTTGTAGACGACTATATTGTTTTCTTCAAGAGCGTTAAAGGTTTATCTTTTCTCCACTGTCCTTTTGTACGAATTTCTCTTTCCTTATGGGAGATTGCACATTGTTAAAAGAGAGAGTGTGATGTGTGTGTGTGTAAAAGGTACCATGAGGCGACAGACATGTCCTTTTTTTCACAAGGTGTTTCATGAATAGTCTTTATGCTTCCAGTTTATTGAACTTTTTCATAATAAAAAAACCTCTTTATAAAAAATCTCCACTGTTTATACGTATGATGCAAAATTATGGTACAAAGTTAGTAGTGTAAAATTTGATTTTGTTAGTTCTTCAATGAATTTTATTTTTTCAATTTATTTTATTTTTCCATTTTTGTTTCAACAAGATTTTTTTGGGAGCTCTTTACCAATTTCTCTTTGCATGCAAGATGTATAGGAGAAGCGTCTAGGTTAGACCCTTCCCCCTCGTGAAGCACAATTTTTTTATTATAAAAATATAAATAAATAAATTGAAAAAAAATGAGAGCATGATAAGTAACTTCCAAATCGTGGAAGTTCCACTGATAGCTTGGAAAATAAAAGTTGAAACATCTTTCACTATTTTGGCTACATGCTAGATGGAATAAAGAAATCTAACAATTAATAATAATAATAATAGTTTAAACATCCTTCACGTTTTTGGTTACTTGCTAGAAACCAATACAAAAATTTGATGATTTTTAATAATAAAGTAGTGTAAGTACCGCACACACTCTTGCTGCAAATAGAGCCTGTAAGAAGCTCTGGCAGTGGGCAGGATTTAGACTTACACTAAAAAACTGATATTGTTTTTGTGTTATTGATGTGAGCCAGGATGAGGCTGTCCGTGGAGATATATTTGGATAAGTTTGACCCATTTTCTATGGTCACACCACGAGTGTCGCAACCCCACTTTGGGGCTAGGTGTGAAAATGCAACTCACACTCCCAAAAGTGGGAGACTTGGAGTCCTCCGGGACTCTTGAAAACTTAGAAGACAATTTGAGGGGTCAAATCTCCTTGCATTGGTGCGTTCTTTATATCAATGGAAAGGTCTTGAAGTTTAGATGCCCAAAATGGCCTCGCATGGGTCATTTGGACATATGAAGCCCAAGTTGTGGGCAAAAGAAGGGTCAGGAGTCAAACTGCCAGTTTGACTCCTGACCATTAAAAGTCAGGAATCGACCTCTTTCCGACGTCACCTCAAGGAGCGTGACACGGCATTGGAAAGCTGTCGACGAGAGCTATAACTTTGGTTTAAACCTCGTCCTGATTCGAGTTTGGGGCAAGGAGCTATGCGCGTCCAAAGTCCCGAGACTCCAACTCGGGACTCCAACCTGGGACAGTTTCGGGACTCCAACTTGGGAGTCCCGAGAAAAAGAGCCATTCGGATGTAGCCTCCGCAGTGAGACGCAGAGAATACTATATGAGGGAAGGTGGTGGCTTCCCCTGAGTCCGGGCCGTGGTGAATCTTGTGTGTCAAAATACCCGTGACTTGTCCCAACACCCAAGGGTGTTCCCGAATGCTAGCTAACCCTCTTGTGGTTGGTCTTGGATGTAGATTCGAGCTTGATAATCTAATCACTCTTCCTAGTTTAATCCCGGGACTTTTAGCACGCCCCTCTACCCCCTTTTAGTGCTGGAAGTCGGGAGCGGTCCTCAAGTCCCAATTTTCCACAACTTTACATAATTCGACCCTTGAGTGGGTTCAACAAGGGACTTGGGAGTGCATCAACGAGGAATGTTTTGTGTAAACAAGGGGGAGACTGATCCTAATAAGGTGAGTTTGAAGCAAAATAAAACAAGCAGTTTAGCTAATAGGCAAGGTAACAAATACACCAAAAAAAGTATACATACACACACGACACCAGTAGATAAGAGATAAGAGTGCAAGAGAGACCCCCCCCCCAAGATTTTGATATCAATATCAGCAACAAACTTAACATATATTCTCCACAATGCCTGAAAACATACAAGAACATATGCGTGCATTCATTGCGTAACATGGTAGTGCTTTGGTTGCTTTGGTGGCCCTTTGGCAACACTAGAAGCTTAGTAGAATGATGAACAAACTAACTCTTTAGAAAATCTTGTTCCACATATTAATGTTCCAGCAGAATTCAATCAAGACACATTAGAATCTACACATGCACATCGCAATCGCCTATAGAGAGAATGACATGCCAGGTAACGCACAAAGTCAGCCGACCCATTTGAAGGTGTTCCCATGGATCTGAAATTACGTTTCATTGCCTCTTGAACAAAGGATGCCCGCCGATATAATGTGCCGACGGTCGATGAAGTCGCTACATTGATGGTAGAAGATGGTTATGAGGTTATAAACACACGTGACGTCATCGTTGCTCAGCAAGCTGGCTCATTTTAGTGTATTTACGAACTACATGTGTGATACATGGCTCTACATTATCCATTATTTTTTCCTTACGGTGAGGATGGATGGCATTTAAATATTTCACTCAATGGTGTTATTACTAATGTAAATTTGGGTGAAGACCATGCGGAAGAAGCTGAACTTCAAAGAAAGCATTGTAATGTGACAATGGCTGAATTTTACGATTATCGACTTCAACATTGAAACACTGATGGCATTGTGTTGTTTCGAGGTGATTGATTGAAGCATCAATACATTGTGGACGCTTATGCAGTTATCCAACAAAACCGCTTGAAGTATATGCGCCTGAATCAAAAAAATATTTCATGCGGATCTTTACCAAGGCCTTTAGGACACCATCGTTGCACGTGACAATAATGCTGCTACCATCAAACAGAGGATCATTCTGCCATCTTCTTTCATAGTAGGTCCATGTCGCATGGTTCAGAATTATCAAGATGTCACGGCAATCTCCAGATGGGCCCGCTGCCCGGATGCGTTTGTTACATTCACTTGCAATCCCCAATGGCTTGAAATGAAGAGAGCGTTGCTGCTCAAACAACAACCTTAATATTGACCGGATTTAGTAACCCGAGTGCTCAAAATCAAGTTGAAGGAGTTGATCAATGACATTCACAAGAAACATATTTTGGGACGCACGATTGTGGGAATCTATGTCATTGAATTTCAAAAGCGTGGGCTACCGCATGCACACATTCTCATATTTTTTGCCAAAGACTTCAAGCCACACAAGGTCGAGGATATAGACCGCATGATCAGTGCTGAACTTCCAAATCTGAAACAAACAAGTTGGCCCACGAGACGGTTGCCAGATGCATGATGCATGGTCCATGTGGAGCTGCGCTTCCAAATGCCCCCTGCATGGAAGAAGGCAAATGCAAAAAAATAAATCCAAGCAAGTTCCAATCCGAGACGATGATGGATGTAAACGCATATCCTATTTATTGGCGCAAAGATACGGGGCACACACTTTTGGTTCATGGCATTGAATTGGAGAATCGTTGGGTGGTATCGCACAATGTCTATTTATTAACCAAATACGATGCGCACATGAACGTTGAGGTCTGCAACAACATTCGTGTAGTCAAGTATCTATTCAAGTACGTATATAAAGGACATGATGGTGCAATTGTTGAGATCTCGCGCCATAACGACAATGCCACTGAAGGGAATGTGGTCGAAGCCAATGAAATTAAAAAATATCTCGATTGCCGCTATGTATTTGCATCGAAAGCAGCTTGGCGCATCTTCAAGTTTGATATGCATGAGCGGTTTCCTACCGTTGAGTGTTTGCAATACCATTTGCCCAATCAATAAATGGTGTTGTTCGACCATGACGATGATGTACAGGAAGTGGTAACACGATCAGCCATTTCCAGAACGATGCTCACAGAATGGTTCAAAACAAACCAAAAATCGGAAGCTACACGAAGCCTTACGTTCAATCAATTGGTCCAAGAAGAATTGGCCTCTGATCAGGCAATCGAAAAAATCTTTGGTGGGAAAATCGTGGTCCTTGGTGGGGATTTTCGACAGATCTTGCCTGTTGTTCCCAAGGGAGGACGAGAAGACATTGTTAGTGCTTCGTTGCCTCAATCACATCTTTGGCAACATGTTACAATTTTTCATCTTCATATCAACATGCGGGTCATGGTAGCCAATTTCGAAGAGAAGCAAGAGTTTGCCAAATGGGTGTTGAATGTTGGAGACGATAGTCTTCCTGCCATTACAGAAGAAGAAGGTGTCGATCTAGATTGGATCAAAATTCCATCCCATATGAGGCTGCCAGCAAAAGATTGCAGCTTAAGAGGATTAATCCGAACCATCTATCCGGATCACCAGTGCCATTTTGGAGATGCCATGTATCTTATGCAACGCAACATTCTAGCCCCCAAAAATATTGACGTTGATGAAGTCAACAATGCAATTCTAGAATCGCTATTTAAAGAATTGCACATGTACCTGAGCGCAAATTCTCTAACTCCAACAAAAAAAGGTGCAAGTGTTGCTGCAAGAGTTTCAATGGATTCATTGTATCCGGTGGAATTTCTAAACACTTTGTAATTCAGCGGTATCGCAAATCATAAGTTGGAACTCAAAATGGGCGTGTCAATCCTTTTGTTGTGTAATCTCAATCAATCAATAGGATTGTGTAATGGTACGAGGTTGATTGTCAAGAGATTAGGTCAGCATGTCATTGAAGCGGAGATCACCACAGGGAATAATGTCGACAAACGTGTGTTCGTACCCCGCATCATCATATCCCCCTTCAGGACTAATTGGCCATTTGTTTTGCATCGTCGTCAATTTCTTGTTCAAGTGGCATTTGCAATCACAATCAACAAGAATCAATGTCAAACATTGAACAACGTTGGGGTATACTTGCCATCTCCAGTCTATTCCCATGGTCAATTGTATGTTGTTATTTCACAGGTCACAAGTAGTGCACACATCAAGATTTTCAATGGCCAGGGTCCCGATAGATACATGCGGAATGTCGTATATAAAAAGGTTTTGGAAATGTAGTTTATAATTGTAATTTTGTAATTGTACCGTCAAATGCACACACACATGTGCATTAGGCACGGGTTTCATCCATTTGTCTCATCATCCATCCATCCGTCTGTCTGGTCATCCATCCGTCCTGTTATGGTCTGTTTACTCCAACCGAAAATGGTTGATTGTGCCTGGAGGGCCTGTCACGTGTAGCATTTCGAGCATTTGCCTTTCCTGTTCTTCCTTTATCCTTTCAATCAAGAAAAGTTTATGAAAAAAAACAGGAAAAAAAAGAAAACATGTTTATGATGGAAAAATAGAAAAAATACATATTATGTTTTTTAAAAAAAAACCTATAGCCTACCCTACCTAGACAATATAATTGGTGGTTTGCAAGGTGAGTATTTGAAAACTGACCTTTATGCATAATTTATTATTTAAAAAAAAACCCAAGTAAATTGATAACCATGGGTATTACTTTGACAAAACTAAAATTGACTAAACAAAAATTTGGATAAATTTTAACTAAACTAAAACTTGGCTAAACTAAACTTTCACTAAAACTAGATTAAACTAACCTTTGGCTAAACCTTGATTAAAAGTCACATGTAATTGCAAATATAATGATTGCATATATATGACAAGATTTCTTCTATTGTTAAAGACATGTACCAATAGAAGTGTAGATCATTAAATATAGGGAGAAAAAATATTAAAATTTTTTTAAATTTTAAAATTGTAAAATTTTCAAGATTTATAGCCTACCCTCTCCTTTCAAAATTTTCTTAGAACCTTTGCACAATGGGGAAACAAATAATAAATTTGGTAAAAAAATGGATTGGACCTCACAATTAAATATTGAGACCAAGTTTAACCCCTCTTCAAACCACTTCAATATCTTTGCCAATAAATTTGATGTGTATGCTACTATTTAATGGACCAATATTCCCCTTTCCCATTATTTTTTTCCTTTGAATTTCATTTCATCTTTTCATGGCTTCATTGAAAGCCTTACTAAACTTGGATAGATTATGTTGTGACATAAAATATTGCAACATTGTTAGGTTGCACACTTACAATGCGCATTCAAATTGTTGTCTCTAATCATGCGCACCTATTGTATAATGATTTAATCAATGTGAACAAAAAAACTATATAATGTCAAAGTTGAAAAAATAGATTGTAATTTGGAAATACAAACTTTCTTTCAATTTGAATTTCTCTTATCACAATCCACAATAGTTCATCATTAATATAGGTAAAACAATTGGGAAAGTTAGTTAACTTAAAGTGTGATATAAAAATAAATGGTTAGAACAAATGGATTACCCATGATAAACTAAGACATCATTGAGTATAATTCATTGAGGTATGTATGTTGAATGGAAATATAATTCTTTATCACCCCATGCGATGAAATAACTCCTTTTGATGCATGTCATGGCAAAAGGTAGTTCTTTGAAGAAAATAGCTTTTACCTTTTGCAACCTAAAGTTCAAATGAAAACACATGTTATTATTGTTCACCCAAACATCTGCATTAACTTCTAACTATTCATTGGAGTATATATGCATTATAATTTTATTTTTCTTCTAGTATGTCAATATCTAAAATTAACACATGGTCAAAATCTTAACAAACTACGTGTTACATAAGTTGAATGATGTGCAAGATGGATGGAAAATTAATGCACAAACAAATTGTGAGAATGTTTATGCCTAAATAGGCTATCCTCGTGCTTCAAAAACATAATTTCACAACTATGGTACCAAATTATAGAGGTGTGCCAATCCTTCACCATGTTTCAAAGTTTCTATTGTAGGAACAAATTCTTGCAATACAATAGCCACGATATCACCACCATAAATGAGAAGGTAATTAAGTCATGATTTATTTTTCAATATGGGTGTAAGCTTGAATGCATTTTTTTGGTTCATAAATTTTGTGTTGATGATGTCCAAACCTAATAACAACTTTCATCAAGCTAGGGATGTTATGGCTTTGACTTCAAAACTTTTGTAAAATCCAAGCACTTTATGTCTTTCCCCAATAGACTATATGATGTAATTATGTGTCCTAAGCAAAAAAAACAATGCAACTATTTCATTTCATGAGGCGCACTTCAAACATTAAATCAAAGGATCAACCCAACATATAAATTTCAAAAAATCATACAATTAAAAAACCCACATATCAATTCAAGGGTATTGAGAGATTGTATAGAGTTTGGTCCCATATTTGAACCTCAACTTGTTCCATCAAGAATGTTAATGCACCAAATTGTTCTTGTAATGTAAAGGTACCATGTGGCACATTCAAGATCTAGATGAAATTGATTAACACTAATAAAATTAGTTTGCACATTCAAAATTTGTTACATTGGTTGACACCAACAATTTCATTTTGCACATCTATAAATGACTAAAACCCATCATGTTTAGCAACATTGGTTCTCATATTTTTTGTTTGATTAAAATTTTCCACCTTCTATTATTAACGATAAAAACATCTTTTAAATCAATGTGTATAACCCCACAATTTTGTTGTTTCATATTCATTCCTTTTTAAAAAATTCTTATCACAAATATTGTAATATAATCCGAGAGATCTCATGGAGTTCTAACCTAGTTAAAATCCTATGGATTACAAACAATCTATATATTTTTCAATTTCTTTTTGTACCAAGCAAAAAAAATCGTCAAAAATGGAATTTGAAGTCCATAGGTAGTTGTATTTTAACCCTAAAATGAAGGAACAATAACATTACATGTGCAACAATTGTAAATACTATTCATTTAACATGGTAACTATCCATATCCAAAGATAGTCTATAATCCTAGTTGATTATATTTTTCAAAAAAATAATCCTACATACATACGTACATACATACATACATGGATGATGCAATAATGTGTATACATACATGTATATGTATATGCTAGAATAGTCTTTAAAAGGATCGATGAATAAAATCAATTATGAATTTGGCAACATACATAAAAGTGACTATTATTATGGTTTTGAAAGTTTGGCAATTTTTTTCAAAAAATTTAAAAATGAAAAATTAGTTGAATTGAAGGAAAATTCACTAGGCTGGATGGATGCATTCCTACATGGGATGAGCCTTATTTTACCAGGCCTGCTTTTGCCCCTGCCCATTAGGCAAAGTTTTCAGACCCTTTTAGATGGCAAAAATCAGCCATGGTTAGCCAATTTAATCAATTTTTTCTACCTAGCTACTTTATGACCTACCTAGCTACGTTACGACCTTCCTAATGGACCATTCATCACCTACTATGTGGCGAAAAAAAGCAATTCACACTGGTGTAATGTGGCTGCCAGCTGTGATCAGGAAAAAAAAATGCTGATTCAGATCATTCGACTGCCAGCTGTGATCAGGAAAAAAAAATGGTGATTCAGATCATTTGACTGCCAGCTATGAATAAAAAAAATGTTGATTCTGAGCACTTTACTGCCAGCTGTGATCGGAACCAAAAAAAAATAAAATTCCCCTCTTCATATGTGGCTGCCAGCTATGATCAGAAAAAAGCTGATCTGAGCATTTCAATGCCAGCTGTGATCAGAAAATGCCGATTCTGAACAATTGAATGCCAGGTGTGATCGGAACCAAAAAAAATAAATTCTTCTTCTTTCTTTCTTTGGGACCTTTTCATTCTTCTTTCTTAATTTATTTTTTAATTTTTATATAATTTTTATTATGTGTAGCTTTGTTTGAGATTTTTGCGACCTCTTTGTTTTTTTTCCTCTTTTTTTTGTTTTTTTAATTTTGTGTCTTTATTTGAGGTTTTTGTGATCTCTTTGCTTTTTTGATTTTGTTTTTATTATTTTGTCTTTGTGTGTATGTTTTGAGTTGTGTGTGTGTGTGGAGCTGTGGAAGAGGAGGACAAGAGCAACAAAAATAGAAAAGGAGGCGAGAGATGAAGAGAAAGAGCAACATGAAGAGCAATTAGGAGAGGTGAGTCTCTTTGTAATCCAGACCTTGCAAACCACCAATGGTAGTAGAGGTTTGTTGCCATCGCTTTGAGCTCTCAATTATAATAAAAGTTTGATGCTTTCACTAGGATTTCTTGGTTTTTTTTTAAAAATGTTTTTATTTATTTCTCTCTCTCTTTTTTATTTTTGCTTTCAATTTTTTTCCTATCATTTTGCTGCTTTTTTTAATACCATTTCTTTTTTGGCATTGCACTTTTTTCTGATTTTTTTCTCTATTTTTTCTATTTTTTTCAGTATTTTTTTGAAATTC
>Ga0209611_10012129_pt1 | contig 12196 bp, 11 predicted proteins | sample S1TSphgellanicum_3_FD_187693 | JGI IMG/M metagenome (GOLD analysis project Ga0209611, IMG submission 187693) | Host-associated microbial communities from peat moss isolated from Minnesota, USA - S1T2_Fc - Sphagnum magellanicum MG (SPAdes) (version 2) | ecosystem: Host-associated > Plants > Peat...
ATATGGAAAGTTATAAATATGTATGAAAATGTTCAAGTGAGAATATAAAAATGTGCACCTACATTTGAGGAAAATGAGTCATCAAAGATGCCATGTTCTTCAAGTAGGTTGTCATTGTTACTATAGTATTTGCAGTATGGTGATGGATGAAAAGTGGGTGGTGTTGAAATGCAAACTGGATTGCATTTACCACAAAGAGCTCCTTCATTGTGCTTCAAAACTTAGTTTAACCAAAAAAAAAACAATTAGTGCTGTGATTTAGTTGGAGGACAAAAATAATGTAAAAACTAACAAACTAAATGTTTGCAAATTTATTGGCCATGAATCATTTTCTACTCATGATACTTGCATATTGCTTACATCTCCTTTTTTTTTATTGCCCGTGGTGGATTCCAATTTCCAATTTTGGGCATCCCATGCAATCATGAAGTGCTTTGCCCAGGTAACCTTGTTCATCTAAATTGTTTAAAAATGCATGTTGTTTTTTTCATTTTGTGAAAAAACATTACATTGAATGAACCCCACACCTCATGTAGGAATGCCAATGAGTTTAACAACTTGTTAAAAGTTAACCATACAACTAAAGGTCATCAAACTTGTTAAACATTGTGCTTCAACTTGAAATTGATCCCACTTAATTTCGACTTCCCTTCCACCCAATCCATTGTTTCCTCCTTGTTGCACATTAGCCTTGTTTTAGGGGTTGTTCAAAATACGAACATTCATGGATTGATAGTTTGTTACCTCAACCCCCTAGGATGAGTAAAAGGATGCTCAAATCTACCCACCTCCATGTGAGAAATATGTGTTTTGTCTAAATGTTGATGAAGCAACCACTTACTCACATAAGAATTGATGCATGCATTGACATTGCAAATTGACTTGATTCCTTGTGAACCCATGTAACATGCTCCATTGCATCTCTAAACAAAACTTTTTCATGATCACCTTCAATTTCATCATAAGCTTCCTCACGTGAAAGTTCAAGTTTCACAACTAAGTCTATAAACAATCACAACATCACAATAAAAAATGTAAGTATTGGATACAAAACATGTGCATTGAAATAGATGAGGCTATTGCATATAGATTAATAATTAAATCGTTAACATGATGTAGGTATTGCAAACAAACCTTAAACCCTAAACCCATGCTATATTATGAATGTGGGTATTGTATTATGTGAAAGAAAATCCTTTTTAAACATACAAGTATTGTTCAACAAAAATTCATTAAAAAAATAACCCTCCCCCATTTTCACATGGAGAGTAAAAATGGGGTGGGGTGCCACCAATGGCAACTCAAGAATTTTTATTTGAAATGTTGATGGAATTAGATCAATCTCTAAACCCTAGCATTTGAAACAAATGTGAAAAAATTAAATGCTTGAAACACAATCCATCACATAAGGATGTGTGACAAGAAATGTACATTTAGGAGGGAATGTGTATGTGATATTCATTTGTTTTCATTTTGCATTAGTACTTGGAACACCTAGAACATATGTTTGTTCCTTGTTTGTTATAGTGGTTCTACTATTAATCAAAGTTAATTGGGGTTTTTCCTTGAAATCTAAATTTCTTCCAAGGTGCCATCCTGAAAAACAATTTTTTAGTTCATTTTTAAAAATTATTTTTTTGTCATTAATTATCCATGGTAGGTTGTTAGGGAAAACAAATGCCAACTACCCCAATAACACATCATTAAAAAAAAACATAATTTTGAGTTCTCCCAACATCAAACAATCAAAAAGGGGGAGGAAGGGGTTGAATCTTCCCTAGAAACAACAACAAATAATATAAAAAACAAGGGAGGGAGCTTCAAACTCCCTTAACAATAGTAAGAAGCATTCTTCTATGATAGGAACAACAAGAAGAAAGAAAGAAAATCTTATTTATGACATGAAACACTACAAATTTTTTTTGATATAAACAAAGAAGAGAAATGAAGGCATATTTTTAACTTTGTCAATGGTGATGGTAGCTTAAACAATAAAGAAGAAGAAAAACCAAGGCTATATATATATATATATATATGCTTGTGGAATATTGGAAAGCTTTAAGAGAAAAAACAAAAGAAAAAATGGGGAGGAGTGCCAGGAGGGATGTGGCTAAGCCAAAAGGAAATGAGGGCATTTAATATGTTTTTTGCCATTTTGTTTGTTTTTCTTTGACCAAAAGTGAGCCCAACCACCCCACTATTATTGGAGTTGGGGTTTTATCCCAAAGCAAGGAAATTCCAGCTGGTGTAGTCACGAGGATTTGGTCATTTAGGCCATTTCCAACAACACTAAAATACCATACCCTAGGGTCAGCTTCCACATTGACAAAATGAATAATATATATATTTTAAAAACTAATTGGTTTTTATAATTTTTATAAGTTAATACATATTCATGATCTACTATTTTATCCTCATATGAGCAGTGAAATTATTCAGATTGTAGCCTACAATAATTATTGATTGTTTTCAACACACAAATTAGCTTCATATTTTCACAAAAAATCATTTAACTATTTTAAGGATTATTTAATGACGAAACTGACCCTGGTATAAGGTACAAAATGCCCCACCCTTCTTTCCTAGTTCTATCACACTTGTGAGAAAGGATTACAAGAAAACCAAATTTCATGCACCAATCAAGAAATTGTTACACCAAAAGCTCAAACATATTTATCACAATAGTGAGCACAGGTTTGAACTATTGTGGGGCAGGTATCATAACTTAGAGAGATTAGAGCATCTCCAGCGGTGCTCATTATGTGACCCTGCGAAAATATTTTTCACATCCAAGTTTAGTTATGTACTCTTTTGCAACCCCACCAATAAAACTGAAACCGGGACAGCAAATAGGTTGGGGAGTACTAATAGCAAACCACCTGGACGAATCATTATGATGGGCCAATCACAAACACTGGGCAGCAGTTAGATCATATTTTTTACACTCTTTTCTGCAGGTGCACAGCTTTGCTGCGGCTTTTACCTGCCACGGCAACATGTGCAATTATGCTGAGCCAAAACCATTTCCCTGAGTCAAACCGGCATATGTTGAATTTGGTTCATCCAATTTTACCGTGCAGGATCACATTCTGAGCACCGCTGGAGATGCTCTTAGTTAGTCCAGATATTGCAGTAGCTTGGCAATTTGGACACCAATTTATTTATTTATTTATTTATTTCTGTCACCACTTGAAAATACCTCAAAAAACTGAATAAAGAAAACCTTGGTTGTGAGAGCTGTTTTCAGTGTATTTTTGTCTTTCTATGACATGTAAGAGTAATAATATGTCTTAATCAAATAACAAAGCTCAATGCTAGAAAAACATTTGAACAATTTATTCATCCTCTTGTTTAAGATGTAATTGCATGCCAGTGGGTTTTGGAGACAATTCTCCCCATTTTCAAAACTTAGTGAACTTTGGTCCTAATGTTCAAGATGTATCTTAGCTCAACCATTTTGAAGATTCTCCTTCAAGGTCATCAACACAAGTAGTAGCCATCCTTGAAAAAGATTTTTGGCTACAAATAACTCTAAAAAGCTTCCCATTGAATAGCTAGAAGCCATAAGGATTTCTAATATAGATAGAAAGCATCCATATGAGGTTCATGAATCCAAAAAAAATGCTCCATTTGGACTTGGGATGAGGGAGAAATAATGCTCAAAAAATGCACATCTAATGTGTATTTACACACAATCAAGGAAAGACAACTCTTTTTACATACTTTTTTTCCCACAAGTTTTTTTAATGTTCCCAGGCCCTCCCATGTTCCCCAATGAAACCGAAGTTCACTTGACCAAACTCAAAAGCACTACAGATTTGTTCTTCATTTTGGGTGGATGGCAGGGGAAGGGGCTTCTCTCTTTTATGTGGGGTGCTTCTTTACTTTTAACAAAAACCTTGGGTTCTGGTTCCAAACAAATCGAATTACAATTGACTTAGTTCCAGTTCTTCAAACAAAATTGGTTACCTCTTTATTAGCCTACTTAACTTGTAAATACTTGGGACTTACCCTAAATTTATTTTACCTAGGCTAGTATATAGTCAAGGTTTACACGAAATCGTGGAAGGGTAATTGTTTCGACTAGAGTTAAATTGAGGGATATATGTCAAAATTTTCATATAGCACGTATGTATTTCCCATATTATGCAATGAATGTGGTTATGATGGATTTATCCTAGTTATGGTGATTAATTGTTGAATATGGTTGTTGTTTTAAAATATATATATTTCTTATTTACATTGGAATTTTTGTGCATAACCTATATACCCTTACCTTTACTTGGTTCCAAAAAACTTAGGCTCGTATATCTTTGTTAATTTCTCTCAATGAACAATAAAAAAGCATATGGATTTTCATATTTTGTAATGCATGGTCATGATGGATTTTTCTCAATCATGGTGAAACTATTGAATACAATTTTTTTTCCATCTTAATTCTATTTATTACATCGGGAAAGCCTCTTACCTTACACTTTAAAACCCCTTTAAAATTTGAAAATCTCAATTGATCTTTAAATATAAAAAATGATTTAATTATATTCCTTATTTGAATCATCGCACACATCACAATGTCCTATGATCATTTGGGAAGTCGTGTTTGATACAAACTATGAGTTTCACAATAACATGTGAAAAAAATTGTCCCTTCAAAAATTTACAACCCAATTAAATGATGAAATACACATATACATAGACATCAAAGTCTGACATTTGACATTTTCTCTTTGAAATTGCAAATTTTCAATAAACATTAATTCAAATAAAGTTTAGACAAATTCTAGGACTAGGCAAGACTAGTTTGAATGAGAACCCATTTCTTGTTTTGTATTGTTAGAATTGGAATTACCTCCTTTCACATGAAAATATTTCATGTCTAAATGAGACAGAAAACTTCCATGGATGAATTGTGTATTCATGCATTTAGATGAGTTTTGATGAACATAAAAATGCATCAAATATGTATTCCATTAAATCAAAATTTATTATATAAAGACTCACAAATTCAAAGATCCAAAAGTAATCATGAAAGGTATTGCCCAACATGAATCTCAATCTTTCTTGATATTCCTAATGCAACATGGTTATATTCACTCACCAAATGAAATTCAATATATGATGAATCATAAATACAATTCCAAATGAATTGTCATGGAAATGGATGTTTGGTCCACTTATCTACTTAAATTTTTTTAAATATGATCGATGAATTTTGTGGAAAGAAGTGGGATGTATATAACAATAAATGTATTTGACAAATGAAATTTTGATGGATGAATTTGATGGCATGGTTTGCACTTCAATGAATGAATTTATACTATCTATGAACATTGTGATTCATTGAATTTATACTATCTATGAACATTGTGATTCATTGAATTTATACTATCTATGAACATTGTGATTCATTGCATCATTGAACATAAATGAATGAATGATATTTGTGCAAATAAATTGGTGGATTTGGGGATAAACAAGGACCCAATAGTTGAATTACCATTAGACATGATGCACCTCCATTGGTGATATATACCCAATACAATTATTTCAATTTTGATGGATGTAGGGACGTCACTAGATGGACTTCCATGTATGAAATGAATTTCAATAAATGAATTGACCCTATCAAATGCAATGTATTTCAAAGTTATCATTGGATGAAATAATTTTTTGCAATGCACAAAAAGATGAATATGACCTATTACATGAACTTGCATGCAAATGAAATAAGCAAAGTTAGAAACACCCACCAAAATAAGTCTAACACCTAGCCTCATGAGTTGAACCTAAAAGGTCAATCAAATATGGCAATGGTCAATTGAACAAACAAGGTATAATACCCATGAAGTTGGTATCACACATTGATTTTGTACATATATGTTCTTGGTAGTGGACTAAAATTGGACTATTGGGATATCAGTCAAACTTGTCAAATGCCATTCAATAACAAATGTGGAATGTGTAGGATTAATAATAATGAAAGTAATGGATAAAATGCAATTTGGCTTACATTGTCAAACTAGGAAATGTAGTAATTTCACCTAAAGCATGCATGTGGTATTAGAATTAGCCTTTTCATCCTCTCTTTATATCAATGGTCAAAGTAGCAAATTGTCCTTTATGAAGGTTAGTGCAAACAAGTTTTCATGTGGCGAATTTTTCATTGCCTACAATCACATGTATTCAAGTCCCATTTCTTAGGTTGCAAAATGCCAATCCAAATGTCATTTTTCAATGTAGGTGAAAGCCAACCACATGTTATCAACTTTACCATTGAGTTCAACATTTCTAGAAGACAAGGCAAGAGCATAGTTAAAATCTTCAATAGATTTGTAGGATAAATCATGAGATGGAAACACAAGTTTGTAATCCCAAACTCAAACTGGAACTTGAAAGTGAATGTCATCTTCATTTATGTATTTAAACACGAATTCTTTCAATTAAAACATGGCCATGGATGGAATAAAAAAGTTGAAATCATATGAATGGCTTCATGTGGGTCATAAAATTTAGTAATCACTTTTCCCCCAAAACCTAATTAGTATTGCAATTTCAAATAAGTCATCAATCACATGTTTGAGCATTTCACTATAAGGTCCAATTACATATCAAAACCGTAAATTAAAAAGAAGAACATGAAACCTCTCAAATATATCAAAGTGTGATATTTGTGGTCTATTATCAAATGGCACATTGTTTATCCAAAATTCATGAAAACTAGTTTGATCAACAAGGTTTAAATCTCTAATTTCACAAATATTCAAAGCAAACAATGCATTATCAGACATCATTTTTAATAGAATCATAAACACTTCTTGCTACACATCCACTCTCAAATAGGAAAACATCTTAACAAAGTTTTCAATGCATATAAGGTTTATTCAAGAATTATCACCTACAAGAAATGTTGGAATGTGGGATTCATACCTTGTAGGGGGATGATTCCTTCCTCTTGTTTACAACAAAGCAAGATGATTAGCAATTTATTCTAACAAAATCATGTAAACAAACATTTCACTATAAATTACTTATATTTTTTCATTGGGGAAAAACTTAGAAGGATTTGCTTTCCTTTCTACAAACTTTCATGCATGTTCACATCACCATCATCAAAAGCCTTAGGTCATCATTGGAGGTAGAACCTATGAAAACCTATGAAATTCACATGTTGTGAATTGGACTTCCATTGCATTTTTTGATATTTATAGATTTTTTTGTGAAACCAAATTAAATGAAGGGGGGCCATGTAAAATAACAAGGGTGATGAGGGTGCAACTTGAACATGCATCATTGCAAGCTTTGTAGTGATGTTCTTGTTTTTTAATGTGGTTAGAGTCAAGAGAAAAATAGGGAAGGTTAAAGGTTGTGAGTTGCACCTTGAAGTCAAGAGAAAAATCAAGGAAGGTAATGGTTATTTTCTTGCAATCCTCGGAAAACAAGCCCAAGGGAGCAAAGGGGTTGGTGGATGGGGTCAAGAAGAAATAAATGCAAAGGTCTTTTGAAATTTTGAATAGTGGGTTTATTATGAATTGGCTCCATCACCATTCAAATCACAAATGCTTTCTTATGATGTATGTGAATAAAGCTCATGGAAGGGGGTTGAAAGGAAAATATGAAAAAGGGGTATTTATATTTTGATGGATTTTTAAAACAGTTCCACCACTAAAATATTTTATGGCAATCTTTTATGAAATAAAACTTGAGGAAGTGGTTGGGGAAAAAAATTCATTCAAACCATCGCCATCCTTTGCTTGTCCAAAATCACCATTGCCAAGTTGTTTTTGCAAACATCTACCATCACCTTGATCACTACAAATCCACCAAGGATTGAAGCTTGAAAATTTTCACCATTGCCCTCTGCTTCAATTTTTTTGCCATTTACCATTAACTATTTTTTAAAAATCATTGTCATCTTCCTATGTAGAGAATTCACCAACCCCTTTTGCTTCAAAATGCTTGTGGTGAATTTGCATTAGCCTTTGAACTCCATGTGTTGATTCTATAGTTGGCTTGTCTAATCACCATTTTTCTTTAAGAATGCAATTGAGTTTATCGAAGAACTCCCTTTTTCCCCTTTGTGTTTCTTTTTTACTAACCCAAGCAACCATGCAATAAACAACAAACAAAAAGTGAATTGTTTTTGGACTCGGTTGTATTGGCGAAAAACTTTCATTGTTTTTTCCACTTTCAACAATTTTAGCTCATCAACAAGCACCAACACTTGTTGCATGATCAATGCACTATTGTTGGTCATCTTTAAACCAATGCTCCAAATTTGCAAGGAGCTTAGGGTGATAACACTTTCTAAAAACAAAGTTTGAAATTTCAACCACGATTATTCCAATCCTTAAGTTACTACTCACCTATCAAGCTAGCCCAAACAATTGATGTTTTCCACAACAAAAAAAATTAATTTTCTTAATGAACAACTCCAAGAATGAAAGAAAGGTTGGCAATGACATGCTTAGTTTTTTGTAAACACATACAAGGTAGATTGCAATATTAGTTTATTCAAGTGTGTTGCAAAGAGCTTGGTGATTTTCTCATGCTCCAACCTCTGATAATGTTTTGAGGGTTTGAGTTTTTTTCACAAAAATTTCATTGCATAAGCATGAAAGACCAATTGTGTGTGGCATTTACAAGCCACACACATTTCTTTCTCAATCTATGGATGTTGGGTAATTTGAAAGGTAGCTAAACCAAAATGGTCTCCTTCTTGTTTAAGGGAAATGTAACTAAACCACAATGGCCTCCTTGATGTTTAAAGGTTAGTAATGAGATGACCAAGTTTGTAGAAACCATAAAAGTTGTCACAAGATTAATTCTACATGCAATTACTTATATTCATGAATGCTATTGGCCATCAAATCATCTATGAAGTGTTCAACATAAAAGCAACATTGTCACTTGTTGTGATAGTGGATGATAAATGCAATTTTTGAATTATTAATGTCCAATGAGTTTTGTGAGTTGCCATGGGAAACGAAAGCAACTGAACTTGTTGAAAATGAACACCTTGGTCAAAATGTTTAATTTGCAATTCGATTGTCATTGATATTGTACCCATGGTTATGAATTATCATTTTTAAAGATTGCTTATCATATGTGGTTGGTGCATCCATTGTCTTCTAGCTTGGGCAAAAGTTAAATGGCATTCTAATTAAAATCACCACGAATTTTTTTTGACAAGTTTGTACCACACTAATGTCATTTGATAAATGTCATAACTACACCATTTGTTTTCTTGTCAATGTTATACATTATATGTTTTCTTTCTATAGTAGAATTCTACCAACACACATTATTTTTTATGGCCAATCCATGCAACATGTTTAGAGAAGCCACTCCTTGTATATTATATGAAGCACCTAATATAAATAGATATTTTTATGGGTTTAGTATTAATATTTTCATCCACCTTATAATTATTTAATATTCAAAATTATCTAACATGTATTGTATTTTTTAAAAATTTGATTACAATCATCAAATATTTGATACCTTATATTACTTTTGTTTTTTAGAATGCAACATATTTCATAATTTATAGAAAACATAATTGGCAAGTTTGTATCGTACCCCACAATGGTTGCATTTTGGAAGGGATGCATTACACCTTTTGCAACACCACAACACTTAGTTGTCACAATACAACTTTTAACTATTTTTTTCATTGTGGGGGGGGGGGATTGTGCCTAAGTTTTCTTTTAATGCATCTAAGGAATTTTGTTTGCACATCAAGGTTGCATGAGGTTAGTTGCAACTACATAGTACAAATTGACAACATTGACCCATCACATTGTGCTTATTGGAAGCAATAAAATGACATGAAAAAATGTTATATATATTGACATTTTTTTAATATGCATCAAGTAAATAAATATGGGGAAAAAAATCTTCATGTGTGATGGTATAATAGCAATTGATGTTTGCAACCTTCCATGTCAACAATTGTATTGTCCCTAAGTTATAACGTGACCAACATCATTTGCTTTTCAAAAAAAAAGTTTATTTAAGTTCATAATTGCCAAATTACAATTTATTTATTTTTGTTATTCTCTATTGAACTCTCTATCTTACGCTTTGAAGCCTTTGTGATAGTGGTCCACAATTTTTCATACACACTACCTTGGGCTACCTAATGCATAGTATTTGTCAAATGATTATTTAAATTATTTTACTCCAAAACCACATGGAAGTTCTTTGCTTACCCCATGTTGTTGTGTTGAGTTCTCTATGTGTGTGTGTGTGTGTGTGTGTGGGTGGAAAACATTGTGGCATTCATACTAATTGTATTGATATTTCAAAAGAATTTTGATCCACCATGGTTTTTTAGCTTACATGTTTTTTCAATCTCTATTTTGAAATATATATAAACCAATGAAAGTAAACAACTAAACATTGATTTTTCTAATAACTCCAAACAAATGACATAAATTTTTTTTTGACCATGGACTCTACCAAGCTAATGTGTTAATATAAATACATTTATGTCTTGGTTCCAATACCTATCTAATCATATTACAATTATTATTTCTAACACCGATTTAGTCATCTCACAATAAGTTCATGATATTGCTATCGACATTGTTCTGTGAGTTGTTCCGAAAGCATTAAATCATACAAATCATGCAAATATAGTTTAATTATTATTTTTCCATAATTTGGAAAAAAGTAAAAATGCAATTAGGTGATAATAAACAAGTTGAAATTCAATTTAGTACACCCACTAAATATTATGCTAATTTTTACCTCTTGCATTGGGAATGTGTGAGAAAATGATGTTAATACATACATTGGGTACAAGTTGTCAATCTATATTGCAACTTGTGTTTTTTTGCTTTGTAAACCCTAGTTGTTGAACAATGAATATGATGCAAGCATGTTATTGCCAAAGAAAAGAAAACTTATGGCTATTCCCTAGGACCTAAGCATACGTGGGTATTTGTAGGTTATAGTCATTTTTGGCACATGGAGGGTCCACAATATCCAAATATAATTATTAATAACATATATCCCATGGAGATCAACTTTCAACCATCATATTTGAGTTATCCAAAAACTTGTTCTTTAAAGCAAAATAAGACATTATATATGCATAGTGAAATGACAAGGTTGAAAATTTGTAAATAAATTTTCTTCAAAAAGGCTTTTAAAAAAATCCCAAATATAGGGTTTAAAAAAAATTGTTAAAAAAATTTCTTTTTTTTCTTATTATACCACAATTCATTATTTTAGCAAGCTAATCACCATGTGCCACTTTTGAAGAAAAAAATAATTAACAAAAATGAAAGTTATAAATCCATTTATAAGTTTCATATATGTTGTGACAATGGATGTTGTGATGACATTTAAAAAAGACTTCACGTGCTATATGGAAACAATTTGGTTGCTCAATTTGATATGGTTTTGTGAGCGCAACAACATTGTTTTTTGATAAAAATGAATACCATTTTAGAATGTTGTAAGAAGAATAATGTTGAGAGCTTATTTTCATCACTAGTTATATTGAATAACCAACATTGATATGCATATATAGGCTTACAATAAAATTCAAACACCCACATAGCCTACCCCCATGCACTTGAAAATGCACTTGAGCTGAGCCAATGTACATTGTTGCCATAATTGCAAAAGTAAAGATTTCATCTTCTCTTGACTAATAAACGGAGCAGGTGGTCGACCACCAACATCCCCTCTTTGAACCTCGATCACCATTTCTCCCATCCAAGAGAGAGTGTGAAATTGTCGTCCCAGCCCCACCTATGGTCGTAAAAAGGGTGATTATATGTCGTAATTGACTTGCACTGACCTAAAAAGGGTGATTATATGTCATAACTGACTTGCACTGACCTAAAAAGGGTGATTATATGTCGTAATTGACTTGCACTGACCTAAAAAGGGTGATTATATATCATAATTGACTTGCACTGGCCTAAAAAGGGTGATTATATGTCGTAATTGACTTGCACTGACCTAAAAAGGGTGATTATATGTTGTAATTGACTCCCACTGACCTAAAAAGAGTGATTATATGTCGTAATTGACTCACACTGACCTAAAAAGGGTGATTATATGTCGTAATTGACTCGCACTGACCTAAAAAGGGTGATTATATGTCGTAATTGACTCGCACTTACCTAAAAAGGGTGATTATATGTTGTAATTGACTCGCACTGACCTAAAAAGGGTGATT
>Ga0209611_10012130_pt1 | contig 12195 bp, 5 predicted proteins | sample S1TSphgellanicum_3_FD_187693 | JGI IMG/M metagenome (GOLD analysis project Ga0209611, IMG submission 187693) | Host-associated microbial communities from peat moss isolated from Minnesota, USA - S1T2_Fc - Sphagnum magellanicum MG (SPAdes) (version 2) | ecosystem: Host-associated > Plants > Peat...
ATCGATGGGTAGCTTCTAGGTCTGTGATGCTTTGGGTATCCTCTTTGAGTTTGAGAAGCCTCTTATAGAGCATATTGAGGGTTTCATCTTTCTTCCAAGAGAAGGTGGCGAGCTGCAAATTTTTTTTAGAATTTTAAACTGGAAACGTCAGTTCAAGAACCCGAAATAATTCCCCCATTGGATTAGCAAAAGTTGACGCATCGGTGGTGGGAGGAATGTTTGCAATGGCAACAATGAGTTGTTGAGGAGAAAGGTTTATTGAGGTAGGTACCGGGTCTGGATTATTAGGCACAGTCCCATGATGTGCAATTGTAGCTTGCAATGCAACTTAAGAGGCAGTGGCGATGGCTATGGTGTAAGCTAGATTAGGAATCTAGGTGACGCCCAAAATCCTTGCAGAATGTTGTTCGTAAACATCTAATGCTTCATAGTGCACATAACGTGCCAATTGTTTGAATGCAATTGCCTTGGTGTAATTAGCGCCATACTTGAGCTCCAATTCACAAACCACAGTTGAGAAAGTTGCCTTGAACTCCCTCAAAGAAATAATACCTGGCCTTTCGCTAAACTTCTCAATTCTCCCATAAGAATTGTTGACCTCCATGGTGTATATGGGTGTTGAGGTCATAGCTTGCAACGTAATATACGGTGATGGTGTGAAAGTAGGTCTGACAACAGGCGTACCCCACTAATGAGCCCTTCCAAATGGACTCTGATGTACCGCTGATGTAGTGTAACATGAACCTGAATTCCTGGTAGGAGTTGTACTGGATGACGGTGGTGCTGTAGACATTTAATGGTACCATCATGAAGATCGTAAGCTTAAAGAAATCGGCTCAAAGGATTGTGTGTTACTTTGTAGCTGATACATGGGCTTTGGCTAAGCGATAATGCTTTCATCATTCGAGGACATGGTGTTGTCCCATGCCCCAAAATTTTGTGATAATACATAACATTAGCTACAAAATTCTAACACAACGTACGGTTTGAAGAATACAATGTGTCGTTGGAAATGATTCGTGATAGCCAGACGTTGCACGGAGGTCAATCGAACGTCCAACGAAGGTTGAACGAAGGTCAGACGAAGTCAAACAAATGTCGAATGAAAAGGTCGGACGATAAAATGATAGGACGTAGGACAACATAATGTAGGATGACAGTGCGCAGGATGGCAAGACCGTAGTCTAACAAAAGTCCGGCAATCGTCCCTAGACGGACAAAGGTCCAACGGATGAAAGTCTGACGAACGTCCTTGGACGGACGAAAGTTTGACTAACGTCCTTAGACGGATGAACGTCCTTGGACGGACGAAAATCAACAACGTGACGTCGGAGGTCACAGTGCCACAGAACGCTCATGAGTTCCACAGCGATGGCCGATGGAAACGTAGTGTTGCAACACTACTACAAGCGTTGCAAGCTTGCGGCAAGCTCCTGGCGTTGCAAGCTTGTAGTGCTGCAGCTTGCGGTGCTGTAAGCGTTGCAAGCTCCCACACTGCAAACTCGCAAAGTTGCAGGCTCACGACTCTACAGGTAGCAAGGTTGTAACTTGCAACGTTATAGGTTCGCGGCGCTGCAAGTTCTCGGCGCTACAACGTGTGGTGCTACAGCTTACGACACTATAGGTTTAAACTTGCAAGGCTGCAGCTAGCGGTGTTACAGCTTGCAACGTTGCAAGTTTGTAATGCTGCAGTTCGCGATGCTGCAGGCTTGTAACGTTGAAGCTAGCGGTGCTGCAGCTTGTAGCGTTGTAGGTTCGCGACATTACAACTTGCAGCGCTACAGGTTTGCGACGTTGCAACTTGTAGCGCTGCAGCTTGTGGCGGCGCTACAAGCTCGCGTTATTGCAACTCGCAGTGACGCTACTCAAAAGCGATGGCGGGTAGTGCTGTGAGAGCTAAATTTTTTATTGTTTTTAAAATTTTTAGACAATAGTTTCAACTTTGTGTCTCTATGCAGGAGAAAGAGAAAGAAAAAAGGAAAGGGGAGGAGGTTTGAAACCTACTCTATTGGTTGTAGAAAATGTAATAAAGCTCGCTCTAATAACACCAGCAGCAACATTAGTAGCGTGTTCCCTTTGGCAACAACAACACCAGTAGTAACAACTCGAAAACTCAAAGGCACAAAAAATTTGTTGCTTTCAACATGAAGCAACAAAAACTAAAGTTTTTCTAGAATTGAATGAAAGAAAGAGTTGAAGTGCAAAGAAGGAAGAAGATGTAATGTATGTAGATGGTGGCCGTGTAATGGCCGTTATGAGCATCTAGAAATCCTATCTGATTATGGAAGAAACTCTCCTAATAAAGGAATTCTAAAAAAAATAAAGAGAGAAAGGAAGGGTTTGGCCTTTTATACCACCACCAACAAACTGAAACCCTAAGTACCTAATAACGTACAGTTGCCTAAGATCGTACATTAACCCTAAAAGCGCACATGGGCATGCCCGTAACTGGCCATCATGTATGAGGCCATGTACGGGCATGACATGGTGTTTTCGCATGTGGAATCTCCAAAATGATTCTTTCAAGCACCCCTCAATTCTAAGGAGAAAATCCTTTTTTCCTGGTTGCAAGCTCTATTGCTCTAGCTCAGGACACAAAGATGTTATAGTTTGATCAATGAGTCTACTAATTATTTGTTGTTGAAATCACTTATAAATTTGATGAAACCATGAAGAAAATAACAAATTTATGATAAAAGAATTAAACTAACGTCAATTTTCAACTAAATTAATGCAACTGGTGTTGGCTATCTTCCACAATAAATGAGCATTGCTGCACAACTATTATTGCTACAATGAGGAGAAAACTTGCAAGAAGCCTAAATAAACTTTACCTAGGAGATTGGTATGTGGTACTAGTTGTTTGAATTCTAAGGAAATAAATTGTTTTGGGGTCTTTTTCTTGTCTCCCTTTAACCTTGTTGTTAAGGTTTCCTTATGCTTAGTTTGAAATCTTTTTACCCATATTTTCATATTAGATTATTATTGAGGTTGATGGTGTTAATAGTGGAGTTTTTTTAGGAAAATGTGTTGGTAGAGTCATGGGTGATGATTCTAAACTATAGAAAGTGGTTGGAAAGGGCTTCAACAATGCTACAAGTAGTTGTGGTGAAACTCTCCACCTTCATGTTTAATATATATATATGCAAAAAGCATGTATCAACACTCATTAGCTGGATTGATTCATATGGTTGTGATTTAACACACTTAAAATTAGTGAGACTTGTAAACCTTGGGGCATTTGATAAATATGAAATAATTTGATAGAATCCCCACATTTCAACTTCAAAATATGTTCATATCAACAAAATTTGCCAAGAAAAAATCTCAAGGTGATTATTAGACTCTTTGACAATATGATGTAGGCAACATACCTTAATGTTGATCAAAGAAATGTATATTGAGTTTTCTCATAATACCTATCACATATTGCTCACATGATTTTTGCCGAATTGTGGCATCAAATGGTTGATTGTTGTGAATACAAGTGGAGGCCAAAAATGATGCAATTATCCTAGACATTAAATATCTTATAGCTGCAAATGAATGCATTGCTAAAGTCAAGCCATTGTTTGCATAACTTAGATACTAGACATTGTTTAAACAATGCATGTCTTATATCACAAACCAATGAATGCATTGTCTTTTCTGTAGTCTCAAATTAAAGTTATATGTGGAACTTTGTTCGATAAGCAAAAACAAAAGCAAGTGATTTAGTGTTTCCACATTCTACACAAATCCAAAATTTTAGATTCAAACCATTTGGTTAAGTTTTCACTTTATTAAGTTGGCGAGTATTTGGTGTAAGTAGCCCTTATGTAGGTGGGACTTTTTTTGGCCTAAATTGAATACATTGCAATTTAACAAGATCAAATGATTACCATATTTTAGTAATCAACTTGTCAACATGGTTAAATTGTTTCTTCATAAGCATTATCTTGAAGAATAGAGGGGAACCCCAAAAGCATGCATCATTCCCAAACTAATTTTTTTTTCTATACTAGGTTATATTATCAATGGACAAGAGGAAAGGAAGATGCCATCGATGAATGTTTAATTACAGACAATGAAGATGAATCAAGTGTAAGGGACAAAAGCCCCAAGTATGTAGACATCAACAATAATGCCACAAAGAAAGCCATTTCTTATGATGCTACATGCAACATGATGCATTCCCTTCATTTTCACATTTACTATTCACATAATTTATTAGCCAAAAAATGAATGTGGTTATGGTTTTTTAGCTGCTTGTATTACTTTCCATTGCGTATAGTAGTGACCTATATTTAAGCAAAAAATAAATGATAACCACTTGACCCTAAAACATTCATTGACTTTTCGCCACCCTATTATGAACAAGGACTTTTCCATGTAGCAACTTCTTGAGTTAAATAAAATTTGGGTAACCAATTGAAATCATTGGCCCAAAAACAAATATGCCACCTTGGCATACCAATAAAAGCACATTGTCGCCATCCACCTTACTTGGAATTTTTTTATAAAAAAAATCATGCTTAAAGTAGGATTTAGGGGGCGGGAAGGCCCCTTATTCCATGGTTCTTTCTCCCTTTGTTTTGTTTTGGTTTTTTGGTTTGGAGTGTTTTTTTTTCTTTCATCTTCGCTTCTTGTGTCCCTTTGTTGATTTTCTTCTTCTAACTATAACACTATTTTTTCTTTGTTGTTTTTTTCTTTAAAAAAATGGTTATGTTGAATTTGGAATAGAAGAAAAGAAGGGATAGTAGTCCTTGGATGTACTTGACTAGGATCAAGAAAGTAATAAACCAAAGTTTTTGTGCAAAACCTTTCTTTTCTTTTAATTTATTTTGAAATTTTTTTCACTATTCTAGTAGGATAATAAGAAGGTGGGGCAAACAATAGGAGAGAGGCAAAATATAGGCATTATGGGGACAAATTTGTTTACCTCTAAAACTTATATTTTCATCAAAAGATCCCTCTCTTGATTGATTGTAAATGTTGTTACCCTATGGCCATACTATTGTTACAGGGTATTGTCCCCTTGTTTATTAACCAAGTTATGGTCATTTCTCTTGATGTATTTAACTTGTTAACTCATTAGGATTATTCACTCAAGGAATGGAAGTGAAGATGAGAATGTAGGATCTTCCCTTCTTCATATAAAACTTGTTATTCTTATGTGGGTAGTTGTAAAAAGTTAGTAAATTAACGTTGTGAATGTGCAATACATTATTTTACCTTGGTATTATTTTCAAGTTGATGATTATCAAGGACCCAATTGGGCATTATTTACAAATGATTACCCAAAATTACTAAGATGACTAAAATACTATTTGACATGGTATTATTATTTCATTTAAAATTCAAATAATATATTTATATATAATAATAATAATAATAATAATAATAATTTAAACTTATTTAATTTAATTATTGATAAGTCCAAAATGCAAGACTTAAATTTGAAAGTTTAATACCCAAATTTATTTATTTATGGTTTAATGCCAAAGTTCATTGAAAATTAGTGATAAATTTTGATGATGATGCCATGATCACAACATTTCTAACGTGAAATTTGAACTCTCACCCTCTTAGTCCAAGGCCTTTACCTTCCAACCACTATTTCATGTGATGACAAAAATTATTATCACAAAACATATAAATTAATTTTATGAGTATTTCACATTATAATCTTATTGAGTAATTTCATAATGAAAATGATTGCATGTTTACATATTTAATATCATTAATTTAATTTATTTCATAATTTCACCAAAGTTTATAATTTCTAAATGCTCAAAATGTAAAATGTATTAGGTTAATTTAAAATATCTTGTTTGGGCAAAAAATTGAATACATATTTTCTATTAATGTTTAAGTATAAGATCGCAATGAATTGAATTTCACTTTCAAAATTACATAATTAAAATTCACATATTTTAAGTTTATGAATTTGGTTACATATTATTTTCAATGTCAAGTTTAAAGATATTACAGTAGTTCAAATCTCACATCTAATTAATTATGTTTTTACATTATTCAATAATTTAAAAAAAATTATATTCATTATTTCCATTTTTTCACATGTCATTTTGTTATATTTCAAATTTTTGCCCCTTACTTTATTTTTATGTAAAACATTACAAATATAAATGAAAACATGAAATTAATCATATTTAATTCATATTTTATTAATGTTTTAGTATTGTCACATCATGAAAATCAACATTATAATCACAATTATTCATTTTAATGACTAATTTTAGCAACATTAGTCACATTATTGAAGTTAAACAATTCCATGTGAATGTCAAATATGTCATGTGTTTATTAACCTTTTTTTTGATTAAATAACCAGTTTTTTTAAAGTAAAAAAATTAAAAAATAGTTGTGATTTTAATCAAATTGGACATGGTCAATTATTTCAAACAAATGAAATTTAAAATAATTTTAGTCACAATACCATTAGCTCATAATTCTCACATGTTGATTTTTATTTTAAAGCTTTCAAAATAAATATTATCATATGAAAGTGATTTGAACCATTTTATTGAATGTTTTCGTAATCAAGAGACGAATTGTTAATTCTTTTATTCCTAACAATACATTTGGCCATGCAACTTATGTTTCAAATCTCCAAATGGGGAATGTGATTTCATTTTAAATATTTATTCTTTTAAACCTTCTCAATGATATAAAGAGGATCCAATGAACACAAAACCTTGTTCCAAAGTTTCAAAACATTCCAAATTCTAACTTCCAAAGTGGAAATCATTTTGAGAGTGTTGGGATTCATTTTTTTGCATTTTTTCACATTTGTGTTGAAGTCTCAAAACATATTCTTAACTTGCTTCCTTTGTCATGCTTTAACTTTAGTTGTGAACTCAAAATTGCAATCATGAATATTATAATTTAAATATTAGAAAAAAGGATTGGGTAAACACAAATGGACTACCCAAGGAACTTGTCAATAGAAAGCTATTGATTTTCAAAATGGTATCTAATGGATGTGAAGGAAATGTTTTTCTTTTTTCCAATGTTGGTTTGAAAATATTTATTTGTTTCCTATTATTTGGTTTTTTGCACATGATATCTTAAACATTGTGTGATCACATATTTAGATTTTAAAAAATAATTGCAATACTTATTAATTTAAATAAATTTTGCATATAATCAACCAACTTATAAAACTTAATATTTGTGAGTAAAATTGGGCCTAAGGATATTAAAGTTAATTAAAGTTCCTTTTCTAACTAAAGAAATAATTAATCAAACCAAAAGTATACTATTTTTTTAAAAAATTAAAAATTGAAGGTTCATTTGAACCAAATGAAGTTCTAGAAATATGAATGATTTGTTTTGGGTATTTTGAGCAAAATAATCAATAATTAAAAAATACCTTTTATGGCCATTTTTTTTTTCTTTAGTTTGTTGTAGTTTTATGACTGTAAAGGAAATCTTCAATTTCATTTATTAAAAATTTTGATTTTGAGAAACAATTGTGATAACTATTCACAAATACAAAATTGTTAGTAAATTCTTGAGAACTAGCTCTTTGAGAATCAACTTAAAAATAAATAAAACTTATACCTTGGTTGAATATTTGAAAATTGAACAAGAAAAAACCATCGTTGGTCACTTGCATCATAATTTTCTGATATTTGCCAAATCTAGTTTTCACAAAATAACTTACAAAATGTTTCAGCTAATTCTTTTTAATTTAAGAAAATTATACATTGGGGCAGGGTAGGGTTTTCACAATGTCTATTTTCATAAATTTGAGAACAACCAATTATCATTCGATGGTTTTCACAAATTAGTTTTAAACTTTATTTTCAAATTAAAAAAATCATAAACAATTGAATTACCCATAAAACAAGGAAAACACAACACATGAACCTTGAATTTGGTCATACATGGGGTGAAATTCAAAAAAAGTTTGCAAATAGAATACATTAGCATTAAACTCATAAAGCCATCCAATTTTGTGGTAAACTAAATTTTGTTCTATCTTTTTAAAAAAAAAATGTTTCCACTACTACTACATATGTTTTCACATGTTTTCACTATTTCGAGCCATGCAAGTACTATAATTAGTTTGAATTTTGAGCGTTAACCTTTGAACCTTGTGCATTAAAAGTTGTACATTGTACCTAAGAACCTGGCCTAGGTGAAAAGGTTTTACTTAACCTAGGTCTCAACATTTAATTTTTTAAAAATTCGGTTCTACTCATCTCATTCTCATTTATGTGACAATTGATGATGAGGTTTTCAATCAAGGTATCACTCAAAGTGATGCCTTGAGGGGTTCAAATCAAGATACCTGAATGATATCCAATTTTTTTTTTTGATACTTAACCAACATTGGAAAAAAACATTCCTTAGTGAGTTTTCACATCTAAAGATAGGAACTAGAGCCAATGGTTTCCATAGAAAGTGATAACCATGCAACGATGTTTTTTTTCAAAAGACCCTTTATGTCTCATGCCATAAAATAATATTATATTTTTAATGATGTTATCACATTCAAAGCAATGGGTTGATTTATTTTTATTTATTTCAATAATGAAAACCCCCTTAGGATGTAATTATCAAAATAAAAAAAATTAAAAAATTTATTATGGACATTGAATGACGATGGATGAATTTCATGCATTGGATGAAAAAGAAGATTGATGAACTTATCCATGATGGACACAAAATCAACGAATGTTCATGGATTGTGGAACCATGAAACTATGGCATGTGCATGATAATGAATGAAAACCAATACCAAGATTGAACTTATCATTAATTCAAGACATGGATAATTATCAAACAATGATGAATCTTATGGTTTTAATATACAATGGTTTCGCCTTAAAGCTTTTCAAATATATGACACCTCAAATGTCTCAACCAACAATAACCAATAATTCCTTGTTGGGAATTTCATATATAATTTACATTAAAAAAATCTTATGAAAATGAAAATCAACAAGATGAAAATAGATTATTACTTTTGACAATTAAATACAATCTGTTTTGTATTCAAGCCCATGGGTGATTAATTGAGATCAATTATCCTAGCCTACGTGCTCCATTTTTCATTAACAATAGTTTCAACAACCCTTTGGATGAAGTAAATATTTGTTCATCCTTGGAAGGTTTTAGTTTTGTCAGTATGTTTGTAACTAACACATTAGTCAAATGATATTTTATTTTATTTTGATATATTCAATAAAAAAGTTGTAAATTATCCAAAAAATTACTAACAATATATATCGCATTCAGGAGGTGCACCTATGTATGAAGTGGGGGTAAAAGGTTAAACTAGATTTTTAATGCAATTTTTTTCTAACATCAAGTTTTGAAATCGTCCAAAGATTAGATGACATGTCATATATCATAATGGAGATTTGATGTGAAAATTGGACTTGTGTAGGTTTTAATTTAATATGCCAAATGGTTACAAATCCATACACAAGGGGGGCACATTATTTTTTGAAATTGAAATCTAAAAGAGTAAAATTATGGGGTCATGTAGATTGGTTGATGTTTTAAAATTAAAATTTAATTATTATTATATGATTATACTTATTTTCAAAAGTCAAATGTAACTAACATAGGGTATGCATTAATAATAGGTATTACAAATTAAAGAAATTAATATCATATATGTACATGGATGGAGAGGGTGCAATTATTATTAGAAAGATCTAGAATAAAGGAAATGACATTAATGATGTGATAGTTACGTGTTAAAACAGTTGATGAACTTTTAGATGCAACAAGTTCGTGGTCCACTTACTTGGGTTGTAACACACACCATGTTCATTTTGATTTTAGAATTCAAAAACCTTTTTTTTTCTTTGTATTTTTCCCTCATGGAAACAAACCAAATGTGCATCAAATTTGTAATTCACATGTGTTAAACATGGTTTTCATCATTTGAATGCGATTTGATATTGAATTGTTTGTTGGTATGGTTAAAACTAATTTCCACATTTCATGTCTAATGCTTTTTTAGTCATGCACAAGCTCAACCATCTTTCATGCCTTTTCACAGTTACAACTAAAGTTTTAAAATTCAAACAAATATATGGTGACAAATTCAATACAAACATAAAATTTAACTTGAATTTAAGGTGGTTTCAACATGTGGATAATAGAAATTTAGATAATAATGGGTTGAGAAAAATTAAGGATTTGTTCCACAATACTCCTCAAACAATAACCTTTTCAACGCACATGGTGAAAAAAGTTTAACACATAATTATTTTTTTTTGTAAAATATCTTTAACAATGAGCCTAAACCTTGAACTCAAGGTCAAACCAATTTGATGCCCAATCCATGTTTCCCACCTTGTGTGAAAACCAATTTAAATAAGTAGTCTAGGTAAGTAAGTAGCCTAGATGGGTAGATAATTGAAGTTGGTGGCTACAAAGTGAATAAACTAGGTAGCATAGCTAACCTAAAAAGGATAATTGCAAAGTGGAGTTGAAATGGTCAAGTGACTAAGTAAATAGCCTAGGTGGGTAGGCAACCTAGTTAAAAGAAATATGATATTACATATCCAAATAATGTACTATTTTTTATTTTATTTTTTCAATTTTGTGTATTGCTTAAGGAGGATCATCTAGAAGGATATTTAACCAAATTTGGTGATATTTAAGATATGAAAATAGAAAATTCTTAAGCACACTTTCATATTGTAGGCAATTGTGGCAACTTTTGATGAGTTTTTCCCCTTAAAAACAATGAATTTGTGTCAAAGCATTCATTTTTCAAACCTTTTTTTTATTTGGGTGAAATGGAAAAGAGAACAATTTTTGGAATTTGTTTGAAAAGAGCAATATTTCAACGATGTTTTGTTATTGCTCTTTTCATGATTTTGAAAAGTTGCAACAAAAATGAAAAATCATTGGTTTGAAAGCAACTCTAATTAAGAACACCACAAAATATTAGAATTCATGCTCTAAAAAGTAGAAGGAAATATCAGTGCTAAAACCAAAAGCTGCACAATTAAACAAACCACAAGCACGAGGAAAACAAAGAACAAACAAACAGATGAAGATTGAACCAAAGCTGACTTGACTTGAAAGTGCATAGTGTTTATGTACTAGTAGAGAAGGCGCCCTTCTATGGGCGCATTCTGCATCTAGTTCGCCTTCAGATCTCAGCCTATCCACCTCGTCCTAAAAGCTCACTAGGATGCAGAATGCACCCGAGGGGGGGGGGGGCACCTTCACTAGCATAAAGGGATTTCTGAGGGCAGATTCTGCTTAACAAAATGAGCTCTAGTTTCCTCAAAACCAGAACTTCCTTCAAAGTCCACAAAATTTTCAAAAAAGACCCATCTTCTGCAATCTAAGAAAGAAGCCTGAAAAGTGTGAATAATAATGTACTTTGTGGTCTGTGAACTCTTTAGTGTTGAAAGTGTTAGAGAATTTTAGGGCAATTTAGGGCAAGCTTTGCAGCACACATATGTTGACCTAAGTTCTAGTATCAATGGAGCTGAATCCCCCTACCCTTTTTCCCAATTTATTAAAGAGAAGCTAGAAATGGGTTTTCTCCAGCACTCCTATATTGACTTTGACTTTTGGAGTGCACTTGCATGAGTGGAAGCTGAATTGATCCCTTTTTCAATTCTCCGAAGATAATTTAGAGCATCTCCAGCGGTGCTCAGTATGTGACCCTGCGCAAATGTTTTTCACATCCAAGTTTAGTTATGTACTCTTTTGCAACCCCACCCATAAAACTGAAACTGGGACAGCAACAACGACTAATAGCAAATCAGCTGGACGAATCATTATGATGGACCAATCAGAAACACTGAGCAGCAGTTAGATCATATTTATTACACTCCTTTCCACAGGTGCACAGGGCTGCTGCGGTATTTACCAGAGCCATGTCAACTATGCGGAGCCAAAACCCTTTCCTGAGCCAAACCGACATACTTTGGATTTTCTTCATCCAATTTTGCTGTGCAGATCACATACTGAGCACCGCTGGAGATGCTCTTACTACTCTGCATCTGAATCATACTGCAAACTTCAAAGAAAGAGAGAGAGAAAGAAGAGAGAAAGAGAGAAAGAAGGCTCAAATTGTCTTGGAACTTGCAGGCTAAATGCTATGAAAGAACAAAGAACCCCAAAATGCCTTTTGGGTCTTTGTACAACCCAAAAAAAGAAACTCCTCTCCCTCACACTTCCTCCATCCCCCCCCCCCCCCCCCCC
>Ga0209611_10012131_pt1 | contig 12195 bp, 7 predicted proteins | sample S1TSphgellanicum_3_FD_187693 | JGI IMG/M metagenome (GOLD analysis project Ga0209611, IMG submission 187693) | Host-associated microbial communities from peat moss isolated from Minnesota, USA - S1T2_Fc - Sphagnum magellanicum MG (SPAdes) (version 2) | ecosystem: Host-associated > Plants > Peat...
TTATTTATTTTTTTTATTTGTTTTTTTTTTTTTCTTAATTTTTCAATTTTGTGTGTTGTTAAAAATGAGGTGGCCACCATGGCTCAAGGTTCGAATTATATTTGAACTATTCAATAAATCTTCTTGATGCATGTAAATGGCATTGTGTTAATCATTCCATTTTTTTTTGTCTTGTGGTTAATATTTTAGTGGCCACAAGGTTTAATTCACATGATCGATGTAAGATGCATCAATTTGTTTATGTTTAAAGATATTTTGCTTTGGCTAACAACTTGGTGGCCACAAGGTGTGATTTGTTTGATGGACATACATGCATTTTGATAATTTTTTCTAAATATTTTGTTATGGTTACCAACCTAGTGGCCATTATTTTGTTGATTTTTCAAGATCTTTTGTTGCGGTGAACAACTTAATGGCAACCATTTTGTTAATTTTTCAAGATCTTTTGTTGTGGTGAACAACCTAATGGCCACTAGGTCATATTTATCATTGAAAGTCTCATTGTTTAGACGATGTAAATTATGTGTTGGTATTTTTGGACTTTTGGAAAGTTCAAAATTAATTGAATATGTGTTCCAATCTGAATTTGATCGTTTGCAATTTTTTCTTTTACTCACTACAAATTTCAGACCTGAAATATAATATGTTGAGATGCATAACTAACGTTTCAAAGTTGGAAAAAAAATTCAAGGACAACGACAAAATTTACCTTTTTTTTTAATTTTTGGCAAATTCAAACTCCATTTCTTTTCTTAGAGCAATGGGGTGTAATATTTCACCATCCACCCAATTTTTTCCAGCTTTGTCACGTTCTTCATTTTTGTCTTTCACCACAACCACCTTCTTCTTTGGTGCTTTCTTCTTTGGAATGGGAACCAATTTAGGGATCTCTTACAAATCCAAATCCCTTTCCACTTCTGAAAATTGGCAGTTCAACCCTTCAATTTTTGCCCCACCTTTCGATTCACCTCCATTTCATGCAATTGGAAAGGCTAAATATGCACACCTTATAGCAACCACCTTGTGAGGATCCACAAAACTAGCCATGTCAACTCTAGAATTGGTCAAAATGGGGGAGCTTTTGTGGTCTCAACAATGTCCTCAATCCATAGCATTTTTTCCATTCTCACATAATTTGAGCAACAAGTGTAAAAAAAAACAGTGGAAAAGAAAAAGAAATGAAAAAATAAACAACCTTGGACCCTAGTTTACACTTTGGTTTTCCAAACTATGAGCTCTCCTTTAAGCTCTTTTTTTTGGTCCAAGCTAATTGGTTTTCCCTCCAAAATGATGCCATGTAGGCTAAATCACAATTTGATTTGTCTTAGTCCTTTATCCTTGTCTAAAGGCCTTGGGACCAATTTAAAGCTTTTGACCAGTAGGAATGTTTGATTTCATTGGACCTTGCTCCTTGGACCTTTATCTAAAGTGGCACTAAAATACATACATTAATGCATTGTGGAAAGATTATAAATAAATAAAAATCAATGAACCTTTCACTTCTAGGCTTCACTTCATATTCAATGTTGGGTATCATTTGCCTAGTCTTGTATGAGCTAAATTTAATTTTGCTTTATCATCAACCTTTGTTTGAATTTGGCCAAAATTTCTACTAAAGTTTTTTCAATGTTTTGAATCCAACAATCAGATTTGTAGTCACATTCATGGATGAGTAAATTCGATCAAATTTTTAATTGTGTTTTAATATAGGTGGTTAAAATGGTTGTGAAAAGGGCTTAGCTATTAAAAGTTAAAGGCTCATCAAAAGTTACATATTTTCAAGCATAAAAAATGTTTTCAAATTTGATTTTTTCAACCAATCAATGCCTTTCATTATATTAGCACTTGAGTTCACATTTGCTTCTTCATGTCACATGAAAAAATGCATTTGCTTATTCATCTCATAGGAAAATGCATGGGGAATCTCCCGTTAAGCATCCTATCTTTCCTTTTATTATTGGCCCTTTTATTTGCCCTTTCACATCCCAAACCTTAACACTTGGGGGCCAATGACATTGAGTTCACATTGGGACCAATAAGATTTTTTCACAATTGATTTTTTAAAAGGCATGCCTCTTAGAGCTTTTTAAATGTTTTTTGGAAAGTTGTATCCTTTAGAGCCTTGAAGGTGATCCCATTTGGGTTGATGGCATAAAGTCCACAAATCCACATTAAAACATCAAGCATATCAAAATTTTAGACAACATTTATTGGCATTTTATCAAACTTGGGCTTGACAATATTGTGATCAATTGGTGGAAAAAATGAATTGATTATGTAGAAATTAATTCCATTTGAATGAAAATATTGAATGACATTGCATACAATTTGAATTGGATTCAATTCAAGTTCTTAAATTTACTTCAAATACATTAAACCAAATTCAAATTCAATTGAGAAGAAATGGAATGCAAATAGGTGCAAAAGGTATTGAAAATATGCTCATGATTATGGTGTTTTGATTTAATTAAAAAGAGACAAATCCGAAAAGAAGCATTTAACATTCTTCTTTACTTGAAAATCACATAAAAATTTCTAATTTGGAATTTTCATCCTCAAGTTGTTCTACCTAAACCAATTTCAATGAATCATCAGCATTGGAATTATGCACCTTTCTTCACATTAAAGGATTTTGAAAATAGATGTTCATTGGAAGGGTCAAATGTTTAAAGACCATTGAAAGCTTCAAAATAAATCACAAATTCTAATGACAATGGTTCATTGAAGTTGGTTTAGGTAGAATAACTTTAAACCCCACAAGTCATCCTTTTGGATGATAATTCCAAATTGGAATTTTTAAACAACAAATTCCCAACTAGTAAAGAAGAATGGAAAGGTATTTTTTCATATATGTGTCCTTTTAGGGAAAAAAATCCACACCATAATCATGAAAAAAATTCCAATACCTTTTGCACCAATTTGCATCCCATTTTTTTTCAATGTAAATTTGAATTTCATTCAATTTGGGGTATTTGCAAGCTAGGATGGTCCATTTTCTATCAAAATAATTAGTCCATAATAGTACATTTCATAGTGTATTTTTTTCAAGCCATAATTTGTAAGTTGTGAATTTGTAATTAAAACATTCATATTTTCCAAAAAGAAATGACATGTGGATATGTTTTATAAGCTAGGTTAAAATGTTCATGAAAAAAATTCTTAATTCCATAAAATCATGAAATGAAGGACTTTGCCATTCCTATTGATTTTTTGTGTTATTAAAAATCAATAAAACTTTCATATGATGTTGAAATAGCTTAGAAGAACTCATTTTGAATTTGATTTCTTTCCAAATCAAATTTTGGAAAGAAAATGGTGTTATTTCATTACAAACTATAATTACAAGGAGTCCATTTCCACTTTCTATAAGGACTATATCACTACAACTTGTTTACAATTTACAATTTACTAATAAAAAAACTATCATTTGCAATCAATTTTTGCAACTAAAATTTATTATTTGTAACTTTAAAATGTTGTTTACAATCAAAAATTAACGATTTCAAATTATTGCACTTTTGTGTCACACTAGATTATATAAAAATCATGTGATTGAATCCCTTTTCATAAAATTAAGAAAACATTTCACATAAAACACATTTTAATCCATAAGGGAACCCAAAAAATGACATTACTATCATAGATGCCAATATTGAATATGATCATATGATGAATAGAATTCATTCAAATGGATTTCCATCTATGATTTTGTTAGCCCATTCATAATTCACTCATAGTTAATTTATAATTCTTTTATAGTTAATTTGTACTTCATTCTTAGATAACTTGTAATTAACTCCTAGTTCATTCCTTGTCAATTACTAATTCATTATTAATCAATTCATAGTTCATTTATTAGTCACTCATAGTTAATTAATAATTCATTTTTATTCATTTTTAGTTAACTCATAGTTCATTTACAATTGTGAAAATTTTTAAGAAGGATTTTTGGTCAATTGACATATGGAAACCTCCATGAAAACTTTGTGAGCTAAATCCCCAAAAGGGTATAAATAAAGGTAAAACCCCCATTATCATTGCTCGTCTTCATAGTTCTCATGCCCATTGCAACTAGGCCATCCAAAAATGAACATTTTAACTTACAAACACATTTATTTGACTTGAATTGAATCAAATTTCAATTCAATTAAAGTTACATGTAATGTCATTCAATATTTTCATTTGGATGGAACATAACTTTCACAAAGTAAATTCATTTTTCCATCAGTTGATCGTCATTAGTAGTGCATAACAATGTGAAGCCCAAATTAAATTTAAGTAAATGGAAGGTGTGCTTTTGGTTCCTCTAGAGTTTTTTTTGAAAGCCTTGAGTAGTGCAAATGTGCCAAGGTGGCTTTGTAATTTTCAAACATATGCTATGGGAATTATTGAATTTTGAGTAAATGTCATTGAAAATTCAATAAAAATAAAAATTGATTCTTTTATGGAAATTGGATCTCACACAAATGTAAAAACCTCTTAGATTTTTTGTAGTGTAATTGGAGGGCCATTACAATGTTGATATATTTGGCTAGCCTATGAACAAGCATGTTTTCATGGCATATTTTATGAAAACATAAAGCCCCCTCTCTTCCCCTACTCTAAAGCTTACATTGATTTCTACATTAAGTAAAGCATGTGAGCAAGATCATTACCAAAATTGGGTTGGCACTCAACTTTCACCTTACACACCCTCATTTTGGTCATGTTCTTGCTCTTCAGTTTTATTTTACACAAATATATACTTCAAGTAAAACTACGCTATCATATGTGTTCAATGATAGAGTTCAAATGAATGTTCATTCTGAATTAGTTTTTCATATTCTTTTTAAAATATTCAATTAGTGTTCCTTTTGTACAATCTTGTTAAAGTCAGCTAGCCAACTTCCTAATGGAAGTCCAATCACACATAATGGTAGTGTTTAAAAAATGTTAAGGCCTATAGGTATTGACTTTTAGTAAATTGTACCACCAATGGTGCACCAAGATTATTAAATTATCATCATTTGCTCGGACCTACTACAAATGTTTACACATCTACACCTCATGCAAACTTAAAATTAACTATAGGGTAAAGCCTTAGAGTGAGGGACATTCTCAAAATAAGGGCCTAGGAAAATGAGGTGGTAGCCAATTCCAGCCTTGCATTTTAGGAATGTCCCCACCTCAAAGGTTGTACCCATCATAAAACACAAGGTGAACATGATTTAGGAACCTAAACATATGTTGATCATGAAACACAGAAGAGATGGAAAGTTCTTGCTCCTACTTTTTAAGAATGGGCAGGGATTTTACATAAGCTCCCTCCCACTCTAACCAATAGGCATAAGATTCTACCTTTTATTGAAGGAGGATATTCATACATATAAATTTCTTTGAGTGCCTTACATATAAAGGAAGGCACTGCTATTGATGCCTTCAACCCTGTGAACCAAAGGCAAAGCTTGAAGTGGAGGTTGGAAAGCATTGACAATAGTGCATTTTCCTCCATAACAATCAAATCACCTTACATGAAATTTGCCAAGCTCCTTTAAATGAAACCTCCTCCTCCAAGCTAGAACAGCAATTGCAGTATGTATGTAAGGCACCTTTGAAATACACCAAGCTCTTCCCCTAAGGTCGTTATGTTTTCCCTAACACCAAGTTAACACTAGTGCATGTCAATCTATTCGCTCAAACCTAAATGTCAACTAGTGTGGCCTAGATTGTTGAACACATATTGTAATGTTTGCAAAGAATATATGTTTTTGAACAATAAAACCTAATTTCCTCAAAAAAAATGATTTGAAATTTTTGTTGAATTTTCCAATGACAAACATTATGTAAAATTCAATAACTAGCTCTCAAAATGACAAACCCACCTTGCTACACCCAAACTCATCGAAGGTTTTCAACAATTTAAAAAACATGCCCCTAATTCCCATAGAAATTAATTTTAAATGATAAGATATTCAATAACTCTTACATTGCTGATCTAAACATTGGGAAATCATGCACCCCTACTCATCAAGAGCTTTCCAACAATACCAACCTTGGGAGATTTCATTTTTGCCAATGTATATAAGACTTAAAGCATCCCCACCAATTCTTATAAAACACCTTGGACCACATGAATTGGATGAAGCAGAGCAATGAGATTCAAAAAATTCACTGGAAGAGTTTATTACCCTAAAGCAACTCCCAATATTTAGGGCACCTAAGGGACCTTGGAATAGAGTAGAAACCAAGAAACTAGTATTTTTGACTATTTTCAATTGGCCCACAATAATGATTGGTCCAAGTGATGAGACTTAAATAATCTCTCACTTAATATTGTGCACTTTTTTCAAAGTTATGATTAAAGCTCAGGAAGTTCTTTCAACTTCTAACCCTTGTAAGTGTGGATGTGATAAACATTATTTCAGGTCAAATTGCAATTGCCAGTGGCAATGCTCTTACACAACTTATTGAAAACTTTATTCAATAAAACTTTCATCTTAGCTTTCAAGTCTAATTAGCTGGTCTTGGTGTAGAAAGCCATGAGGATAAATGGAAGGAAATTGTCAATTTCCTATTTACTAAGAAGCTTGATGACTTCCAGCTACTTTCCATGAGTGTCAAAAAAAACCCAATATGTTGAATCACATGACATTCACCACATGCAAGATGGCTTTCAAAAGGAGCCTATCATTCAAAGTAGAACTAATTGCACCTACAGATATAGGGTTCATGGGGTTGTAATGGAACTCTGACATTTGGAAAAAGAGTGGGAAAAATGGCCACTATTTGCTTTTAAACTTCAGAGGAATGTTGAATGAACTAAGAAGACCTAAAGGCTTCAGATTCTGACAACCAAAAGATTACATAAGTGCCTTCAAGAGAACTAACATCAATAAAATATCTCATAAGAATCAAGAAATCTCCATTTCCCAATTAAGAAAAATCAAAGCAAAGGTTAACACTTCTTATAAATAACTAGTATCAATAAAAATTGAGACAACATAATGCTTCCTGCAAACAAACACAAAATTATTATTTACATTTGTATCTATGTAGGTAGCAAAAAAGCATTGGAATCTTTTAAGGTGACCTAGAATCTAACACTCTGGAGAGAAATTGCAAGGCTTATCATGAAAAAAAGGACAAAGATTAAATTTGTAACTTGACAAAACCATACTGTTTTTATTTCCATTCACTCAAGATTCCATATATCCCCAGATCCCATTTTTCTTAACAACCAATTTGATATGACCTTTATCAAGAGTCTCTAGGATGACCATATCACAATCTTTTACCATTTCAGAAGATTGCAAATCACCCTCCCAATTAGTATTTGATTGGTGTTGGTCATATTTCCACTAAGCCAATTGTTTTGATCCATTCACATAGATATTGATTCAAAAGTCAGTACCAGTACACTGACATGTCATTGCTTACCCCACAAAAATGGCATCACAAAGTCCCAGAATTGGTCAATAAAACCCCCTAGAACACTAAAATGATCTTACAAAACACCAAAAGTGCTTTACCTTGCTTCATTTTGGGGCCACCTTCAACACTGACCAGTCCAACATTGGATCGCAGACCATCTCCAAGTTTCTGCTCATCAAAAATGGGTTACTTCTGGCCCTGTTCACAACCCTAACCCTAGAGAATGTATGCAAGTCAGAGGACCTATATCAAGGAAAGTGGCACCCACCAATTTCCTTCAAAGCTTACTTCAATCCAACAAAAGGGATGTCTGGCTACAGGCCATGTTGTGGCCATGATTGACCACAGATGGGTGAATTTGTTTTTTTAAGGTAAGAGTCTGAATAGCGCTATCATCTTCAAGCATTGCAGACCCACCCTGTCCAAACTGGACTGTGGATGCCAAGACCACTCAAACCCAGTGCTACAAACAAGACAAGTTTGAAGGTAATATATGATGCAAACATCCAGCAAACTCATCAAGTTGAAAAGTCACCTCTTCAGAGATCAGAAAGCATATAATTCTGCTTCGACAGAAGCTGTTATGCTCCTCACCAAGCTTGAACAACAAAATGGATGATGGATGCCTCTCTTTGTACTTGTGCTTGCTCCTCAGCTTCATATTCACATCTATGAGATTGCAGTGACTGTAGAGAAAACTCCACAAGAACACTTCAAAGGTAACCTCTCTGTCAATTCTGGCCTTACAAAAACAAACATGATGAGAATGAGTAGAGTCATAACCGTGTTTTCAGTCACAAAGTATCAGAAATCACCTTCATCATGAAAGGCAGTGACTAGCTACCATTACTCCCCACTTACTTCATTAGCTCCTGACAATGGGGCTAGATATGTGTAAAGTGATGAGCTACCATATTCAGCATAAGTGGAGTTGTTAAGACTGGAGTTCCAAAATGGCAACCTGCTGCACTTCTACTGACCTCTTCTGCTCACAGGAAAATGTCAATCAGCCAGTGAACTGGCTTAATGTCAGCATGTGCTGACGAATATGTTTACCACCCCTATTACTAATTGTCACTTTCTCATCATAGAGACCACCAGGTTGCAATTGGCAGGTAGCCCCTGTCAAAGATAAAAGGGAATATTGATGTCAAATGGTGTTGCACATGACAACTGAGGTTCCTGCATCAGATACCACAAGCTAACTTTAAAACAGAGATTGTCAAGGCACTGGATGTGTTTATGGCACTACCCCAAGAAGTGTGCATGACAGACAATGAAATCACTTGCTAATTCACAATCCAGATGCACTTCAACATCCAGAACTAATGAATAAGCTGGTCTCAGAGACTGCAAACAAAACTCTGTACCAACCCCAAACACACCAACCCAAATTTGCAAGACACTGGTGATTATATCAGCATTCACCATACACATAATGGGATTATGCAATGGTCCCAGGTGTTGGCAAAATCCACCATTATGTTGCTAGAAAATCTAGCTTAACAGGTGCATTTGAAAGCATCAGACTCTAACAGTGACACCAATATTCAAGACAAGCAATCAATGTGTACTCAGGTAGTGTTGGAAGTATACTTGTGTAAGACCACCAGTCAAGCTGCCTCCAGACACAAGCATCTCAAGGAGACTTGTAATCGGGCCAGAACCCATCCCTGAAGTGGAACCAGCTTCACGAATCGCATTTCGCATGGAAACCAACAAGCTGCCATAAGTATGCGCATGGCCTCGTTCAATTGCCTGAATGAAGCAAAATGTCATTGCACCTGTTGATGTAACTCTTGAAAGGGCCTATACAACAAGTCAAAGATATAATCAGGAAACCAGAATTAAACATCCAAAACTTACATCTAGCTCACATCTGCCAGTCCTAGACACTACTGGCACTGCACCTTCCTAAAGCTTGAAGGCATGTATTTGCAATCTATATGTATCTGCAATTGCATCTTCATGAAGCTCAAAGCAAATATATTGCAATCTATGTGCAAAGCTCTTGTTACTCATTAAACTCATATGGCCAGTTATTCTGCCAGAAATTTACTCCAATACATGAACAACACTGATGCAGACAGTGTGTCCTACCCTACTATCTTAAGCACTGAAGTTCCCTTCCAATGTAGCCCAATCAAAAAATATTTCAATTATTTGACTCCTTTCCTCCTCTGTTCAACTGCATCCTACATGTTAAGGCTCTCCCATAAGAAGCAGAGGTATGGCTCCTCTGATTGTATTTATCGTGCAATACACAATAATTCTCACCAAGGAGCCACAAGCCTAAGATCTAGAATAGAAATTGATGCCTAGAACCATGAAGTGTCTATGTGGGGAAAGCCACTGGAGCATACAGAGGTGTCTGCAGATGTCTGGTTGTCATCGCAACCACTGAAGGAAAAGGCTTCTCCTCCACTTGTACCCTTCCATGCCCCATTCATTGGGCGCTGATCCTCCCATACAAATTGCCCATAACTGCAAAAAGCAATATCAATTCCTCTTACTCAAGCTTACAAACTGTAAAGACGTTGAGCTCAAGGGTAACACACTGATAAGAATAGTTCTCATCTTAGATCAATTGTATTAAGTAGTAGTGGTCATGCTGTCCAACCTAAAAATGTTCTGAACAGTAAAGCCAATGTGAAAAAAGGAGGTAATGCCAGACTTGCAAAAAACTTCATGGTTTTCGTGATCACAGACATAATAACACTGTTCAAGCGTCTCCCAAAAACTGGACAGAAATCAAACAAGTTGTTTTCAAACCTGTTGAATCGACAAACATAGGGCAAATCAAGTACAGTGCCACTGTGACAGGCATCGATGATGGCATTGAGCCGGACCCCATATGGCAGGGGCTTCACAATTGTGTCATTGATTTCATTGTCAACAATCATGCCCTGTGTTTCAAAGTCAATGGGGCAAATTGTTTCATCGTAACCATCCTGCTCTTCACCAGCATAGTCCCGTTGCTGGGAGCCATGGCCTGAGTAATGGAACACAAGAGAGTCTCCGGGCTGACATCCTTGCACCAGCCACACCATTGCCATATGTATGTTGTACCTCGTCGGTGTCATTGTTGGATTCTGTTGTTCCTCTGCCATTTGCAGGACCAAAAACCCTTGAGCACTGCTGTTGGCATGTGGGAGAAACGTGCCACATTGCCTTAAATGTACAATTCATACAGCACAGGATCATGAAAAGCCTGAGCACATACATACATACCTACCATCCTGTCAAGGGTTTTAGGGTCGGGAGAAGAGGAAAAAGCTTACCAGAGAGCATGAGGACCGATGCTTCTGGAAACCCGAACTTGGTTGTAAGCATGTATTTCATGCACTTGGCATCGTTGATGCATCCCTTGAGCTGATACCGCGAGTACTTATAATTGATCCCGCAGATCAAAGCCTTCTTAGATCCATGCGGGTTAGGCGGCTGTGGCGAATACTGCAAAGGATTCGGAGTAGACGAACGTGCAGTTAGAGCTGCTGATGGTGGCTGCACATTTAGTAGAGTCACGGCGTTACAGAGTGCACACCTGATCGACCGTGCTCCTGGAGGTAACACCAGCGGCGTGTGACAAGACACACAGTCCACCAACATGCCCGACATGGCGAGGTTTTTTTGCCCCTTCTCTTCTAGTACTAGAGAGTAATCCAAACAAAAAAACCTCCACTGGTGTGCACTTCTTCTTCTTCTTCTTCTTGTCCCGCTTCCTCTTCCTCGGTTTCCTCGATTTTTCCGGTTCTTTCCTTCTCGTCTTGTAGAAATCCTAAAAACCTCAACCCACGGTTGATGTTTCAAAAAAATCTTCTCCACCGCTTTCCTCTTCCCGTGTCTTTTTGGTTCTCTTCACAGCAGCAGCGGCAGCAGCAACAACCACAGAAGCTTCTTCGTGATCATCAGCAAAAAAATTGGTCAGAAATCCAAAACTGAGATGAATTGAAGAACTTTGAACTGACAAGAATGTGTTGAATCTCCTGGTCATGATCTCCAGAAATCGGAGAAAAAAAACCATGACAATTTATGAAGATTCATCGCCAACTTGATGTTGGTGGGTTCCTGGGTTGTTGCGCACTCGTCAAAAAAACAATCCAGGGAAAAAAGAAAATGTAAAACAAAAGCAAAAAGAGGATTGTGGCCGGCTGGATCATCAGCTCTCACCCTTCTGGCAACTTCAAACCCACCAACAGTTCAAAACTAAAATATTATTATATTATTATTTGTAAACAAAGGGTGGGTCACACTGTGGCCTTGCCAATTACATTTAAAGGTATCTTAAGGCAAAAGAAGAGTTATAGAAACTCAAATATTTCACCATGCAAAGATATAATCTTCAAAAAATCCTCTAAAACAAACCAAAATAAATCCTTCAAGATATTATAACTCTATAATAACTAATCTCAAGTTTCAACACAAGCCAAAATATCATCTTTCCAAATTCCTCAGATAAAAATAGACCTATTATTATTACCTAGGGGCCAAAATCCATTAAGCTACTATACTTTATATTGAATCTAAATACAATATCCTTGCCTTGGTACACAAGGCCAAAAATGTTTGAAATTCCCACCAGAAAAGAAAAGGAAAAAAAAAACACCTACTCATAGATGATCGAAGTGAGGAGCACATTTTCTTCAACATCTTGTGCACCAATTGCATCATTTTTGTTCCATGGAATTTGAATTCAATCCATCATTCAATGTATTTGAATTTAATTCAAATTCAATTCAAGTTACTTGCAATATCATTCAATATTTTTTATTCAAATGGAATTTC
>Ga0209611_10012132_pt1 | contig 12195 bp, 4 predicted proteins | sample S1TSphgellanicum_3_FD_187693 | JGI IMG/M metagenome (GOLD analysis project Ga0209611, IMG submission 187693) | Host-associated microbial communities from peat moss isolated from Minnesota, USA - S1T2_Fc - Sphagnum magellanicum MG (SPAdes) (version 2) | ecosystem: Host-associated > Plants > Peat...
AGTTGGATCTAATGTGCAACTAAATTGGTTCATGAAGTTTGCAATGGAATTTTTTATCCCATATCCTTTGGCTTTTAATTCTATTTGGCTCAGTATATAAGTAGGAGCAATAACTTCATTGTAACCAAACACTAAATGCCATTGGGGATGAGTAAATATATAAAGCTTGACCTCTATGAAATGGTTAATTTTAAAAATAAAATTGGATTATTTTAATTTTACCTATATAGCCTAAACCTAGTTATGTTCAACCTACTTACATACGTAAATAAACCTACTTATCTAATAGGGTTAATAATTACCTACCTACCTACTTAGTCACACGTGTCAACATCTTATTGGCCAAAAAATGGACGATTTAAATTTCATTAATTAATATTTTAAAATTTTAAAAAATAGGTAGGCCTTAATTACCACGTGTCATCATCTCAATGGCAGCAAAGTAATTCTTAAAACTAAATATTTAATTACAAAATAAAAGTACACATGCTCACATACAATTGGGTTAGCTAATTAACATGTAATGCAATGTGAACGCAGCCCTTGTAGTTGCATGCAGTCGCACGACCAACTGCTAGTATAGAATATGGGTGGATGCAACCGTATAACCCAATCGTATGTACTTGTAATGTACAACTGTCGCATGCAACTGCAAATTTCATGCAACTTGTCTTAGGCAATTGGGTGAATTTCTAGTTGCATGTGTCGCATGTAACTGAAAACCAGTTGCATAAGACAGTTGCAAAATGCCAAATTTCTAGTAGTGACCATGCCCATGAGCAATCATTCTAGTTAACATGATTGGCAATTGACCAAGCCTAACAACCATTTTGTTTTTCACTTATAACCTTGGTAAACTAGTTTTTGTATGATCCATCTTTTCATGAATGATACACAAAAACCCTTCTTTTGATTGAATGGACTTTGTTTTCTAACTATGGTAAAAATGTTTACACGATTATTGATGCTTGTTATGCCTTTTCAATTTCAATTCATGCTCCTTGGCATTATCACTATTTTTTCCAACTTTGGATATAAAGTTTTTCAAATATTCATATACAGTACAATTTGCAAAGGTTGAACCTCTTTTTCATACATCAACATTGAGATGATATATTTTCCTCAACTAGATCATAATAGATTGAAATACCTCATCAATATTTAACTCCTCGTTAATTTGTAATATCACACCAAAATAAAACAAAAGCATTTAGATGAAAATTTCCACAAAACTTTATTTACATTAACAAGACCAAGCAAAAAAAAGGACAAAAATCATTTTACAAACATTATAACAAATATGAAAAATTTGACCCCACTTCATTGCTCCTTTCTCAAATACTTTTCCAAGTGTCAAGAATTAAAATGTAAACATCTTGTCTACCATTCTCAATTCCCTTCATTTGGTGTGGCATGACATTAGTGCACTAATCAATCAATGATTAAACATTACATTCAACTTGCCTAGTTACTACTTTGTTGCTTCTTTATTCCAACATTTCCATGCATCCTTTGCCTTGTCCCACATTTGTTATTTTGTTTATAAGATAGTTATGAAAACTATGAAATCCCAACAATCTTATACCATGTTGCTTTACAAATTTCAACATTCTATATTGTAGCAAACCTTTAGTTTTTTACTCCCACTTTTTGGTGCAATCTTTTAGGAATATCCAAAATATGCGTTCTATTATTAATGAACGATAAGTTCCAAAACTCTTGTCGCACAATAGACATATTCTCACGAGTGAAATACTGATAACAATTGAAAGAGCAAGAACTATTTGAACTCATAACAAAAATCTATTCATTGCTTAAAAGTTGATCAATCCTTGAAATGTAAGCTTTATGCTTTGATTCCTTTCGTTTTTTTTTCAAAAAAATGTAACTTTTTTCTTCACACCCACGACTTTTTTTTCTTCATCTTCTAACACATGATGTTCATCATATGCAGATAGCAATGACCATCAAGAATTATGCGTGATGAAAGCCACCTCCATATTGTTTTCATCTATGATGTATCTTTTGGAAAACTCAAAATTGTGACCCCAACCTTAGTTTCACCAAGATCATCATCCAAAACAAGCTCCCTTGGGTCACATGTAACAATCCTCCCTTCAACAATAATATCTCCTACATGATTCACCAATTCACATTTTTTCCTACACCACTCCATTTTTTCCATACAAGGAATTTTTTTCATTCTTTCTTCCATCTCTTCATCACCTCTAATAGTTGTTGATGGAGCACCCTCCTTTGAACTGTTAGAAATTCTACTATTTTCCTTTAAACTAACGTCCCAATCCTCCTCCATTAGAGCTGCATTTATACAAGGAAAAAACATAGTGTTCTCCTTTGACCATAGCTCCCGAGCCTTGTCCATTGTTGCTACATTTGTAAATCTTTCCTCCCCATGCAACACTGTTTGATCTTCCACAAGAAAAACTAATTCCTAGTGACCACCCAACCATGACACATCTTTCACTAGCCAAAAGCAGTCTGATCCCAAACAATCTCCAACAAATCTTCCACAAGGATTTGGAAACAATAATTTTAGATTCCAAAACTGTTAGAAAAGAAATTCTGCAAGCACCACAATATAGTTCTTAGGTCCATTAGAATTATGTAAAATAGTCCAATCAACTCATCTACATCTCCCATGGCCAACACAAATATGGTCCCCCTCATTTTTCGAATACTAAAGATTAATCGAATCACCGCCCTTTAAAAGTAGAATTGCCATCCTTACAACATTCACTTCTCACATTAAGGTGAAATAAAACGCCTCATCCAATTCAAAAACTCCAACACCCTTCATTATTTTCTAACATAAAAACATTTTAGAAACCCAAATAAATGACTTAGTCAAAGCTTGTTTGAATTTGTGTCTAAACAGTGGTTCATAGCAATAACAAAAAATCAAGTTCCCTTCTAATTCACAAGACATCTTACACCTTGAACACCACAAAGATAAGGAATGAAAATCAGGCGACCAATAGATTATCTTTCCCCCTTAAAGGAAAAGGAGAATCTAGAGGTGAACAAATTTTCTTTCGATGGTAAAATAGGTTAAGAGAATTACGGCCACCCAATTATCATTTAATGAAAAATATAGGCATGGAGACTCAAGTGGCCACCCAATTATTTATCCCCACTAAAAACAAGAAATGGGGAATCAAGTGGCTACCTAATTTCCTTTCCCATATATTGACAAAAAGGAAATTTGGGCGACCACCTTATTTTCCATCTTGTCTCAGGAATGCGAAAGAGAATAAAAAAGTCGTTTGATTTTCCTTATCTCCTAAAGAATGGGAAGGAAAATTGGGAGGTCACTCGATTCTCCATCTCATTTAAAGAATGGGAAGAAGAATGCCCAATTCTGCATTTTGTCGAAAAAGTGGGAAGGAAGATCAAATGGTCGTTTGATTTTCCTTTTCATCTAAAGAGTAGGAAGGAGGATTGGGCAACCACTTGAATGTCCCTCTCGTGTAAAGGGTGGGAAGGAGGATCAGGCAATTGCGCTAATCTCTTTCTCGTTTAAAGGGCAAAAAAGAGGATTAAGTGGTCACCTAATCCTCCTTTTTGTCTAAGGAGTGGGAAGGAGGATCGGGTGGCTACTCAATACTCCAACTCATTTAAAAAATAGAAAGGATGATTGGTGACTACCCAATTCTCCTTCAGGTTTATAAGCAAGGGAAGGGTAATCCTAATACTCAAAATTTAATTAATGTTAATTAATTGAAAATTAATTTAATTAAGTTATATTAATGAGAAGATTATGCAAGACTTAGATCGGTGGTAAGGTAATGCATAGGAATAAGGTTAAGAATAAGTAAGATACAATTTTTGTACCTAAAAGTAGTAAATTATGTTTTACATTGAAAAATTAAATGAGATGGTGGAAAATTTACTCACTGAGGCATTGATGGAATTGAACTACCTCCAAATTTGAATGTGAGGATGCATTGGAGGCAATGGTTGTGTTTTTGCCTTTGGAAAAAAGTTGTAGACAATGCCCTGAAGGAAAAGACTAAAATTAGAAGTGTAATGTTTCTCATGAGTTGTCACAAAACTTGAAACGTTCAATTGTGATGAAACTTGATGTAGCAATGCTTGTGAAGATAAAAAGATGCATAAGAAGGAGAGCATATTTTTAAGGTAGAGACTAGGGAAATCTAGCAATGAGAGATGAAAAGAAATCATAATGGATTATGAAACTGAAATTGTTTCTACACAACGATCCTATGAAATTGAATTGAAATGAGGCCTCAAGATGATCTACAGCTTCTATTGGATTTTGTGAAAGCAAGAATATTATAACATAATATTAATAAACCTTGCAAACAACACGTAGACGTAACATTAAATGTCAAGTTGTTTTGGAACTTTCGGAGGTTGATACAGAAATTTGAAGACATGTTAAATTGCTAGGCTACTACGCATAATGTATTAGTAATTTGCATTCAAAGATTGCAAAAGAGAGAAACAAAATTCACCTCATTCTTCTAACAACATCATTGTTGTGTTTTTTCTTTGTAGCTCGATTGAAAATCATTCCTAAATCTTGGCATGGAGAAGAAAATGAAAACATATGAATGTCTGAGATACATTCTTTCATGGACTCACTTTTAGAAATAGAATTACAAAAATTTCATCTTCCATGATCTTTTTCCTTTGACTCCTACCATTGTTCAATATGGTAGTACTCATGTTTCAGAAGTGGAGAAGCCACCCTCCAACTAATGATGGTGGACTATCTTTGGACTTTCCTCAAACAAGAAAGATAGTTGACAAAGATTTTGAACCGAGAAGCCAATTGAGATGTCATGACGCAATAATAATGAACTAATTATTCAAATAAATAGATTTTTTAGTTTCATGTTTTACAAATCATATTTCCATTATGCAACAAAAGGATAATTTTGCATGATTTTTCTAAAGTAAAACAAAAGGAGTTGTTCAAAACTTTCTATATTAAACATGTGCACCTAGAATGATTTTGTAAAATTAAGCACATATCTATATAAAAATATATATTTTCAATAATATTGTGAAATAAATGCAGTCTAATTGTCATTATTCAAATATTTGGGCGTAGGGTTAGGATTTGGGGTTATTTTGGTGCCACAAGCCTTTTTTTTTTAATTTTAATTTTTGTTTTATTTTCAATTCCAATTTAAATTTTAGTTCTAATGTTATTTGTAATTTTATTTGTAATTTTCATTTTACCTAAACCCTAAACTTAAATGTTATGATGAAAACCCTAAACCTAATTGCAACATTGAAAACCTTGAAATAATTACATAACATCGCTAAATCTTAAACCCTTGCATAACAACCCTTAAGGTTACCACCAAAACTTTGAACCCCAACACCAAAACCCTTAACGTTAAACCATTAAAGAAAACCCTTCAACTATTACACATCACCAAATCCTAAACCCTTACACAACAACCCTAAAGGTTATCACCAAAACCCTGAACCTTAATATCAAAACCCTAAACCTTAATTCTAAGACCCTAAACCTTAAACCATAAAAGACAACCCCTAAACCATTGCACAACAACGTCAAATCCTAAACCTTTGCACAACAACCTTAAAAGTTACCACCAAAACCCTGAACCCTAACACCAAAACCCTAAACTTTAACTCCAAAACCTTAAACCTTAAATTGTCAAAGAAAACCCCTCAACTATTGCACAACATCCCCAAATTTTAAACCCTTACACAACAACCCTAAAAGTTACCACCAAAACCTTAAACCTTTGCACAACAACTCTAAAAACATGTGTCATTTAGTCTATAGTTAATTTGAATTGGAGGTTTCATAAAAGGGTGAATTGAAGTTGAATATTGAAACCTTGATGAAGGGAAGTTTGGAGTTGAGTGAAATAACCATTATGGATTAAAGTTTGATTTTGGTAGGATATGTGATTTTTGCCTTGCCATCTTCATTTTGCCTACATGAGAAAAAAAAACCATTTCAAACTTTTGTGCACACTTTTGACAAAACTCAAAATATTTACACCTTGAATGGAGTTGATGTTAAAACTTTGAATGAGTTATTTGCAAATGTTAATTTAATAAATTATTTCAAAAACATTTTAAATATTTTTCTTAAATATAGGATGCCAAATATTTGATGATTGTAACCAAATATAGAAAAAATGGCATGCCAAATTATGCAAGGTGCTTTGTAAAATATACAAGAAGTGGCCTCCCTAGGAACAAAAGATGTGTTATCTTGAACCTTTGACTAAGGTAGGGAACATTCTTCTTTGAATGTACAAAATATGTGAATAAAAGTGTAGGGTCTTATATATCAGTTATTGGGTTAAATTTTGAATTTAATTAATTTGATACTATTTTGAAAACCAAAATAAAAAATATACAAAATATATGTTAATACATGGTATTCAAGGATTTTAAAATAATAATAAAACATATATGTACTAAACATCTTAAATATTAGATATTAGTAGACTAGGAGCATTTAACTCAAGGAATTTTCTATTATTTTCCATTTGTTTGTTCTACTTATTATCAAAAGAATCTTTGGTTGATTGTCAATTATTCCATTGGAAAATAAGTTTGTTTGATTAGATGGTAACTATTATTATTTTGATTCATGTGCATTTTTTTTCATTTTCATTGTTCATTCATATTTTATATATGGTATACTATTTAATCTACTAAATAATTGATTATTGACCTCATATATTTTTATGAATTGTTTTAGAAGGTTTGTGAGATAATGGTATTGGATCAAAAGGAATTAGCAATAACAATGTCAATATGCAATGTAGAAAGTCAAGAACACCATGATAAAATTGTTAAACCCATCATATACAAAGGGGTTGGACTAATCAATTTATATTTCATTGTGATTATGTGAGATGTTAAAGATGTTATATCACAAGATAGGTTTTTTTGTTTCTATCAAGTTCCACTTGTGTATTTATTGGAATTAAGATTCAATTTGACAATTGCTATTGTCTAATAGTATTGGGGATGAATTGAAATCATGAGCTTATGATGATGATGACGAGTAGTTTGATGATGAAAATAACAACATAACGCAAATGCTGCAATGGTGATTGAAAAAATCATAGATTTGACTACATGTTAAGTTTTAAAATATATATAATTGTGCAAATGTTCTATTTTCCATAATTGTTGCTAATAAAAAATAAATCAACAACAATTATGAGAAATAAAGAATTTGCACAATTAGATTTGTTTTTAATTCAATAATGTAGTTCAATCTATAATTTATTTTCAACCGTCATTGTAACATGTGTGCTAAGTTGTTGTTCTTAGCTTAAGGTTTAACTTACAAATAAACATACAACACATAGTTTAATTATAAACAAACATAATACACACACGAAACACACACATGAAACACCCGCACAAAGCATTCACACAAACCAACATAAACACCTACACTCTCACCCACACAAAAAAAGATAGTAAGTCCTCCACACACAAAAAACACATAAACATAACCCATATCCAAAAAATTCTTATCTTGAACTTTATGTATTCTTTTTAAAATGTGAAATTTGAAGGTGTTTAAAAACCAAGGTTATTTGCTTTTATGTCCTAAAGGCATGAATACATGCATAGATGATAGAAGTCAATCAAATAGATAGCATTGGAAAATTCATGCTTTTGTTCATAAAATTTGTGGGAATTAATTGTCTATGTGTTTTGTGTCCAAGGTTGGTGGTAGAGGTACAAATTGTGTGCAACTGACCGCAATATAATCATGTGACCCACTTTGACGTGGATGTTGGGCACAAGATTTTGATTCATTTTGTGAGCTCAGGGAATGTGAGTTTTTCATATCCTCAAAAAGGCAATACACTATACACCTCAAAATCTGTCTGTGCGAACACCTAATTTGCAATTCATTTGCATGAACAGTAGGTTAATTGCAGAGTCGGGTTGCAGACAAACTGTAATTCCACATGGTTTAGCACTGTAAACTAACAATGCAATGGTTAGATGAAGCAAACCTGAAACACATGATGCTGGTTGGATCACCTCGTGCTCCTGCTCCTGCTGCAAATGTCTAATAGTTGTATGTCACTACCATGAACCCCTACCTGCCTCATCCACAGACCACCTCCACTGTCAGATACTAAGATAGTATTGGAAAGCAGGTTCTTGAACATCACCAACACCACTTCTGATCGAAAGTATGGATTCTAGGAGGAAAGTCTCAGCAATCGTAAAGTCTCGTTGTTTTTTTTCCAGTGTATTTTGAGGACATAGGTCCTAAAGGACTAGCTTGGTGTTAGGGGACTTAGTACTAGAGTCCTTAACATCAAGTGTGAGTGCACCTTAAGGATGGTCAGTATACATATGTACTCAATTGGGGTCTAGAATGTGTCCCTTTGCCATCTGACAATGACTTAACATGTCTGGGTTGGATGACTTGTAGTTGTTGGAAGAAGAACCAATAAGGACACTCATAATAATAGCAATTTCTGCAGCCCAGTGGAAGCCACAATGTGTACAACAAGGGCACATGGTTTTGATAAGTTGTGTGGAGATTTTGATCTGGACATTTTGGACAGTTTTGAAGATCCTGAATTAAGCCAAACAAAATATTTCCATCTAGGGTTTGCAAGGAGTTCCTATATGCAACATAATTCCAAGCCATAGATGGGTTTAAATTGGATGGAAAATGGGGCTCAAGTTTAATGGCATGGCCTGTTGGGTATCAATTCATAAGTCAATCGGCAACAACAAAATATGAGAATGGTTTTTTTAGGTTGCTATTGCATACAATACAAATGTTGGGATTTGCAAAAATTTTGCTTTTGTTTTCACTAATGTGGTTTGTGCCATTGGCCCAAGTGTGAACTCATTACCCAATTAATTTCTCCTTCCAAATGATTCTTAAAATTCAATATATCTTTCACCAAAGGTCTAAAAATGATCACCTCCAAGAAATCTCACACATTAAGAACTTTTCAATAGTACCAATGCCGCTCCCCGTTTTCGCTAGAAAACATTTACTTTTGATTTTGCTGAGTTTGCTTTGACAAAATTATTCAATATTTCATTAACAGTACCAAACCACCTTGGTGCACCCCTACTTACTATGGGCTATCCAGTGATATCAAATCCCGAGTGCACAAAAGGGGGAGCGGGGTGCACCATGGTTTATTTGGGAGATCTCAAACCCGCAAACAAAACAAACAAACGGCTTTCCTTAATAAATAGTTAGTCAATCAGTTGTATGGTACAAGAATACTGGTAGCAAGAACACCCCCCAAAAAATAAAAATAAAAGCCTTTCTAGTGAGTCACTTGCCCTGCAATTTCCTCAATCTTGGTGCCACATTTAAGAGCCTGGTGCTGTATTTGATTGATTGTTTAAAATGTTTGTCAACAGAGAAGCCTTTTGGGGTGAGTAAGGATCTGTTTCCACACCAGTCTAATGGAAAGCCGTTGACATAGGGCTTTGTTTCCTGATGCATGGACAGTTTGCTTTCAAATGGACAGCTCCAAGTGTGGTGAAAATATGTAATTTATCGTGTTAGGAATTTTGGGAACACATGTTTTCAACTACTGTGGTGAGTCGGAATTTGATTCATAGCTCTCAGAGCTCGTGCAATTGGTCGATCGATCAATGTTTGATTAATAGAGCTATGAAATGACTGTGAGCACAACTAGTTGAAAAGACAAAATTGAAAGTTACTCTAATGTAGCCTAGTGGAAAGACAACCTAACTAGATAGCTTCCTTATGATTTCAGTTCATATTGGGTAGGGCTTCCAAGTAAGGGGACTTCAGCCCCAACAATCTTCTCAAGGTTGGCAAGATTTGTAGAAGTTGAACCTACATGCATGATAGAAAGTGGGTCATGGATCAGTTCGGAAACTGAGGATTCATGGTTGGGTTTTCTTCACTTTTGCAAACTGAAGAAAACCAAAAAATAAAGGAAGAAATAGTATATTCCTTGGTATACTTCTCGTACATCATGAAACATCCAAAATGCAGGTGCTTGTTTACAAGCCCTGAATGCATCTACAAATGTAAAATTATTGTATAGGAAAGGGGATTCTAAGGTAGTCTGTCTGGTGAACCTACTTAGTGAGGCAAGGACAACAACTTTGATAAAGATTGTCCAACAACAGCTTCTTAGTGTCTTCTTCTCACCATCATAATGTCGTTCCCTTAAGTTTTTATCCCACTTTCATCATCAGATTCTCTCCCCTTTTTTGTCCAATCGTATGGTTTGATTGGTGGCCCATTTTCACTTCCCAGTGCAGCAAAAGTCAGGTTGGTCAGAGTATACCAACTTTGAATAAATGTTAGTTATGTGGACAGCTATAAGTGGCCCACAATGTGTATTATTTTACTATCTTTTGTTCGTAGGTGGTGGTTATGGAATAACTTTTACAACATAAATAGACGGCAAATATTTGATGGATGCCATTCATTCATTATGTAGCACAATATATGCATTAAATTATCATTAGAAATTGTTTCAAATTTCAATATAAAAACCCTTACAATGTAGAGAGCCATCCTCATGACAATACAACACACTACCCGTCATATTCCACACACCATGTAAGGTGCCATCCTCTCTATAACTAAGAAATTGTAGCTAGCTCTTCTGCATCAATGCATATGAGTGCCAAAACTGAACTCTAATAGCACATCAAATGTCAACCAGGTAGTAGTAACATTACAAGCTGCTCTTCTGGTTCTTTCTAGATTGTAGTAAGGAGTTGTTGGTAACCAGTTTACCTGTTCTGGGGTTGTTCTAGAACCCACATAATTCATTCTTATTTTAGTTGGCTCTACCTGGCAGGGAGAGACTGCAGAACCATGTAATTTTCATTTGGTCCCACATTTTGAGGACTGTTCACCAGATGATGTTGTTGTTGTTGTGAGTTCATGTTTTCTAGAACCCTTCTTTTTGAGAACCTCAATGATGAACTTCACAGATGTCTCCTAATTTTAACTGTTGCTGGTGTGAACTTTGAACTTGCCATAAAGGATAGAGCTCCATTCTGTGATAAGCCCACTTGTTCGACTACCCACTTGTTGGGTTGCAGCAACTTGCAACTATACCATACTGGCGAGCATCTAGCATTGATGGATTGCTCTAATTTCTTTCTTCCATCAAAAGACGAGAGAGGAGTTGACAAGGATCAAATCTTGGGCTCTTCTTCATTTGAGAGACTCTTAAGTTTTATAGAAAGGGAACAAAAGCTGGAGTTTTTTTTCTTCACATTGCTGGTTTTGGGGTATTCTTTTCTCAGGTAATGTTTTATGTACTCTTCTACAGCTTTTTACTTAATTGGAATTGGTAGTAATCTGCTAGTTCTACTACTCCGAAAGGCCACTCATGGCTAAAAGTAAAATACAAATGTCCCAAATATGTTATGCCCCTAGTACCTTAATGGATAGAATGATAATTAAGTTATTTATTAATTTGTCAAATTTTTGAGAAATTTAGTGTGTAAAGCCCTGAAAATTTGAAATTTCATGTTGCATTTAGTGTCAAAAGTTTGGGAAAACCTAAAGATTTTTATAAGACGTAGTCATTAGCATGTTTTTCATTATCACAATTATACACACTTGGCTTGGTTGATAATACGGGCTTAAGCTTTGGTGAAGAATGGGATATTGTGGGTGCAAATGTATGGTGAATATTATTGGGTAAAACTCGAAATTTGAATCAAGATTATTTCAAAAGCATATTTCATTAAAAATCAGTATTTTATATCTTTCATCCATCATCAATAACAGAAATCTTCATGCATGCAACTGCAATCCATTGCATTTAAAAATTGGTAAAGATGAATTTAAACATGATGCACAAGAATACAAAAACATAAAGAAAGACAAACCGCAAAACAAGAATCAAGAAATGGAACACATGAATGTTGTATTAAAATGGATGAAAAATGATAGCCATCCTCATTTTTATGTCAAAAATATTAAATATTTCAAAAATGCAAGCCAAAAATGTTGAATAGTTATATACTATATGCCAAAATCCACCAATTATTCTCCACTAAGTTGTCATCAATAAAATAAAAAAAACAAGGCTGGGCGAAGAAACTAGCTGAGAGTCCTCTTGTTTTTGCATCTATGTGCAAGAAGGGATGCAGCAAATGCGGATTTGGTGGCCGATAGATGATGGTGCAAAGATATAGATGAGA
>Ga0209611_10012135_pt1 | contig 12193 bp, 10 predicted proteins | sample S1TSphgellanicum_3_FD_187693 | JGI IMG/M metagenome (GOLD analysis project Ga0209611, IMG submission 187693) | Host-associated microbial communities from peat moss isolated from Minnesota, USA - S1T2_Fc - Sphagnum magellanicum MG (SPAdes) (version 2) | ecosystem: Host-associated > Plants > Peat...
TAGGAGGGGGAGGGGTTGGGCCCAAAATCCCCTCCAAAGTTTCTTTTTGAAATCCTTTTATAAATGAATGGCTAAGATTTTTTGATATCCATGGGCCTTTGCTATTTTCATTGAGCTTGAAAAAATACCCCAAGGGCCCCAAACACATTATCCATAGCTCACCATATAAAAACACAATAAGTTTTTTCTTCATAAGTCATTCCCTTTGGTTTGGGCACCAAACAATAGTAGTTTAAACTTAAAGTGACCACCCATCACACTTTGGGCCAATGAAAGATTTTAGATTGCAATGGTCCCTGGTTCATGGTCTCTATGTAAACCGTGGCCCCTTACCCAAAGGCAAATTTGGTAAAAGAACAAAGTACAAAAAGTTGGGATTCCTCCCATAAACTAGCGACTTGTTGGAGCTTATTGTCTAAATATGGCAATCCCATGCTTTTAAAGTTTGTCAGTTCCGATTACCGTTGGTCTAACATCCCTAGCAAGTTGTCATGGTCGGTTGTCATGACCAAAAAACAAAGTTTTTCTTAATATTAAAATTATCATATGTATATTGCACATATCCATATGTGCATTGTTGGATTCACGACACGGAGCAAAGGGTGGGGGGTGAGGAATTTATTTTAAGAAAAATCTTTTTCTTTTGTGTTAAGAAATTGTAATCTCCTCCATCATGATGATGAACCTTTTGACAATTATCTCTTCGCCCTTTGTTGTCCATAGTTGTTGATAAAATGGTATGGATTTTATCCAAAAACAAAAAGAAGAAGAAAAGAGTTGGAGCATCAAAAAAATGTCAAGAATGTGTTCATGCAACAGGAAAACGATAGGAAAAACAAAAGAAAATCATCAGTTTTGGGTATTTTCAACATCCTTCAATACTATTTCTAGTGTCCTCAACTTTCTTAGTGTTGTCTCTGGTGTCTCCCATCCCTCCCTAGCACACATTTTGTCGACATTGCCATCCTCCACAACTTATGAGCCTAGTTGGATGTCCCCAACCTTTAGCCGAGCCTATTTTTACAAGGCATGTGTTAGGTACGGACATTTAAGGGTTAAGTCACTTGAGTGGATCATTGCCACTTTGGCTTAAATCAAAAAGTTGAAAACAAAAACAGTGGTTGAAGGGGTAAGTTGCTTTTTCATACACTCCAATGATGCACCCAAGGATTTCATCTCATGGCAATTTTTCATTGATAAGGCTCATAATAAAACCTCAATGTTAAAGATTTTTCAAATTAAGGTTTAACATCAACCTAGCCATTAGTAAGCACTTCAAAATCATAAGTGTTAAATAAAGTCTAATATGTTAACTTAACATTGTGTTTCATGATAAGTAGGATTAAGTTTTAAATAGTTAGCTTGGTGTTAAAGACTTAACATTAAAGTTCCTAACACCAAGTGTGATTGGAGCATTATTATTCAGATTAGATTATTCCAAAATCAAATCAAGATGGTCAATCTTATCTGGACAATGAGCCAATTGTCATTCACATGACTTCTCCACAAAAAAAAAAGGTTTGTTCATGAATATATCAATAACTTTAAAGCGGTCCCTCCTATTATCGATGTCCAACATTTGAAGTTTTTAATATTGATCATTAAAACATAGTCAAAACATAATTTAAAATCACCCCAAGTTTATCATAAGACTTCATGGTTCTACCACAAGCTTGCATTTCTATAATATATAGTGTAATAATGGGAAACAAAAAAAATTGTGTGCAAAATTTTTCTAAAGTGCCAAAAGTAAAAGTATAAAAGGTTTTTCTTTGAAAAGAATTGCCATAAAACCCTTGGTATTGGGAATTGAACTAGGGTGATTCCAATGCCACAAACCCAACTCTTGATCTAAGGTTAATTGTGATTTTGTGCTTCAAATTTATGTGAGTGAGGTTTATTATCACAACATGTGGGGGTCACATTTTACCCCCTAAAGTATAAAGCCTATAACTTTAAAGTCAAACTTCCTATTACATGTTCACTTCTCCTACATGAATGTAAGTAAGATAAAAATTACACTTTTTATTTTCAATCAATGAAGCCATATGTTTCCTACAAGCCATACTTGATTATTTCAAATGTGTATTTGAAAATTTAAGGTTTCTATGATTTTTAAAATTATAGCGGGTGAGAAGCATTCATATCGATTATAAAATATACTCAAACATCTGAAATTTTTATCAAAGGTGTATTTTAGTGAAGAATTTCATTTTGAAATATTTGAAAATATGAAAAAACTTTAACTTGTGGTGTAACTACTTGTGATTTAAAATTTTATTATCATATTTCCATTAAAGTTTCAAGAATTTTCAAGAATTTCAAAGTATAGTAGAAAATAGATTTAGTAAGTTTCAGTTTTTTAGTTAAGCTTGTATGTAGAAGGTGATTTGCATGGCAAAAATCAAGTTTCAACAACAAGAAACCAAAAATAAACAAAAAATATTGCATGACACAAATATATATATAACCAATTTAACATGCCTAGTAAAGGAGTTGCTCTTACAAGTTAGAGTTTTAACTTTCCTTTTATAGTAAAATGGCTTCATGGAAAGGTGGTGGGGACTTTCATTAGCTTGAGAATTGTTAGGTTAGATTTTTAGCTTTCCTTTTGAAGTAAAATGGTCTCATGGAAAGGTGGTGGGGTCCTTCAATAGCTTGAGAATCTTTCTGTTCCGCAATGATTTTTGAAAAAGAGAAAACAACCATGTTGTTTTTCACCAACATCCTTTGCATTTCATATTTTTGTGAGCATGTCAAAATGTTTCAAGTTTTCAAATGTGCTCAATTGCAATGCTTTAGAATGGTATAAACATATAAAATCTAAACCTTGAACTAAACTTTGCAATATTGGTATTCCAACAAGAAATTCCTAGCCCCTTCATCAATTATAACACAATACAAACACAACAACTTTAGTCATGGGGAGTACATATGCTAAAGAAGGTCAATGTTAAAAAAAAGAAAGCAATCAAAACAATTTTCCATGGTTGAACTCAACAAGGGGTAAAAGTTTAGACAACCTTCCTCTTTTATTCACCTTTACACTATTTCATAATAATAATAATAATAATAATCTCCCAAAACCCTACTCTCAAGAAAAAAAGTGTGAATTCTAAAGGAAAAAACCAAAAAAAAAATCTCCACAACCTGAACTAGCAAAGGGAATTTGTTTTGGCAAATCCTTCTTTTAATCAATTTACATATAAAACTATTCATTACAGATTACACTGTTGAGAACTACATGAATTTTTAAGAAAGTAAAATGCTCAATTGTCAAATATTATTATTTGTTAACTTGAAGGTGTAAATGACGTTAAGCATTGCTTGGATTTTTCCTTTGTATTTTCAGCTCCATTACCTGCACAAACAGCAAGTGGGATCTTCTCCAGTGGAGGTACCAGCTAGCCTATCACTATTTCTAAAAAGTGAAAAAATCCTAGCTATGCTTTACATAGGAAAAGGACCTCATTATAGGCCCTTCTCCTATGCAAAAGGTAATTAAATATTAGGCACCTTGTTGTTGAACGAAACTAGGAACTAGCATATTGTATTAGGTGATGCTACTTTGGATATGTGAGTGGGAAACTAGACTCTAGCTTTCCTCAAAAGAAGTTTCCTTAAAAGAGAAAAACTATGCAAAAAAATTTCTTACGTGCTTTCTTTTGTTTAAATTCAAAAAAGTGCCACGTGGAAAGTAGAAAAAGTCACACCTGGGAAGTAAAGGGAAGAGAAGTATGCTACTTGTGCACTACCATAAATTCCTCGAGTTATGACATGTGCTTAATTGAATTGGGTAAAAACCCCAATTGGGAAGAATAAAATGTGTCCAGATCCATCAAGTTTTGAAGTTTCTTGAACTCTGGCAAATTCTTCAATTCGTCGCACCCCCACAATCGAAATCTCTTGAGTTGTGACAAGTGCACAATTGAATCGGGTAAACACCTCAATTGGGAACAATCAGATTAGTCTAGTGTCACCAAGCTTTGAAGTTTCCCAAATTCCACTGGCAAATTCTCCAATTTGTGGCACTTGGATAATCGAAATGTCTTGAGTTGTGATAAATGCACAATTGAATCAGGTAAACACCCCAATTGGGAACAATAAGATAAGTCCAGATCCACCAAGCTTTGAAGTTTCCCGAACTCCATTGGCAAATTCTCCAATTTGTGGCACTGGGATAATTGAAATGTCTGGAGTTGTGACAAATGCACAACTGAATCAGGTAAACACCCCAATTGGGAACAATCAGATAAGTCCAGATCCACCAAGCTTTGAAGTTTCCCGAACTCCATTGGCAAATTCTCCAATTTGTGGCATTTCTTCAATCGAAATTTCTGGAGTTGTGACAAATGCACAACTGAATCAGGTAAACACCCCAATTGGGAACAATTAGATAAGTCCAGATCCACCAAGCTTTGAAGTTTCCCGAACTCCATTGGCAAATTCTCCAATTTGTGGCACTGGGATAATTGAAATGTCTGGAGTTGTGACAAATGCACAACTGAATCAGGTAAACACCCCAATTGGGAACAAGCAGATAAGTCCAGATCCACCAAGCTTTGAAGTTTCCCGAACTCCATTGGCAAATTCTCCAATTTGTGGCATTTCTTCAATCGAAATGTTTGGAGTTGTGACAAATGCACAATTGAATCGGGTAAACACCCCAATTGGGAACAATCATATATGTCCAGATACACCAAGCTTTGAAGTTTCCCGAACTCCACTGGCAAATTTTCCAATTTGTGGCACTTCCACAATCGAAATGTCTCGAGTTGTGACAAATGCACAATTGAATCGGGTAAACACCCCAATTGGGAACAATCAAATATGTCAAGTTTCACCAAGCTTTGAAATTTCCCGAATTCCACTGGCAAATTTTCCAATTTGTGGCACTCCCATAATCGAAATGTCTTGAGTTGTGACAAATGCACAATTGAATCGGGTAAACACTCCAATTGGAAACAATCAAATATGTCAAGTTTCACCAAGCTTTGAAGTTTCCCGAACTCCACTGGCAAATTTTCCAATTTGTGGCACTTCCACAATCGAAATGTCTTGAGTTGTGACAAGTGCACAATTGAATCAAATAAACACCCCAATTCGGAACAATTAGATAAGTCCAGTTCCACCAAGCTTTGAAGTTTCCCGAACTCCATTAGCAAATTCTCCAATTTGTGGTTGAAAGATAATCGAAATGTTTCGAGTTGTGACAAATGCACAATTGAATCAGGTAAACACCCCAATTGGGAACAATCAGATAAGTCTAGTTCCACCAAGCTTTGAAGTTTCCCGAACTCCACTGGCAAATTCTCCAATTTGTGGCACTTGCACAATTGAAATGTTTGGAGTTGTGACAAATGCACAATCGAATCGGGTAAACACCCCAATTGGAAACAATAAGATAAGTCCAGTTCCACCAAGCTTTGAAGTTTCCCAAACTCCACTGGCAAATTCTCCAATTTGTGGCATGTCTTCAATCGAAATGTCTTGAGTTGTGACAAATGCACAATTGAATTGGGTAAACAACCCAATCGGAAACAATAAGATAAGTCTAGTTCCACCAAACTTTGAAGTTTCCCGAACTCCATTGGCAAATTCTCCAATTTGTGGCACTTCGTCAATCGAAATGTCTTGAGTTGTGACAAATGCACAATTGAATCGGGTAAGCACCCCAATTGGGAACAATAAGATAAGTCCAGATCCACCAAGCTTTGAAGTTTCCCGAACTCCATTGGCAAATTCTCCAATTTGTGGCACTCGGATAATCGAAATGTCTTGAGTTGTGATAAATGCACAATTGAATCTGGTAAACACCCCAATTGGGAACAAGCAGATAAGTCCATATCCACCAAGCTTTGAAGTTTCCCGAACTCCATTGGCAAATTCTCCAATTTGTGGCACTGGGATAATTGAAATGTCTTGAGTTGTGACAAATGCACAATTGAATTGGGTAAACACCCCAATTGGGAACAATAAGATAAGTCTAGATCCACCAAGCTTTGAAGTTTCCCGAACTCCATTGGCAAATTCTCCAATTTGTGGCACTCGGATAATCGAAATGTCTTGAGTTGTGATAAATGCACAATTGAATCAGGTAAACACCCCAATTGGGAACAAGCAGATAAGTCCAGATCCACCAAGCTTTGAAGTTTCCCGAACTCCATTGGCAAATTCTCCAATTTGTGGCACTGGGATAATTGAAATGTCTTGAGTTGTGACAAATGCACAATTGAATCAGGTAATGCTTTTAAACTTGTGCAGAATGCTAAATTCAATTCATTTAGCCTCCATAATTTCCCAATATCCTTGGGCAATTCTTCAAGGGTTGTGCAACTTGAAAGGATCAATGTTCGCAAGTTTTTATAAATGATCTGTAATCCAACATTGTAAAAGGTAAAATGTTTTCATTAGTTTATAATGCATTTAACACAAAAGCCCCATCATGTGGTCTACTAGTTTGATAGTGAAGGAATTTTACATATTCAAAAGAATTATACCTCAAGATCATTGGGCCAAATTTGCATTAACTCCTCGTTGGAAGTCAAATCAAGCACTGCCAACTTTGGAAGGTCTAGTTCCAAAGGTAGTGCTGAAAGATCCGAGTTGATCCATTGGAGCCAGCTCAATTCTCGTGACCACTTAGAAAAGTCACCTTTCACATTGTCACCATCTAATAAAAGGAAATGCAATCTACTCATGCTTGTGTAATTTTCAGCCACATTTGTTACACCAATGCCACCATGGCCAATTCCAAATGTTGAAAGCCCTCGGACTTGATTTGTGCCCTACAAATCCCACACAAGTGTGCAAAAGAGTGATTTGATGAAAATTCACATGCCAAAACCACAATCCATTGAAGTGTTTAACCCTAAATGCCCCAACAAATAATTTTGGTTGATATTTTATTGGTAAAATGGACTCTTAGAACATTGAGGGGTTAAACATTAATTTGACAAAGAATACATGTGGTCCATGTGCATCTTTTTTGTTAAGACAAATGTATGAGGAAAAGAGAATAAGGTGGGATAGTTGACGTCAATAATGTTGGGCACTTGGTAGAATCTAATGCATATTACAAGGACCTTTGAATATAAATCACCAAAAAATGACCAAAATGGTTGAAAACTTTTACAGATAACATAATACATATTTTTGTGAATGTTTTATGGTTGCAAAATTGACCTTTTTAGATTTACATTACCCAAGGGCCAGTATTGTCATTACACAACATTTTTGATACATGTATTTAAAAATGGCTCAAAATACATGACACTCGTGTCATGCAAATAGTCCTGAATACTATGGCCAACAACAATATGGATCATTTTAACTACCTCTATGATGTAATATTAAATTAAAGTATGTTTGATCACAAAAGACAAACAAATCAGTTTAAACTATAAACAATAAAATTATTTTCTTCAAAATTTGATTAATTGTTCATTTCCTCAATGTGGATATTGACCCTAAATTACAATACCTGAAACTTGAAGTTCAAAATCTTTTATGGTTATCCCACCCCCAACCCCCAAAAATTTGTTGAAAAAAAATATTATATAACTTCGTGTTAAAAAACTAAGTACTCACCTCCTTGTTTCGCAACACTCGTTGTACCATTTCAGGATCCCACAAGTGGCTTGGTGTTCCTTTCTTCATGTTATGTGATTCGTTCTTGACCACTTGACGTCCCATGTCACGAAGAAGATCATGCATTACGATTCGTCTACCTTCATCCAACTTCACTAAACACTTGTCCTTGAGCGAGCTGAAGAATGGTGCTGGTTCGTCATAGTCAAATTTGCATGCTTCGAAAATCTGCATCGCTATATGTTCACGCTGGCCAATCATGAAGCAAGCTATGTCCAAGAACATCATTCTTGCTTCTGGAGAGAGACCATCGTAACTAACCTGAAGCTTGTTGAGAATGTTTTTCTCTTTGCTCAATGTCTTGATTGTTTGCGGCCAAGTATTATTTACATCAAACTCTTCTCTTTTGTCGAACAAAAAGCATCCAGTAACTTCCAATGCTAGTGGGAGACCACCACAAGCATCCGCCACATTCTTCGCAAGCTCCCGGAAGCCATCAATAGCATCAGCGCTATGGAATGCATGCCAATTGAAGAGATGTCTGGAGTCTGTGGTGCTTAACAGTGCCATTTCATGTCTCATATATTCGCAATTTCCATTCTTCATGATGTTGTTCACCATGTTTGAATCACGCGATGTGATGATGACTCGACTACCAAGACCAAGTTTGTTAATGTTAGGTATGAGTTCATCAAATTGACCCTTTTGATCTACGTCATCGATAACAATCAACACTTTGCGATCCATGTTGCGATTAAAACATTCATTGAATTCTCCCATACTTCTTACATCCTCTTTGAACAAATCACGGGCCAACTGTTTTTGCAAATCCAAAATTGCATTCTCTCTTACATTCAGAAGAATGCTCTTCTTTTCAAACGTGTCATTCTTCTCGAAGCTACGGTATAGTTCCTTGGCAAGAGTCGTTTTCCCAATCCCACCCATGCCGACCAAACTCAAAATCCCAACATCTTTTTCCATCCGGCTTAGAGTTTCAATCAACTCCTTGGATGTCTCCTTTAATCCCACTTGAAAAGGTGGAACTGGCGGTAGCTGGGAGGCACGCAAGTGGTCCCTAACTTCGCTTACAATTGCTGTCTTCAATTGAGCTTCATCCCTGCAACCACCCACATCACGCTCCTTTTAGCCCAATATTAGATTTCAAACATGATAGATTGCATCAAACATCGACCCACTCTTGGCGCACAACAAGCAATTAGTTTAAACGAAGTGGATTTTTTGAAAGCTTCATCCAAGTAATATGAAATAGAATGAGTATTTTGAGTTTCAGTTGTCTCACCCATTGTAATTAGCAAGTTGGAATCCGAACAATTGAGCAGCCCTGCAAAGTGCGTCTTTCCACTCCTTCACTTCACTTGCCGGTCTCCTCCCATGAGTTTTGCGAAAAGCCTTGGTGTACGGTCCATTGTGGAGCTTACAATGCAGATCATTTGGTGAAACATCGTAGAAAACAGGAATAATGAGCTTCCCGCTTTCGAGCATGGCGCACAACTCGTCGAGACAGTAGTTGGAGTCAGCGTAGTGTTCGGAGAAGATGGCCACATGCACACTAGCACATCCAAGCGCCTCATAGATCTTCTTTTGACCATGCTGCCCTTTCTCGAGAGACTCCATATCTAGGAATGGACGGCACCCTGCTTCTTGAAGTGCTTGGTGGAGATGAGCAGCAAAGTTCTGCTTGACATCAGGTCCTCGATGGTTCAAGAAAACATCAAACATCCCTGGTACTGCAGCCATGGTCTCTGAGTTGGGTTTTTTTTCTGGCACAAGCTTTTTGCTATCTACTACACGCTCTCTGGGGGCCGTCTTGTTCAGACTCCACTGCTGATGCAAAATCTGTCTCAAGCTCTCTCTCTACTTCAACAGGAGCTACTTCACGGGCACTAAAATGGCCTGCATAGACGGTTGTTGGGAAGGCGATTATGAAGAAGCCAAGAAGCAAAATGGCTGCTGCAGCAGTTCGCTTAAGATTGCAACAAAGTCCAAATGATGCCTTCGGAAACCGATGAACTTTATGAACCTCTTTTCCAGACTGTCGGAAGTTTCTTGAAGGCTCTTTTCTACTGTAGAGATTTCGCCAAAAAGCGAAAATAAATATTCAAAATCCGAATATGGAAGTGTTTCTGGAGTTTTTCAATTGCCAGAACTGAGGGAACAAACAAAAAAGTAAAAATCGCCAGATTTTCAGTTTTTTATTTTCAATGTATTAGCCAAAAATGTAGAAGGCTGATTTAATTATTTGTGCAAGTCATAGCTGGTCCATAACCAGATCGGGCTAAATCATCCTAGGGCTGATCGCCACTTTTTCTGCTTCTAATTCCCATAAATGATATCCCATTTAACTCCCAAAAATATTTCCTAGAAAATCGGAATCCTGGTGCACACTCGGAGTCTAGGTAGTAGGAGAGTAGGGTCTATCTGTAGACTTTTGACACTCGTGTTCCAAGTTGAGACAAGGCGTACATAGCAGTTTCTTTTTTTTGCCGAAAATTCGCCACTCTGCGACCCAAAAAAATGGCTATGAAGACCCCAAAACAAAAATTTCGGAAAAATCCAGAAAATTCGCCAGTTTTCGAGGAATTTTTTCTGGGACTCGCCAGTTCTAGACAATCAGTCCTACCTTGTCGCCAGTATGTAGAAGGATTTCCTGAATTTTCTATCTGATTGTCTGACCTGTCACCAAATTTGACGAAGTCCTCTCCTGCATGATAGGCAGTCCACCTACTTCTCAAAATTGAAAAAACAAAACACTGGTTCATAGCTTTGGTGAACTCCCATTAATGCAGCAGCTTTATGGTAATATCTTGGCAGGTGCGCCATGTGTATGTGGAGTAATTCATGGTCCAGTGGTAGCAGAGTTTTTTGTAGGGAAATCTCTTGGAGCCAAAATGGCTATCAGTGATATACAAATAATGGCGATCATCCACAGGGAGATTTAGCCAAAATCGGGCAATAAACTAGATATGAAGTATAGATCTTTCATGAGCCTTATTTAATTTCGCTACACACTGAAAATCAAATATCGCAATCTGTTTCTCTCATTTTTGGCGATTGAAAAGCTCCAAAAAGATTGCATTTACCAATTTTTGATATTCAATTTCTCTATCGCATGTCGCCAGGAAAAAAAAGGGCTGAGTGGTAGACGCCCACCCACTTTTAGTTAGGTAGTACCTTACAACTAGCAACCACAATGTCAACACATGAGGAAGTAGGGATCAATGATTTTTTTTGGGCGAAACATCGTCAAATGGCGAATTTTATTTTCAAAATGGCAAAAATTGGGTTTTTTTTGGGTTTTTAAGTCGCCAAACTTCGACAAAAAACTCGAAAAATCTGATAAAATTCTGCAAATGCTACACTAAATTCTAGTATGTCGCCAAAAATATAGGATGCAACAAGAAATTTACTTTCAATTTTATTAACTGCCAAATCTGGCTAAATCATCTTTGGAATTATCAACCTGAGCTACATGACAAAAAAAATTTAAACGCTGGTTGGGACTGCAGCCTGGCAAAATCTTCTCCCCCATTTATTTAATTTTCACAGGGGATTCTATGAAACGAATTATTGGACATACATGTGTGGCGTCTGCCAAAGTATTTTGCCAGATGCAGCTCATGCTGAAATAATTAATTAAAAAAATACCTTGCGAAAAGTAAATTAATCGATAAAATATTCTATTCACTAGGCCGAACCACAATCCCTACTTCAATTGTTAACATTATTGTGGTTGGTACATATTTAAACATGGGTGGGGTCCTACCACTGGACCACAGAATCAAACGGATTGGCCCTGTGAACAGGAATTGGAAAGTTGTAGTACACGATAATGTTTTTGTCATTTACTACGATATAATTTAATATAGCGAACTGCACTAGGATGATGTTACTATACTACCAGGATATTATTTTTGTATAGCCAAGTGGACAGCAACACATGTCGAAAATAATCATTCATTTGCAATTTTGTCCACTAAGTCATCCACTGTCTAGAGGCAAACCCCCACCCACCAGGGTTTTTTATTTGTATTTTGTGGTTTCAATAAATTGATGAATTTTTCCCATTTTTTGGCAATTTTTTTTCAAATTAAGTCAAATAACCAAGCCAAAAAAAAAATTAAAATGGACATCCAAAAGCTTTTTTTAACCAAAATTATGTCGTTCTCCCAATGAAAATAGCCACCTTGTCAACATATAAATATTTTTAGGATGGGCATATTGTCACCTTAACTAAATTAGGAACTGGTTATAGTAATCTATACATACGAGTGGGTGCCCGTGACCTTTGGCCACTGTGATCATCCAGCTGGACGGACATTTCATCCATCCCCTTAATTGGGACGGAAATTTTTATTTTTATGTGTTTTTATTATTATTATTATTTTGTGATCATCCAGCCGGACGGACATTTCATCCATCCCTTTAATCGGGACGGACAGTAGCTAAAAGAAAAAAAGCTTTCCCAAAATCCATCCCATCGTCAAGCCGGACGTACATTTCATCCATCCCTTAATTGGGACGGACAGTAGCTAAAAGAAAAAAAAAAGGTAGTCTTGGTCAATACAAAAAAAAAAAAAAAAAA
>Ga0209611_10012137_pt1 | contig 12192 bp, 6 predicted proteins | sample S1TSphgellanicum_3_FD_187693 | JGI IMG/M metagenome (GOLD analysis project Ga0209611, IMG submission 187693) | Host-associated microbial communities from peat moss isolated from Minnesota, USA - S1T2_Fc - Sphagnum magellanicum MG (SPAdes) (version 2) | ecosystem: Host-associated > Plants > Peat...
AAGAGAACATCTTGCTTTGTTCTAGAATGATACTTCAAATAGATCCGAGGGGATTCAGTTAAAGATGGTCTTTGATAACAGTTAGATATGTAACACAAGAGGTGCAGGTGACAATGGTCAGTGAGGAACTATATCATCCTAGAGGATGCTGACCCCCTTTGGCTTTGCTATTTTAGAGCTCCGTTGTTATGCATGTATTCTATGTTCATCATCTCCTCTATTACTTGGGACCTTTGACTGAATCAAACCACCACTACAATTAAGGGAACAGCTTTTTTCAGTCTTCATTTGCATGTGAGCACTTTTGAAGAGATGAGTTTGGGAATCTCAGCATGCCAGGTAGTGAAGGGTTCAAGATGTATTTGGTTGTTGGGGAATGGATTTCAATGCACTTACTTTGGCAAATGTGCATTAGGCCTGCTTAGATGTGTTGCAGCTAACAACATATGGACAGTCTCTTTTTGTGTGAATGCTTATAGGATGTTTGGCCAATCTAAGGGCATTATACCACATTAGGAGTTACAGAATGGTGTCACTAAAAGAGCCTTTTGCTAGAGAGGGAGGTGAATTGTTAATTGGTGCTTTTTCACGAGAGCAGTCAAAGATAACAGAATTTGATGCAGATGTGAATACATCCATCAGCATATCAGCAAGAGCTGGGCCATGTTAAGATTAGCACTATGTGTGTGAAACAGAATCTTCTTGTGGCCAGTGGATTTCAGGGGGAGATGGTTTGCAAGGTAAGATGAGCTTATGACTTGATTTCATCATCAACATGGTCTCTTATTCTGGGTCAAAAGAATGCCTTGTGGCAAGTAGGCAATACAATGAAACACATGTTGTGTTAGCTACAATCTTAACAGTCGAGATAAGGACTTTCCTTTGAGTCCTCTAGATACATTTTCTTTTTCCCAGACAGATCTGTGCAGGATATAGGGTACGTACATACCATGGAGGGTTGCCTGTCACCACATCAAATTTAGCAGTTATTGGTTAGACAAAGGGGTGGATAGAAATTGAACATCATGGTGGCCTATCTTGCTTCACTGATCTACCCTAGTCTGCTTAAGCTGAGAATTGTTCCAATGCTCAGTTTATATTACTTGGGGTTGTTCCAATTTGTTCCCCTTCTCCAGAACTCAAATATTAGTACTTGGAAGCCGTTTGCTTCCTTGAGGTATGCTGTAGTCCTTATTTCACTTCACAATTAGGAGTCACATTATTAGGAAGCTCCTACATTGGATAGAATCTGTACCTTGTGGTGTTGAACACAGAATCTGGACCACTCTGGCATATCTCATTGTGCAAAAATTCCTCATGATGAAAATGCCATGTACTAATTGAGGTGTTTTGTTCTCTTCAGGTAGATACAATTCCCTAATATCTTACACTTCTTTGGCAGAAGGTCTGCTGTGACAGCTTACTGGCCTTATTTGGTGATGTGGTTGTATTTCAGCGGAGCAGTACAACTCATGAGCTCCAATTATGATGCAGTCATCAGAGTGTTTGTTTGCAATAATTTTTCTCTTATCAAAAGCTTCTGCTTCCCATGGGCTGTAAAGGTACAGTGCATTTTCACCTTATCTTGTAGATGTTCTCAGTCTCTTCTATTTGCTGTCAAGCTGTGGTTCTGGATGGTATCCTATTTTTGTATTCTGCTGACCTTCTCAAGGTCATGCAGTTGAGGGTCCCCTTCAACTGAAGAGATTTTTAAAGGATTTATGTCTAGTGCACTGTTTCATGTGGCTCTCTGAACTGGCACTGATTGTTTTCCTTCTTCATTATGTGTTTCTTTTGTGTCAACATTCTTCTTTACTGACTGCTAATCTGGGGACTGGCTATCAGACTCCACAATGATAAGAGAGTAGCAGCCAAAGAAAGCTCTTCTGTGAAATTCTGCATGCCATCTTTCACAGGACAGCTAATTCAGTGGATGGAGGTGCAGCACACATCCATCAGTCCAGATACCAAAACGATGATTGTGGTGGGGGATAATGCTGATGGACTTCTCTCAGATAGTCAGGGTGCCAAGGTAAATTAATCCTTTCCAGCATTCTGTCAGCATTCTCAATAGACACAGAATGCCCATGCACAGCAAGGTGATGCAGGCAAACCTCTGACCAGTATTCTCTTAGAATGTCTATTGGTTTACACCACCTATGTCAATGAGTGAACAGGGAAGCAAGCTGCCTCCTGGTTACAAAAGGAGGATTTGTCGTTCAGTAGATGGGAAACTTGAAAGTTATGGTCCTTATAAGCAGAGTCCCATAACAGCAACCTACAAAAAAAGTTGTGTTGAAAATTGCAGGTCATTGCAACTTTGAAGGGCCACTTAGACTATTCATTTGCATCAGCATGGCACCCAGATGGTCGAGTTTTTGTGACAGGGAACCAAGATACAACCTGTTGTCTGTGGGACATTCAAAACCTTGGGTCCTCACTAGCAGTTTTAAAGGGATACATTGGTGCTATTCACTCCCTCCACTTTACTTCTGAGGGGTGTTTTCTGGCTATGGCTGAGCCTGCAGACTTTGTGCATGTGTTTGACACCAAGCAGGACTATGTAAAGTGTCAAGAGATTGATCTCTTTGGTGAATTGGCAGGCATTTCCTTCAACCCTGATTCTGAAGCTCTGTATGTGAGAGTTGTGGACCATACTTATGGCAGTCTTCTTGAGTTCAACTGGAGTCATCCTGACTCCTATGTCAATTGTCTTCTTTAAATTGTAGCATCTGCATTTTGCATCCCTGGTTCTGTGGGTTATATCCAAGCAGGCATGCAGGCTGGCAGGACTGTCAACTTGCTAACCCCACTTCATGGTTGCAAGTCCATATCCCTGTCGAGCTTTAAAAGCTGTGGGTAAATACCTTAATGGTTTTGATTGTTTGGAATGGTTGGTGAGCTGCTGTGTGCTACTGAAACAAGGAAAAGTTCCTGTGAAGAGGAAGTTGGCTTCAGGCAAGGCTGGTTGTAACAAGCAAGTCTGCTTGGCCACTTTCCTCAGCATGTTTAGGGTACAGAGAGAATTGGCTGAGGTTCAGCAATGATGACAGAGATGATGGTTGGTCAACCATGATGAGAACCCCACTTGGTTCTCATCCTGGAGTTGACTAACTCTTGTAAATAGTGCAGAAAGGTGGGATTCTTAGCCATCCAGGCTGAGTTCACCCCTCTGGACTCAGCATCAATCCAAGGAGCATCTTTCGGGAATTTGAAATGGTTGACCAATAGTATTCACTCTAACTTGATTGCTACAAAAAGGCTAGCTTAGTAAATATTTTTGGTTTGGAAGTGGTCCTATTTTTCCTGATCAGGACAATCCATTGTTTTAGCAAGAATGCAAGCAATTTTGCTCCTGACTCAACAGATAAAATTTAACGTGAATTTAGTTCTGACTCTGATCATATGTTGTTTCATACTTTGAAGAGAAAATAGAGGAGTGTTTCCATAAAGAGTGGAGAAAGAAACATTCATTCATTTTTCCTTTGATTAATGCTGATGTGGTAAAATATAGGTTGGGGGGTGAGCACTTAAAGCAATCAGATCTTCTGAAAATTTGAGGAAAGGATACACAAAAGAGTTTCTCTTCCTTGCATCAGGCTTGCTGTTATGGGATGACATACACAGTCAAGGTTGGTCCTTTTTTTTCTGTAGGTTCAAGTACTCTTTCAGGTTTTTGGTTTGGTGTTCTTCCAAGTGAATACGTGATCTCTATTGGATACTAAAAGCTGTCACCCTATCTTATGACTTTCAGGACCACTGGTTGGCAACTTAACAGAAGTTACAGCTTCACTGTTGGTATGTGTTTCATCATTTGCCACAACTCTCTCATGCCAGTGTAGGAAGTGTAGAGTATGATACGTATGTTTTATTTGAGCTTGTGATATGCAGCAATGAACCCTTTTGTCTCTTGTATAGGTTAGTATTCGCCTCTATATAGAAAGCTCCTGGTATGACTCCAGAATCCATGCAGCATTCATTTCAATCTCCGTGAGAAAGAAAAAGCATTTTCAGATTGGAATGATCCTTTTGGATTGATAGTCAAGGAAACACAGATCAGGAATCATTGTGTAAGATATAATTGGCCTTGGAGAAGCTTAGTAAAGCCCTAGGATAAGGCCATTACCAGAGTAAGGGACCTGCACAAGGTGATAGCTGAGTGCAGAACTAATTATGGCAATGCCCTTGTTCAAGGGCCTTTACCTGTGATAAAGAAATAAGCCAACAGATGAGATCAAACAAGGGAAATGTGGATGCAGTGGCTGAGATAAACCTGTATTACTTTATGAATCTACCTTGTAAACAGTGGGAACTTCACAAAGTGGAAGAAACATCTTTGAAATGAAATATTGGTGGAGGTAAATTACACCAGATAGACTGTGCCTTTGTTCTACATAAAATTGTTTTCCTGAGTTCTTTACTAATGCGGAGTATTGAAATCTGTTGTGGGTTGAAGCACCATTGGGTTGACAAGAAATGCACTGTGCATTTGTATTTTGAATGTTACTTTGAGGAATTGCAGGAACGTCTACAAAGTACAGTTGTGTGCTTGGAACTTGGGCACACAAAATGTACAAGTCCCAACTCACTTTCACGCTATTTAAACGTTGTACATCATGCCAAGTACTGTGTACATGCCAATTTCCTGTTGCTAGTGGAAATGCTCTAAGGACCGAAACAAAAAAGAAATGACCATCTTAGAATTAAGTTTTGTTTATTTCAGATGCACTATAGCCAGTAGACAAAGTTCTACACAATTGTCACCAACAGCAAATGGGCCAGGCTCCTTGACAAAATGCTTCTCACATGAACACGAAATTGGAGTTCTCCAGCGCAGGACATTAAAACCCTCTATGAACTTTGCTGGGGTCAATGGGCAGTCCTGCTCCTACCAGACCCAAGCTTGAATTTGCACATTGAAAACATGATCTACTATGAAGGCAGTTTGTTTTGTTTTGTTTTGTCTTCTCTTGTCATGTGAAAACCTCCCAAATCACTGTGCCTGTGGCCACACTCTTGGTACTATTGGAAAGCCCTTCATGAGTATGGGTGCACCGAGCTGGTTTCATGGTGTTTAGACATACTTGTACAAGAGTTATTGAACATTGAGCCATTTTTTCATTGAAAATTTAATAAGATCAAAACAACTTTTTTTTTAGGGAGATTGGATCGTGCTCTTGCTACTGTTGGAAAGCCCTATGTGAGTAGGGTTTAATGAAGGTGATTTTGTAACTTTGTAGGCCTAAAGCTTCAATCATGAAGTGAGTGATAAGTCAATGTTAGGAGAGTCAAGTTTTTTTTTGTTGCATTCATACCAAGAATGTTAGCTAACATCAAATCCTCTATTCTAATTTGAAGACAACGTTCGACTTGCATGTGTTAAGCATATCGCTAGCGTTCATGGAATACTATGTGGCACACAATGTTAAGTAACAACCCATAAAATGAGGTTTTAAAACAATGTTAAGTAACACAAATGTTTTTTCATGGTTCTCCTAAGTTTTCCTCTTGTTCCTCTCCTTATTCTCCTTGCACATTCACTAACTTCATTACGATCATGTGAATCCATATGAAAGAGGTAAACTACACTTCTTTTTGAAACCTTAATCTAGGTTGACACTTGGGAAGCAAATGGAAAGTGCAAAAGCTCACAACCATTTAAGTTAATGCTAATTAATATAGATGACACTTTTGTTTTATGATGTCATCTATATATTAGGTTACTTAACACTTTAGACCTTAACAATAGAAGTGAATTATAACTTAAGGAAATATCGAAACTTGAGCAATTTTATTATTGAAAATTTAACAAAAAATGAAAATTGGATTTTAGATTAAGGCTCAAGAGGGTGTACCATTTGCCCTTTTCAAAATTAAAAATTACAATATGTGCTAAATGGCACAAGTCACATTAATATATATTATGTCAATTCCAATGACTTTTTTGACTTTGTTGAAATTTGAGAGCTTTTTTTTTTACGCCCCTCTAGTTAATGACCTCAACTTGCTCTCACATGAATGGTAGGATTTGATTGAAATTGGTGCACACAATTTGCACCCATTGCCCATTGCATCTTGATGAAAATGTGTTCTAAATCATCATGTGAGTGGAATTAAAGTTCATATTCATTTGTCCATAGCAAAGTGTGAAATTGACTCATGTTGGAGTAGGCAAAAAACTTGGTGAACATTCACACTAATACCAAGTTCATGTGAGAACAACTCAATGTTAAACCCATTGCTCAGTACGAGAAAAATATGTTGTCTTGAGACTCTATGTCCAAGGTAGATGGAAATGAAAATGATGGCAACACATCAGCAGAACACCCTTTAATTTCCAATGAAGATGAGGACCATCATGACCTTTTCAAATTCCTTTGTATTCTTCAATTTACATTGAACAATTCAAAGCTACTTTGGTGTTCCCACCCTATTTGATCATGAAGGTGGACATAACCCTAATGTAATTACCTCTTTTACCTTCAAATATGTTACCAAGTCCTATGAAACTTGGACTATAAAAGAATTTTAATATTGTTGGCATTCCACATATGAACCTTTAAGTGTTTTGTTTGTAAGAATGTTTGATTATGTCATTGAATATTTGAATATGTCATGTGATGTAGTAATATATTCTTATTGTCAATGAATATTTTGTCCATGCCAAAAATATGTGTCGAGGAATATGTATTTGATGTGGATACAATATATAATATATATTTTTAGTTCATGCTCATGTTCACATGCTCACCAAATAACATCCCTAGCTATAGTCTACTAATTGGTTTTCTTCCTTTTGTTTTCCTTGTAGGCATATGTGGTAGGGACAATAGATTTGCAAGAGATGAAACCTTTTGGGTTGCATTTGAAGAAACTTGGTGCACTACATTTCAATATGTAGGTCTATTTAAGTAAATTGTTTAATCATAAATAACTTTGTTGGTGTTTCTTGTGTGGTAATAGAACTTTTGGGCATTTCAACATAATATTAATGGACTAGTTGTTTTTAGACATTAACATCACCCCTATTCCAACATCTTCAATCGTAATTGTTATGTTCAACAATTGTACATGTGGTAACCATGTCTCCCAATTACTTAATGTCATTAATTGTTCCATTAAAATTGTCATTGTTTTCATTTGAAATGTAAATAATTGTTGTTGTATAAACTTCACTTGGTTTAATCTTTTCATCCATAGCCTTGGGATTGAGTGGCTAGATTCCTTTGGGAGTAAGCATGCAAAAGTATACTAAAAATAAAACTTTGACATTGCAATTATCTATTTTTGATATAAATTTTGAAAAGTAATTTCAAAACCTCTTCAAGGATCATTATGAAACAATCATGCACTTCATTAAGTCTATAGTAAATTGCATTACCAAGTTTTAAAAACTTTAATTAAAAAAAAATGTAATAAGTAAATTTAAAACTAACCATGTAAAATGTGCTAGAGAACTTACTTTTAAGTTAAAGATTTGACAAAATATGGCATTTACTATGGAAAAGCTTAAACAAATTGATACATTTAAACGTGTCATCAACTTCCGATAAAATGAGTTATATGATTAACTTATCAAATCTTGTGCCATGTAAACCTTTAGTTATTATGCAAGTTGAATACTTAATTTTAAATGCTGGCACTTGAACCAATATGGCCAATTATTTCCAAGAATTTTGTCTTTGAAAGGGGTTGGTCTAGTCTACATAAATTTTGCCACCTTCATTTTGGGATGTTGCAAGGCAATGGAGAGTCCATGGTCTTGCATACCCAACGTCCAAGCCACCATTGTTGCATCCTCTTCACATGTGAACACACCTTGTGGCTTGTGCTTCCTTGATCATATTTCACCATTCAAATGATTTGAAAGTGGGGTTAATGGTATGTGCCAATGCTCGTTTGTTGCTTAAAAAAAGTTTTTTTTTTTTTTTTTTTTTTTGCTTCCATTACATTTTCCAAAGATTTGGTTGTCCATTAGCCTCTTTGTTGTGGGGGCAAATTTATGTTTAATGTTGCTACCTTTTTTCTTTGTGTTGTAGGCATAGACTTAGGATTTTTTTGGATATGTTGTTGGCTAGTTTAGCATTCCACTTCCTTGCTTACAAAGTGCATTGAGTATCATGGTAACACTTTGCTTCTTGGCCCCAAAGTCCAACAAGTTGGTAAAATATGTTTTAGACTTACGAGAGGTACGTATTTCAACTATTTATGCACATTTTCAAGATTGTAAAAAACGCATTAGGTTATAATACTTTAGATGTGCTTGACTTTTTAAGATTGATGTAGAAAAAATTAGTTCATAAAAACTTTAGAAGTGTTTCCATACTAAATCAAAATCAACAATTGATGTGTAGGCTATAATTGTGAAGATCATGTAGTGATAGGTTGCAACCTATTGAAATTCATGAGATTTAAAACTATTGGACGTTCTTGGTATTCTAGGGATTACAATTTTTTTAATACAATGATAGTACAAAAATATTTTATAATTTTTTTGATTTACATAAGATGTTCCTCTCTCTTTGATTCTTGCTTGTATTTTATGATCTTGTAAACTCGACCTCTCTTTTGAGCTAGATTCTACATTCACTTGTCTTTCCTTCTTTTTAAATTTCAAATCTACTTGGTTCTCATGTATTCTAAATCTCAACTTCTTTAAATTAGGAACTAGAAGGTCTTGGAAACATTGAAGTTCATGCAATATATTTGTCAACCTTTGTTTATATTGGATTTTGGTGCTCCCTTGATTTCAAGGGATGTTGAATAGAGGAAAGTTCACAAAGAGGGATGCTGAATGGAGGAAAGTTCATTCTTTGTTTAATAGTTATTATTATTGGAAACATGGATAATCTTTCTTGTCAAATCAAATAAAGAATAATATTTTAAGTAGGGCAATCAAAATAGCTTCTATCTACCAAAGTGCTTTTCTAATTGCTCAAGAAAAATTTTGAATTTTTTTTTAAGAAAATCATTTTGACAAATTTGTATATATACATTGTTGTAAACTTTGGTAGTGATGAAATACTTGAAACAATGCAAAAACATTTGAAAAGATTGAATGCTCGTTCAATTGTATTGTGTTTTGTTAATTTAGTTGTGCTTGACATACATGTTTTTGGTGAGAATGCAATGGAAACAAAATTCTGAAACTTGCATGTTTTTTTTTAAGTAGTCACAAATATGTTTTATTTTGGGATTTGTTTACGGTTTACAATTTTACGTCCGCTTGGGACCAAAGAGTCCATTAGATGAAAGGTAGATCATGAAGGATAAATTGTCTTTTGGTATTGGCAGCATGCCACAAACTTGGCCAGGATGACCGTGTTTGTAGCCTGCATGAATTCAACAAAAGCGCTCATGTAGGTGAGGGGCAAGGTCGAACAAAAGCGTTCCTTAACTTTCTGTGTGTTTGGACAGACAAGAAGCAAGTGTTCTTCATCCTTTACCTTCCCCAACTTTCTGTGTGTTTGGACAGACAAGAAGCAAGTGTTCTTCATCCTTTACCTTCCTCAAGTCGTAACCTCAACAAAACTTTTCTGCGTATGACACATCCTTCCATGCACCTAGCACTGCTTCAAGTTGTGTGTTGCCACACCAAAACCGGGCCAAAGCTTTCCTTGGTAATAAGGATCAAAAGTTAGAAAATTCTAGGTTTTGGGATCCAAAGTTTGAGAACTTTAGATTTGGAGCCTTGAACATTAAGCCGCCATTACCAAACAATCCCTTATGTTAAATGGGGTTGAATTTTTTGGATTTTTTTGGCTAATTTACACCCTAAACCAAACTCTTTATTATTCCTTGGGGCCCAATGGGTGCACAAGAGGGTAAAATCTTCCCATTCTCAAACACATTGTTCGTATGTCACATGTTTGGTCAAGGGGTACACAATGAACACTAATTATATTATTTTCAAAAATGTTGAAAATTTTAGATTTTTTTTTTTCAAATAACAAAAACTTCTGAATTAAACTATTGAATCTTCCAAAAAAAATAAAATGAAAATTTGTTGAAATGAAATTTTCAATTTTAATTTAATTTAATTAATTAATTATTCAATAGACATGCCCATTGTTTTTTTGAAAGATGATAATTTTGGCTTGTGTTTGAACTTGAGATTAGTTATTATAGAGTTATAAATATCTTGAAGGATTTTGGGTTTCTTTTAGAGGATTTTTTTGAAGATTATATTTTTGCATGGTGAAATATTTGAATTTCCATAATTTCTTCTTTTGCCTTAAGATACTTTTTAAAAGGTAAATGGGGGTAACATGAAAATATTATCATGGTAAAAACCTCGAAACCCATTTAGTTTGCTTATAAATATTCTAAATATTTATAAATATCATCTCCATAGACCAAACCAAGGTCCTTGAGTCCAAATCTATAATTTTGGGGGCCTAATATGACCATTTAAATGGGTTTTTGGGGTTTTGTCCATAGGCTAAACCAGGGTCCCGGAGTCCAAATCTATAATGTTGGGGGCCTAATATGACCATTTAAATGGGTTTTGGTGTTTTTCCCATGACCCCAAATTGGGGTCCAATTTGCCCTGGCCTTAATGTTAAATCCCTCTTGAGATGCTAACAAATGACGCAAAATCAGAAAATTGAAAAATAAAAATAAAAATAAAAATAAATAATCACTGGTGACCAGGCCCAAAAAAATGGACCCCGCGTAAGACAACGACAGTTCCGCATTCTCGGGTGGACGGTTCCTGACGCTGTCGGGAATGGAACTGCGAAGTTCTTTGGCGCGGAATCGTCGTGGTTTGTTGCCGGAACTGTCGTCGTTTTGGTCCGGAACTGTCGTCTTCTCTGTCCGAAAGCGTTTTGTTCTTTTTGTTCGCGTCTGCGTTGTTGCACGGGTGCTGCGGCTTTCTTGTTGCGCTTTTCGTTTCTCTTTCCCGGCGGGTACTCCACGAGCTTTCCGTTTGTGACGCAATCTACCTATCACGCACAGTAAACATTGACTCTCTTTTTCTTGCGGATTTTTTTAAAAATTTGTTTTGTGTTTTGTGTGTGTTTTTTTTTTTTTTTTTTGGTGGTATTTTTTGTTTTCCTTCCTACTTCCATTCCTTTTTTTTGTTGTTGTTTAGAAGAAAAAAAACAAAATGTCTTGCTCTCGCTTGCTGCTGGCTTCTCTTCTGCAGTTCGCATCTGCTATTTCTTTTTCAGTTCTCGCTGCTGCTTCTTGTTTCTTGAGTTTTGTTTTCCCGTCCACTTTCTTGCAATGAAAAGCGTTTCTGACGTATAATTTCCTTAACTCCGTTGTTGTGGTTGTTATGGGAAGAGGATTGTTACTTCTGTGATGTGACTTTCATCTAGACGTTTGCTGCTTTTGCACGATGGCTTTGTTCTCTCACTTCGCATTCCTGTCCTTGATTCGATAATCTCTCTCTCTCTCTCTCTCTCTTCTTTTGTTGTCGCAAAGAGGAGACTATTTGTGCGTGGTTCTTTCAATGCGCCTCAAGTGTCGTTCCGTCGCCGTTTTCATGGTACTGCTTTTCCGTTTCGTGTATTTGATTGAATGTTTTTCTTGCCATTGAAGTCTATTTGCACACACAGTGGAGAGACAGAGGATCGTCGCTTGTCACGTCGTTTATTCCTTCAATTGGCCGTTCAAGTTTGCAACGTTGTTTTTCCGTGGGACGACGACGACGACAATGGGACTCGGAGTTGATCGCTACGTCGTCGTACTCTTGGCGCTTCCCCTACACGACGACGTTCTTGGCAGCCAGCCGGCGGGCGTTTCATAGTCATAATATTACGTCGACGGGGTCGATTCCTGTTGGCAATCGTGTTTACAGCGCCTAGTCGCGTCTCTGCAGCATTCAACATTTGATCGATCGGGGTAAGAGTTCTTTCCCTAATTCCGCTCCTCCTTTTCTTTCAAACGCACTCTCTCTGTGCTCCTACTGCGTCTGGTATCGCTTCTTGTACCGTGTATTAGCTCCTTTGGAGAAGCAATGTGAAACGGTTTCGCTGTCGCTGCATTCACAGCTATCACCTTCCTCAATAGATTGCATGCTGGAAGTCTTGCGTTTGAGCACGCTCGTCATTCTCGTCGCTCTCTCTCTCTCTCTCTCTCTCTCTCTCTCGCGCACTTTGCTGCATTCCAAGGACAACGAGGCAGCAGGATTCATTAGACATTGCTCTCCTTGTTCTTAACCTATGATAATTTGGTGAAATTGTT
>Ga0209611_10012138_pt1 | contig 12191 bp, 11 predicted proteins | sample S1TSphgellanicum_3_FD_187693 | JGI IMG/M metagenome (GOLD analysis project Ga0209611, IMG submission 187693) | Host-associated microbial communities from peat moss isolated from Minnesota, USA - S1T2_Fc - Sphagnum magellanicum MG (SPAdes) (version 2) | ecosystem: Host-associated > Plants > Peat...
CTCTCCTCAACCATAGTGAAAAGTGAGGTTGTCAAAGAGAAAGAGAGGGCCGAGAGAAGACAAAGGAGCTTTTTAAAAAAAAGATAAAAAAATCTCTTAAAAATAATTGTGAATATTTTTTTTCTATTTTAAATTAAGTGTGAAGTGAAGTGGGTATTAGTGTGATTCAGATTAATTAATTGAGGGTGCACAACTTGCACTTTTTTGTTTTCTCTCCCCTTTCAACTCTTTCATTGGCTCCACGTACAAAATGCTAAAATGCAAGCCATAATACACTTAGAATAGAATGTGTTCAAATTTGTTTGCTAATTGCAAAACATGAACTCATCTATGTACGCCCATGTAAAACATAATTTTTATTGAAAATAAAAATCAAATTTCACATATGATAAAACTTATTGAAAAACTTAATTTTTTTCAATGAACCCAAAAAGAAATAGAAAAAACTCAAAAATCCCCTTTGCCCAAATTTATTTTTAAAAAAAAACTCACATTTCTTTCCTCCCTTTCAAAGGAAAAAATAAAATCCTAAGCATGTGGGGTGCATGCTACATCTCTTCATTGACCACATGTAACTTTTTTTTATATAATTATTAATCACCTATTTTGGTGTATGTTAACTAGTGAAATAATGATTGGATACATAATAACATTCATCACTAGAATTTAGAAACAATTTAGATGCATTTTGGGGTAGGGTAGATAGGTTGGTAAGTGAACATTTAAGAAGTCAAAAGGAGGTTGAATCTTCACAAATTGTTTTTTCTACTTCTGAAGCTGAAAGAACATTTGTAGCCCTCTTCCATTTAGCACTTCCAACATTGCAAACTTTGTTCAATTCTAGTTTTTTTAAAATTCCTTTGTCAAGGAAAGTTTCCTCTATAGTCAGACTAGATTTTTAAATACTCACGGTGCCTATTGCATGGCCACTATTTACATACACTATGTTTTCTTTCCTTCTTTGTAATTTAATTTTTTAAAAATTGCTTTCTGTTGTTTAATGTTGAAAGCGGCAGATTTTTCCTAATTTTGAGAATCTTAGGTTTCTTTTACTTGTTGGTTTCTTGTATTCTTGAGTTACTGTTACTTCTTTTTCTACTTTTGTACTGTAGTTACAACAAGAACAACAACAACCATAACTAGTAATAGCATAAGTGAAGGAGAAAGGACACTATAAATAAGTTACAAGCTGTGAAATTCTAAGTTTTGAAGCTTTGGAGGGAGGAAGGAGCGAGCAGCTCCAGTTTGTTTTACTACTAGCTTTAGGTTTTGGGAACACGCACACACACACACACACAAGTTAATTGCAGTATAAGATCTATACCAAGTGATGTAACCCCACATACACTTGCTTTCCTTGTACACGGGTTTTGAAGTTAATGTTTGGGATGTGCACTCTTGTGTGTTTTTGAGCTTGTAATCATGTGGTGAGTAGCCTGTGTAGTAGTTCTGGAAAAAGAAGAAGAAAAAGAAAAAGAAAATAAATAAATAAATAAAAACACGAAGTAGAAGAAAAAAAAAATTCTTCTCTTTTGCACACCATTGTCGTAAAGCTCACATATGCAAATCGTTTTGTAACATCATTGCTAATGTAGTTGGTGAAGTAGTTTGTTCCATTTTGTGATTATTCCATCGCAGTTTGTTTTGTTGCGCTGTTTTGCCACGTCATTTCGTTGTGTTGTTTCAACCAATGTTCGTCGTTATTATGTATGATGTTCATCATCGTCCATTGTTATTTTGTCTGACGTTTGTTGCCATCTGTTGTTGTTCCATTTTATGTCTGTCATCATCCGTTGTCGTTCGTCTGATGTCCGTCACTGTCCATCCGATGTTTGTCCTCGTTTCATTCGATGTTTGTCCTCATTTTGATCGATGTCCATTGTTGTTTTGCTTGACGTCCATCCGTTCGGCTCCTTCCATCCACTCATGTCCATCCACAACATCCATCCACCAACATCTGTCCATTGTCGTTCATCCCTATTGATGCATCATATTCTTCAAATCATACGTTGTGTTAAAAATTTTTAGTTAGTGCTATGTATTGCTACAAAATTTTGAGGCATGGGACAACACCATGTCCTCAGATGATGAGAACATTATCGCTCAGCCAGAGCCAAGGTATTAACTACAAAATAACACATAATCATTTGAGCTGATTTCTTTGAGCTCACAATCTTCACGACAATACCATCAACATTTACAATATCATCGTTATCTAGTACAACTCCTACCAAAAATTCAGGTTTAGGTTACACTACATCAACAGTACATCAAAGTCCATTTGGAGGGGTTAATTAATGGGGTATGCTTGCTGCTGCACCAACTTTCACACCATCATAGTATATTCCAGTGCAAGCCATGACCTCTACACCCACATACACCATGGAGGTCAGCAATTCTTTTGGGAAAATTGAGAAGTTCAATGGAAGGCCAAGTACGATTTCTTTAAAGGAATTCAAGGTAACTTTCTTAATTGTGGTTTGTGAATTGGAGCTCAAGTATGGCACTAATTATACTAAGGCGTTCACATTCAAACAATTAACCCGTTATGCGCACTATGAGGCATTGGATGTCTATGAGCAACACTCTTTGGGGGTTTTGGACATCACCCAGATCCCCAATCTAGCTTATGCCACAACCATCACCATCGCCTTTCAAGCTACACTACAAGTTGCCATTACACATCATGGGATTATGCCCAATAATCCACATCCGGTACCTACTTTAGTAAATTTTTTTCCTCAACAACTCATTGCCGTTATCGCAAACATTCCTCCCACCATTAATGGACTTGCTTTTGCTGATCCAGTGGGGAATTCTTTTGAATTCTTAAGCTAGAATTTTTGGTTAAGAGTTCTGAAATTTTTTTGTAGCTCACCATTTTTCTCAACAGAAGGATGAAACCCTCAAAATGCTTTACACGAGGCTTCTCAAGCTTAAAGAAGATACTTGGAACATCATAGTCATGGAAGCTTCCCATTGGGATCTTCATTTGTTGGAAGGTATTTTCCATTCCTTGCGTAGGTTTTGTAATGGGTTTTTTGCAAAATTTGGAGACTCGTACACTTTGTTGGATGTGTACAACAATTTTGAAAAGCTAGAATTGACTCATGCACACTATGAGGCCAGTACTATGAGGCCTCCATCACGTTCAAGGCCTCAACCTCCACGAGCTGCACTAACTAGGTCATCATATTTTTTTTCATGGGCTAAAACAATGCACTTAGTTGCACCCATCCTACCTTCTTGGTAATTATTGTGCCCACGAAACTAATGAGTGTAACATTCCTTCCAAAGATCTCTTTTGAGATTATTGTGGGAAAGAGGGACATCAGGAAGTTGTTTGTTTTGCCAAGTTCCCGAAACGAAAAAAACTTCGATTACCATGGCAAAATCTGCCAGCATTTTCCATTGTCGCTCAACCAAAAACCAAGGCATCTCAGCCTTCCACTCAGGCTTTCCCCATCAAGGGTAATTCCAATAAAAATGCTAAGAAGAATGAGCACAATGCTAACAAGAAGGAGGTGCTTCAAGCCCATGTCATTCAAGTTCAAATTCTACAAAATGAACTCGAATCATTAAGGGCCCAACTTGTTAATCTAAAAAGTAAGTTTTCCCAACCAACTAATCATGCCCAACTTGTACAGGGTTCAAGATCACAAGAGGGACCTCCTAGGTCGTTTTATGGCCTCTCACACAATGCCATGGTTAGGGAGTATGTTTTTTCTAATGCACATAATTCTAGTCTCACACTAGAATTTGCCATTTATTTTTACCTTTCCTACTTTGTGACACAAGAGGCTAGTGTGGCACCTAGGGTTTCTACCACTAGGTAGGTAATTTAGATTAATAGACACGCATTTGGTTCAAGCCTTATTACCAATGTTAGAGCTACTCAAATAGTCATGCCATAATTTTTTGGTCTTCTTAACACGGAAGAAGAACGCACCTTGTTTGCGAGGGGGGAGGAGATTACTACACCACAAGCTATTAGGGCATCAAATTTTCATGTCCCAAAGTACATGTACATCAAGAAAACACACAATTTTCCACTGATCAGTTTATGGAATGCTAACTTTAAATGTGTGAAGTGGCGCAAAAGCTTATGAATACACCATTATTTAGTTTTTAAGATTTGAAGTTAAACACCGAGGACATAATTGCAGTACTAAAGCATACCTTGAACATTACATCAAGTTCAATACCAATCCTTGATCCACACGCTATAGGGGTCCCATTTAACACCTTTGTCGCAACCCTAGTTTTAGGCTTGTGACTGAAGCAAAGGCTTGCAAGGTTATGGGCCAAGAAGGAAGCTTGAGGGTCACAATTCATGTTCGCATGAATGCAAAAGAGTGTGAGGGAATGAACCTTCACACTCCCAAGTGAACTCCCATTTGGGGAATTGGAGTCCCAATGGACTTCTGAATTTTCAGAGGGCAATTGAAGGGGTCAAAACCCATTTGATTAAAGAGTTTTTTATATCATTGGAAAGCTATTGAAACATAAATGTCTAAAATGGGCTCTCATTTCCCATTTAGACATTTGAAACACAAGTTGTGGCCAAAAGAAAAGTTGAAAGTCAAATTAACAATTTGATTTCTGACCATTAAAAGTTAGGAATTGATTTGATTTCCTTGCGTTCAGGTGGTGTGCGACATAACGTTGAAAAGCTCTCCATGAGGGCTACAACTTTGATTTAGACCTCATCTCAATCAGAGGTTTGCACACAAAGTTATGGGGCCCCAAAGTTACGGGATTCCTAACTTTGAGAATTTCAGGACTCCCATTTGGGAGTCCTGGGACAAAATGACATTTGGATGTGGGCCTCGTGAAGAGGCATAGAGTATACTATAAGGGGGAAGGTGGTGGCTTCCCTCAAGTCTGGGTTGTGGTGAATTTTGTGAGTTTGAGTTTGTTCGTGGTTCGTCCTAACACCAAAAGTGTTCCAGCTATGCACTAACCAATTTGTTGTTTGGTTTGTGCAAGTTTGTGTGAGTGATTGAAGTGCTTGTCAATCTTCCTAGTCCCATTTCGGAGCTCCAGCATGCCCTTTTACCCTTGATGTGTTACGAATTAAGGACCATGCCCTAACTTCCTACTCTTTTGTTGTTTTCATCTTAGACTCACATTTGAGTCTCTTGAAGAGGTTAGGAGTGCATCAACCTTGGAGAGACATTCGATTGGTTCACGTGTTGTAAATGGCATTCATAATCTGGTTAGTAATTTTAACATGGCTAAACTAGTGGGCTTTCCTACCTCTGATTCTACATTCACATATCAAAAGGGAGCTAAGATGTCACAACCATACTTTGAGGGAGTGTGAGGATGAAACTCACACTCCCAAAATTGGGACTTGGGAGTCCTCTAGGACTCCCAAAACTTCAGAATTTGATTGCAAGGGTCAAAATAGCTTACATTAGGGTGTTTTGTATATCATTGGAAAGCTAGCAAAGCGTAGATGTCGAAAATGGACTTGCATGGGCCATTTGGACATCTACAGAACATGTTATGGCAAAAAGAAGGGTCGGGAGTCAAAGTGGTAGTTTGACTCCCGACCACTAAAAGTCGGGAATCGACCCGACCTTGGTGCGCGCAGGTGGAGTGTGATACTATGTTGGAAAGCTTTTGAGGAGAGCTACAAATTTGCTTTAGATTTCATCCCAATCAGAGGTTTGAGCAAAAAATTATAACCTCGCAAAGTTTTGGGAGTCCAAATCGGGATAATTTCGAGACTCCTCCTTGGGAGTCCTGGGACAAAAAATCATTTGGATATGGGTGTCACGGAGAGGCACATAGTATACTATATGGGGGAAGGTGGTGGCTTCCCCCGAGTTTGGGCCGTGGTGAGTCATGTGAGTCCAAAGTTACCTGTGGTTTGTCTTAGCATTAAAGGTGTTCCAAAAGGTGAACTAACCAACTTGTTGGTTGGTTTGACGCACGTTCGAGTAAGTAATTAAAGCTTGTCATTCTTCCTAGTCCCATCTTGGAGCTTCAGCACACCCCTCTACCCCTTCTAATGTGCTGAGAGCTGGGAGTGTGCCCCAAGTTCCTCATAATTTCGTTGTGTGAGTAATTTAGACCCATTTTGGGTCTAATTAGGAACTTGGGAGCATGTCATAAGAACACCTCACTTGTGGATTTGTTATTTAGTAAAGGCATTGTGGATAGCTATTCTCTTCACAAAGTCTTTCACTCATTTCCGAAAGTGGTCCTTAGTGAGAAAACTTCCATCACCATTGGAGTTGCTATTGTTGACAATACTGAGTCAGCAATCCAGGTGGGAGGACATACACCCAAAGTGGTACTTCTTGATACATGTGCCCAACCAATGATTCTTGAAGTTCAATTTACCAAGAAAATGGGCATGTTCAACTCTAAACTATGGGAATCTATGTGGCATTCACACCGTTAGTGGGAACATAGAAAAGGTACTTAGGGAAAGTTCGGATTTGATCGCACTTATTTTTAATGAAGGTACAGTTTAAGAGCTTTGCCTACAAGTTAAATGTTTAATCACTAATGCCACTAGTTACGATGTGTTCATTGGGCAAGAAGCCCTATTTCCACCATGTTTCATAATTGACAACTAGTCCGAGCATGCGTATTACCAAGTGGATTGGGAGATTATGGCCACCACTTGGGATACATATCCCTTGATTTACATGGGAACCATAGTCCTATGGCTCACCATTGTATGCTCAAGGAAACACACACTATAACCTACATCTAATAAGTTAGCCATGAGTGGATAGAGGGAGATGAAGAGGAGATAGCTTATGCCCAAGCTACTGAAAGCTTGAAGGTGGTTCTTATTGACATTCAACATGAACTAAAGGTTTTATAGAAATTCAAAATAGCCCACGAGCCTTTGGTCAAAACTCTGTCTAGTTTTGAGAACATGGAGAGCCATGGTGAACCGATTAAGCTAGTACTTCATCAACTAATCACCTGGACACCACCTAAGGAAAGGATTACATTACTAAAATTCTTTGGTGGTATTGGTACAAGTCTTGAAGCCCTACTATAGTCAAGGATGGTGGTTTGGAAATATTTTTACGTTGACATTGATTCTATTATAAAGCAAGTGGCGGCATTGAAAATGATGGAGCTCACAGCCAAATTTCCACGACAGTTTGTAACCATCGCATGGAAGGCTAGTTTAACTTTCTTGCCTTCTAACATACAATTAATTCAAAAGAAGCATATGGAATTATTTAGCCCTATGGACCTCATCATTTTAGGTTGGGAGTGTCAAGGATTTTCAGCAGTAAGATTTGGAGAAGGCTTGAATGACACAAAATTTAGTCTCTTCATGGAGACGATACGATTGATCACTTGGGCTCAATCCATTTATCCTACATTTGGTTATGTAATTGAGAACACCCCTTCTCAACTTGACTAGAGGGAAAAAGTCCAGGAGCATTACACATTGGTCATGCATTACCTTGGAAAACCACTCCTACTCGATTTGGCATAATGTGGTTCCTATGTGCACTAGTTGCACAATTAGTGGACCAACCTTGCACCATTTTTAGTTCTACAGTTGGCTTTGAGATACACCATTAAAGACCCCAACCTATAGGTTTTTCACATATTAGATGATCAAAGTTCGTATTAACTAATTACAAGATAAGTAAAACCTCCTTAGTTTCCAATGAACATAATAGGAAAACCAAGAGGTGTTTGGCCCACCTTTGTTTCCTTCCCAAGAGCGCACACCTTTTAGGGAGATGGATTAAGCTTGGTGTATCATCATGCTTCAGTCACTTGACATGAACCAAGCCTAGAAGAAAAAAAAAGGTCTATGGGGTTCCAAACTAGCATTACTAGTCACACTAAAGTGACTAGATTGGAACATAACGTTCTACTAGGGAAAGGCATGGACCTGAACTTTCTAACATGGTTGTTGGTAACCTATGTATTTTTCAAATGTACATAACATTAGCACTGATTCAATCAGCTTGTAGTTTTGGCGATACAACTACATGGCACCTTGACCAAGTACTAGCCTATCTTCAATACTCTACATTTCATTTTTAGTGTTGGGGGGGAAGAGGTACTATGTAATTTGATATAACTTGTTTCTGATACACCTAAAGGTACATCAGCTTCTGGAGAAACAATTACAACCTTCTACAAATCTACGGAGTTGGATAGTGGAAAACCCAATACACCAAGTTCTTTAAACACAATTTCTAACTCCATTCCATGTGTTTCCAACTACCCTTTCGTTATGGGGAACTAGTTCACCAAGAAGGAGAGAGACTGGGTCACAGACTTGCTAATTAAGTATGAAAATGTGTTCGCATTCCCAATGAAAGACTTAGGTAGGTGTAAGACCATATAGTTCTTTATAGACCTTATAGATGAGACATCCATTTATTAGAGGAAGCATAGGTTAAGCAAGCATGAATGGGAACTGGTAGATGAAAGATGCAAAAAGTTCCATGAGGCTAATCTCATTTAACCATTAAGTTTTGATTTTGCAACCACTATAATAATGTTAGCAAAAAAGGATTTAGTTGGATTATGGATTGAAAAAAGGATGTGCGAGGATTATAAGCCTTTGAACTTGGTTACACCTCAAGATAGGTACCCCTTGCCCATCCTTGAAGAAATGTTTGATAACATTGGGAACTCAAACATCTTCACAATTTTGGATTTGAGGTAAGGCTTTAACCAGATTGTGCTCATTGCGAAGGATTGTAAGAAAATGACATTCCATGGAAGTAAAAAGTTGTGGGAATGGTTCAACATGCCTTTTGGATAAAAATGCACTTGTTTTCTTTCAGCGAGTCATGTACCAAGTTCTCAAAAGGGTAGATTTCATGAAGTGTTACATAGATGACGTCTTAATGCATAGCAAAGGACTCTTACAACACTTGGCTCATCTTGAGGAGTTATTCAAGAGGCTCCACGAAGTCAATATGAAGATCCATCCTAAAAAATGTGAATTTACTATCACTTCAATAATCTACCTTAAACATGAAATTTTGCCAAATGGTATTATGGTTCATTGGGCCAAAGTAGTAACCATTTTGGAGATGCCCAATCCTACTGATGTTCACACTTTGAGGAGCTTCATCAGATTATGTAATTTCTACAAGATTTATGTCCAAAACTTTAGTATTATTGCTCATCCTCTCTATGCATTATTAAAGAAAGATGTTGTTTGGACATGGAGTGAAGAGGCTCAATAAGCTTTTCACACATTCAAAGAAAAGCTTTCAAAGTTCCCCATTCTGAGAATACCTAATTTCAGCAAGGTTTTCATTTTACACGTTAACTGGAGTGTTTTTGGTATTGGTGCTATTCTTGGCCAACTTGATGAGGTTGGCAAGGAATGTGTTATTGCTTATGCATCCCGAAGCAACAATAAGGCTAAAAGCAACTACTCTTCATACAAGGGGGAGTGTTTTATTGTTATATGGGCCGTCATACATTTCAGGCCCTATTTTTATGGCACCAAGTTCATTTTGTATACCGACCACCAACCTATCAAATGGTTGATGACCAACGACAAGCTTACTAATAAGTTAGTTCATTGGGTGTTTATATTTCAGGAGTATGAGTTCAAGGTTATTCACTAACCTGGTATTACACATTAGAATGTGGATACCATGTCGCGAAAACCCCTCACTACCTTTGAAGATTTCTCCAAAGCCAAATAAGACTTCGATCAGATTCCAATAGTACATGTATCTTATGCATCTAATTATCTTGCATTACTGCAATGTAACTTGGTTGAGCATCCCATTGTGGATATATGGGAAGATTTGGACACTCTAAGGTTTTTTTAGCATGGGGAATACCCTCCCCAAATTACATCAAGTCATCAGGATCACATATTACAGCGGTCCAAATGCATACCTGGAAGGACAATCACCTCGTTCGATACTTATCACAAGGCGACAAAGTGGTTCTTCCACCACATGAATGGTTTAGTCTTATTCAGAAGGTACACTTAGAGCTTAAACACTTTGGAATTAAACGTACTTATAGCCTTCTCGCTCTTCATTACCATTGGAGAGGAATGTATGCTCAAGTTTGAGACATCATTGTTAGGTGGGAATAATGTGATAGAGTGAGAACTTCCTTTTCCTCTCAATAGCTCATGTTTTCTCCATTCTCTATTTAGGGCATGAATATCGCTAGTCATGTGATTTAGCTAGAAAGTTACCACAGACCCCCAAGGTAATGTTTACATCATGACTATGATTGAACATTTTTCAAAGTGGGTCAAGCTTGTTGCGCTATTGGACAAGTCATCACATAGCACTAGCCAGACTTTTTTACAACAAGTCCTAAGTAGATTTGGGGCTTATGTTGAGTGCCTTATTAATCAAGGATCAAAATTTAGACGAAAATTCTTAGACCTATTTGATCATACTCTCATTGACCATTGCCATACTTCAAGGGATCATCCCCAAACTAATGGCCTTGCAAAGAGGATGATTCAAACATCAAAGAAGGGATTTCAAAAGATTTGCTTCATTGGGAACAAAGAGGATTGGGATTTGGCTTTACCTTACATCGCCATGGGTTACAGATGTCCAAACACACCTTTTTGTTTCATTTCACTCCTTACTTTTTACTTTTTGGGAGACATCTTATTTTACCTTCTTCCATTATTGTTCAAATGGACTAGGTTTTGGATTTGGATTTCTTAGCCACTTGGGTTAGGGTCATTGTAGAAAGGGCTATTATATTTAGGAGGGTTATGCCCATGGCCATGGATAACTTGTCCATTGCACAACATTGAAACACCTTATGGTATGCACACATATGAGGTGGTAGTTATAAACTTAAGGTGAGACAATTTGATGTTGGTGGTTTTGTGTATTTCTAATGACAACTTAATGATACCCTAGACATTTCTTCTGGTCGCATTATCTTGAGGATCAAGGCGATCATGCCTTTTGGTGTGTTGAGTTGCAAGGAGTTAACAAATGCACAATTCAAGATCATTCTAAAAATTGTGCACCCTACCATTTGCCAAACTTAAATCCTACCATAATCACGTTGATTTGGATTCCTCCATTTGACTATCCATGTTAGGTATGTCAAAGGATAGACGATGTTGATTAGATGTTGCATTGCAATAACAATAATGGTGGATACCATTTATTCTGCCCCAAACCGGAGTTCACTCAAGTTTTCGCTGACATTTGGTATTATTCATCATGTTCTCTTGTAACACCTTGATTTCTACTTAAACCATGCCACGCTTTTCCCGGCTCAAGTATGAAGGAATACATGAGAATTTCATCTTAGCCTCCTTTTGTTTAGTAAAGTTTATTATGGATTTACACTCTTATGACACTGTATGTCACAACATGACAAACCCACAATATGGATTGAATGTTAAACTAATACTTGACAACAAATGCATGTTTGGGACAATAATTTGTGGCTCCCAAACATGCATTTGTTGTATAGAGCTCATGTGTGTGTGCTTGGCTATCACTTTGATGAGGACCAACTCAATACGAACTTTTGAATTGCGTCATTTTTCAAATTGAAATCAAAGGCCTTGGTGGAACCAAAAAACCACAGGAATAGAAAATGATATCTTCCACATACAACCCACTCTCTTTGCCTGCTTAGTTTAGCATTTGACCATATGACATAATCCATTAACATCCTTAAACACCACTCAACATGTCAAGCACTAAGTCAAATTAGACTCCTTATTAAACCTTCAATTGTGATCACTTCCGGATCATAATCCCATGTTTAGAACATGATTGCCCAGTCTTCTCATTGTCAAGTGCACATAATATAACATAAACTTAATTGCTGCACGATAGAAAAACAATTCCATCACACATGGTAGACTCTTGATGTGAATTCAGTTTCCAGATGAATGCATTCAAACCCATCATTAATCCTGTGATTATACTCTTGTTCATAAGTTTCCTTCAACTTGGACATCAAAGAAATTTGCAGTAAATTCAGTTTAGTTACAGACCAGCATGACATCTGCAAATTACATGAACTGCAGTTGTTCAGATCACACTCTATTTGAAAAGCCACACAAAAGCTCAGCATTCAGAAAATTTTGACCTCCTGTAGAGTATGCTGAAAACCTTTCACAGATCATATTCTGGAACTCCCTCATATTCAACATCTTATACTGCATTGCCAGAACTGATGCCATACACACATGCGGAATGCATGCGCAGTGG
>Ga0209611_10012140_pt1 | contig 12190 bp, 5 predicted proteins | sample S1TSphgellanicum_3_FD_187693 | JGI IMG/M metagenome (GOLD analysis project Ga0209611, IMG submission 187693) | Host-associated microbial communities from peat moss isolated from Minnesota, USA - S1T2_Fc - Sphagnum magellanicum MG (SPAdes) (version 2) | ecosystem: Host-associated > Plants > Peat...
AGTTATGATCAAAAGATGGGCGAAAACCAAATGGAAATTTGACTCCCAACCAAATCCCTTGAAAGTAGGGGTCAAATGAGGTTCGATTGGAACATGTTACACACCGGTTGAAAGATATTTGCAAGGGCTATAAGATAGTTTCCTCGCATTTTTTTAAAAAAACCTTGATTTGAGAAATATATGAACATTCAAAGTTTTGGGATAGCAAAAGTCCTTATTTTGGGACTCCCACTTGGGAGTTCCAAGGAAAAGTGACATTTGGATGTAGTCCCTGCGGAAAGGCATAGAGTATATTATAGGGAGGGGAGTGGTGCCTCCTCCCAAAGGTTGCGGGTCGTGTGAAGCTCGTGCTTGAAGTTGTTTTTACTAAGTCCGCCACACCACTTCCATTCAACTTACACTAACTGCCTTTTTTTCTTGGTTGTACAAGTTGATCTTGTCTTGAATTCTCACTTGTGAATTCATCCTAGTCCCATCCCGAAACTCCAACACGCCCTCCTACCCCCAAAGTGTTTTGAGTTAAGGAACGTGCCCCAATTATTTTCTTCTTACGTTGTTTTGCTCTAGGACCCACCTTTTGGTCTTCTGAAAAGTTTGAAGGTACGTCACATTTGCATGGTGATGAGATTAACAAAACCTAATGGAACTTTTGAATAAAAAACTTGATAATAAGAAGCTATATGGTTGCAAATGGAGGTTGAAATTCTGTTTTGTAAATTTTTATATTGTATTAAAGCAATCACCTATTTATTATAAATGGAAGGTTTCTTGAATTTGAATGTTGGAAGGATTTTGCAATACGAACAAAATCAATGACGTTGATAGCAATGGTGTGGATTCAATTTGAAATAATGTTATGTTAACATCAAGTTATTTGGTTAGTTTTGTAACTTTTAAGTTAACATCACAATTTTTATTGAAAACAAGGCCAACCAATGTTCATTATGAGAAATCATGTTCGTGAATACTAAATTGGCATGCAACTAGATCGTCATGGAAACTATTATGCAATTAAGGTACAACTATTGTATGGAAATATAATGAATTAATAACTAAAATGCCATGTCAAAATATTTCATAATTATATTTAGTTGCACATTAGTTGTAACTTGGACTCTATACAACATATGCATGCAAAGTATATACGACGATAGTCAATCATAATTTGACCATGATCACAAGTTGTAGCGAAATGTTTAAGCTCAACTATGTTACAATTGGTGTAACTTTTAACATTGAATGAACAACTACTTTGCAACTAGCGTACAATGTTGATGCATATGATCATGCCACATGTATGGTTAAGTAAAGGTCCATAACATTTGAAGCTTGCGACTTGTTTGCAACTAAAAGTCAATTAAATTGGCTAGTTTTACAACTAAGTTACAACTAAATGTGCCACTATGGTTTCATTACATAACTATTACTTGTCCATTATTATGGAACTAAAGTGTTCAACTCATCTAGAATTAGTTGTCAACTATGTGGTAGCTCATACTATTAAAAGACTTATAGATTATGCAATTTATTGAAAGTGTAAATGCAAGCCTTCAATTGGATAAGAATGGTGTATTAAAATGTTTATGAATATGTACATATAAATTTCATTGTTTATACACTTCAAAAAAAAGAAAAGGTTAGATTATTAAATGTTTCGTTGATATGAACCAATTCTTTTATTGAATTGATTAATTAAAATAATTCATTTTCATAATTATCCAAATAACTAAAGTTTAAATAATGTGGTAAATATTACATTCCTATTTTTTGTGATTGATGTTCAATTGTTGTGTTAATAATATTTCACTACATTAAAATTCACAATATTATGTTGGTATACATACATATCAAACCATAGAATTTCATGAAAGATGAAAGTCTAATTTTGAATTGAAATTAAAAGCAATGTGAATATTTTATTAAACATTCAATAAGGGTGTACATACGAATATGTCTTTATATACCTCAATGTCTTTTACTCAAATTCATGTTTATTATTTAATATTTCATAATGAATTAATTTTTAATTAATAATTAATATGTAATATACTTAATTACCATGAACTAATTAAGTAAACTAAATAATAAACTATTCATATGAATTCATTAATCAAATTTTATTAATTAGTATCTAATTAATTAAGATAATAAATAACTAATTATCTAATAACTAATTACTTAAACTCAATAACTAATTATATAAATTTAATTAATTAATTCAAATAATTTTAGATAACAAATTTTGTTAATGTAGGTGAATAATTATTGAATTTTATTTGAATTTGGATCATCAATTATCAGCATAATTAATTATCTAATATTTATTTAAATAATTAATCATTTAATATTTATTTTGATAATTAATTATTTGAATCAATCAACTAACTAATTATCTGAATTATATTAATTAATTCATATAATCAATCCAGATAATTAGTTATCATATATTTAATTCAAATAATTATATTCCAAATAATTATGTCAAATGATTAATTATAAAATTCAAATTAATTACAAAATTAAAATCAAACAGAAAGCATGTGAAAAATGTTTTTTTGTAATTACAACTCAATTGCAACTAGGGTGCCATTAAAAGATTTAACCCATATGTTTTGTTTTCAATATTTCATTTCACAAACTATATAAAGGAGGTGTCTCCTCTTGCATTCTCACATTAAAATACACGTGCCATGTTGGGACGAATTCATAAAAGCTTAACCCTAAAGGCAAAACACATAACAACTAAAAAATTTATGTGGTTACTTTTTTGTTCACCTATTCTTTTAGTATTCTACCTTCCTACCTACCTACTTGCCTACCTAAATAGGTAGGTCCTATTTTTCTACCTACCTAGGTACATATATACATCCAAAATTCAATTAATATGCCATGTGGCAACCTTTGATTGTGTCACGTGTCATAATCCAAAACCATCTAAAATGAATAATCATAATCGATGATGGATATCAATATTTCAAACAAATCATGAAAAATCCTCATTATGCCACGTGTCAAATTTTGATGGATAAATGAAAAATGATGTCAACATGACATTATAATTATAGTCATAAAATAGTTGCATAATAGTTGAAAAGGAGTTGTTGCAACAAAGTTGTAATTGAATTGTATGAGTTGCACCGTATATATGGTGAATTGCAATTATTGCAACTCTTGCAACTTGTCTCATAGCATTCACATCGTATAAATATAGTGAGTTGCAAGTGTTTGATGCAACTCAAAAATTGAGTTGCAAGGCCAGTTGCAAAACACCCCATTTTTTCATAGTGGCTAGAGGTAGCTATCATGAAAATTAACATTATTGTAATGTTGATGTTCACATAGCATGTCAGGTACATGATTTAATGTTAACTAACATCATATATGTGAACTCTCATCTTTGTAACCATCACAAGAACTTGACATAACTTTGAATCCTCACATGCCATTAGGTCTATAAGATCCTTAAATATTGAATGAATGTTAACATGACAATCACAAATGTGAAAAGGTCCTTATTTGATGGCCTCTTTGAAACTTGTTTCATGATTTAAACCCCCTAACTTTTTGTCCACCATGGTTCTAAAGGTAGGGGAGGTGGGTAAAACAACTAAAAGTTTTAATCAAACTACCCATCCTTTTTCATATATAGGTGTCATGTTGGGTTTAAAGTAATTATAGTAAAAACTATTGCAAAGATGAATATCATCAATTTGAATTTAAATTGTGAAAGGAAATAAAGATCAATTAGTTTTTTAGAATATTAAAACCCCCCATGAACTTTGCAAAATGTTAATTATGCTATGACCCATGCAACGCTTGTAAGGTTCTACCATAGGGCTTGAATGATGTCAAAGCAAAGTTTAACTAAAATAAAATTGGACATTATTGTTTGTAGGAAAATGAAAATGGTCTACAAGTCGCAATGTGGCCATTTTCGAGGTTGTAGGTTCAAAGCTACCCAAGGAGTGGCAACATGTATTGTAAGTTAATTTTTTATTTTTGACATTTGGTACAACAAATTATCCATGGAGTCCATGAATTGAATGTTGAGTTGAAGTCCATGCACTCACACCCACAAAGTTCATAAAGGGTGTTTAACATTCCTCATTACTTTTGGGTTAGTAAGGGTTAATACATAAATTGATCACATTGGAGTTACTAGGTCTCATAATTTGCCATGAAGATCAAAGAGGTTGCCTTAAAGCAACTTCATTACCAACAATACAACATTGCTTATTAATAATAATTTGGATTCAATTCAAAATTTTAATAGCATGAAATTCAATTTGGACAAGTAGATATGCACATCATATAGGAATTTAGAAAAGGGTTAATGAAGACATACAATTAGCTTTGATTGATTGGTCACAATGGAAGTTGTTTTTGCAATTTCCATAAGGCATTTGAAAGGGAAAAAAATTTAGCCTATCAAAAGAAAGGTAGATATTATTGATCTGTCACAAGATTAAGTGAAACCTTACATAAAAATAATATTAAAACTTTGTAAATATTAAAGAAAAAACTCTAAATTAATAGCTAACTAGTAGGCTATATAGTAGGTCGGGCTACAAATCCATTGCATGTGAATCCCTTTCATCCTTAAGCAAACCTTATAATGTTCCTTTTTTTTGTTTTTTCATGTGCATAGCGGATGCTCAAAAACAAATTTACCTCTCATCATTGGAGATGGAATTGCATGTGTTTATGGAGTGTAGTCACATCGTTAGGATCCACACCCACCTCCTTGGTGCTTTGCTTAATGACTGTTTATTCCAAAATATTTCTAAAATATCTTAAGAATATTTCATTTGTAAGTTTAACAAAACCTTTAAAAAATGAATTTTTGTTCTTTTAAATCATCCATAGAACAATGCTTCATATTAAATGTAGCTTGTTGATTGATGGATGAAAATTTATCATTGGAATTTTCTTGCACTTGAATATTAGTTACGACAAAAACATAATTTTGTTAATGTTCTTAATTGCATTCACCCCACAACCCAAGTGTTACAGTTTTTGAAAGTTAAATCTTTATATTCTAGGCCCTCCTTGTGTTAAAATAAGTTTGCAACTTGTTTTGTCTTTTGTACTTCAGAGGATATGCTCCCAGCGATTGCACTAATGTAAATGCCAATTACCATATTATCCATTTACTTGGTGATTGGTTTTTCGGCAAAATGGCTAAAAACATGTGTTCTCTTTTATTTTCTAGTAGCCAAAATTTGACAATTTCCTTTGCAAAAATCAGATTTCTCTACTGGTAATATAGGATGTAGCTAAGAAATTGTGAGGGATGCTTAAACTCTTTTAACTTTCATATCCTTTCTATAGCCAAATTTGGCTAAACTGTCTTGATTCGGCAGTTCAGCTACATCACAAAAATGAGGGAAAAAAAAACCGACTGGATGAAACTGCTTCATTTAAGTAGTGAACAATGAACATCTGCAAATAACACATGCAGCTTGTTTGCGGGAATATATGCTGCATCAGCATAATATGGTGCATCCTATTATTAAACTACATGTGCCGGACTTTTGTGTAAAGTGTCACGTTGAACTGCCTTTATTTGACTACGCGTGCAGGACTTTGTGTGAAGTGTGAGATTGAAATACTGACACCTTGTGGAGAATCTAAACACCAAAGTGTCCAGTAGCTAAACTCAGAAAATACTGATCTTATCTTCTTCCAGTACCAAATTTGAGTCGCTTTTCAAATCCTGTGAAGCATAAGTTATTGGTAGTTCTTTTCAAATCCGGTGAAGCATAAGTTATTAATAGTTCTCCTACGCTCTAGCCTAACTTACTCATGGATTTGGCAAATTCTTCGTAGCTTTGTTTCACTATACTGGGAATGTGAAATTGCTATCAAAAGTCATCAACACCCAGCAAACTGTTAGTGGCTTCCTCCATACCCGGGATGCAGAGTGCCATGACAGTGATGACCACCCATTGCTATGGTACCCATAACTGATCAAGCTAAGCTCACTCATCATAACCCTTGCAAGACACTAAACACCCCCACTTCCAAACCCATCTTCATGGGCTTAAAGTAGCAGCCCATGGCATCGTTGGCCTTGGGGAAAAACCAGCATCCACACCAGTACCATGGTAAAAACCCAAAACTCATCTAAATTGCTGCTAAATATTATGAAAATCCAGTGCTTGGACTAAATCAGGGTCTCTGAGTTCAAATCTAACATTTTATGGGTTTTATTTGGCGACTAAGAGTCCTCATTCAAGAAGGTAAAGGTACCAATGTGGGTGCTGATATATTCAGCCTGGCACACATGGTTGTGCTGCAGGGTTCAACTGTTGTGGATGAAGACTTTAGTTTAAAATATACTTAGACTGCTCTACAATATTATGGCTACAACTAGGTAGATGTTAACTCATTGGTTCTGTTGCATTGAGGTGCTTGGTCTGAACAGCAGAACAAAAAACATAAATCAAATTTTAGTTTTTTCTTTTCTTTATTTTGCCTGTCGTGTCAGAACATGACATGCAGAACTGCACAGGTCACCCCTGCGATGTTCGATTGGGGGCGGGGGGCGGAGGGAGAGTATAAAATCCTGTATTACCTTCCCTCATGAGAACAATCTGGATGTTTTGATTGGCTTCAAGTAGCTAGAAACAACCCATAACTTTTGACATCAATTTCAGTAGCCAAATACAAGTTAGCCTTGTGCTCTCATTGGTCTAATGATTAGGGAACTCTTTGCTGCCTGCATGAACATTTCACAACTGCTCTGTGCATGGATGGAAAGCGGGCATCTCGATTCTCACAAGGGATGGTTATGTTGGGCAATCAGCAAGAGGATGCAGCCTCTTGCTGGTTACCTAGTCCTTGTCAATCAGCTGGTGGTCTGAGTGAGATTGAGGAATACTTTATGTATACTTTTCTGATCATGCTTGTTGCATGTGGAGAGAACTCTACCGTAAGTTACTTGATGGGAGAACAGTGATTTTATTGGTGTGCAATTGACATTTCAACGATGGTAAATTGGGTATCTAGTCTATATATATATATGAATGGCACAAATCCATTTGTGTGAAGAGAAAAGAAAACAACCCACACAGGGAGTGCAAAGAGTGTTCAACCTAGCCAATCAGCTAATGAAACCCTTACCCTCCCCATCACAGGGCAACAGTGAACCAGTACCCACCAGCACACCATCCACTGGATGCCTGTTATTACTCAGTTGTGGATGAACCTCAACTGAGTTAATATTTGGTTTCACCTTGGTAACCAATTCTGTAGGAAATAGGTCTCATGCATATAGGTAGATAGGTAGGAAAATAGGTAAGTAAATGGTTTAGACATAGGCAAGGGCTGTTTCTTACTACCTACCTCCTTGTGGGTTGGTAGTAGGTAGGTAGAAAAACATGCAATTGAGCTAACCACCATGGTTAGCTAGGGAACTGGAACCCAGTAGAAAACTGTTGCCTGACCACTTACCATTCATCTTTCATGGTGAACTTGTGGGTGCTGGTTCACTGTGGCCCCATCATAGTGCCACCTCAAATATCTACCTAATCATGAGCAAATCACTTGGTTGCGTTAGTCTATATTTTTGAAAACATGAAAGCAATGGTGAATTTGTTGTCTGTACTTTGACAAGAGGAAGAAAGCTTTCCTCATAAATAATTAATTCTCAAAACATCATCCAAATTTGGGCATTTAATCTTCCAAACTTCTTTAGTAACCAAGATGAAAAAACTTATTTGCCTTTGTTATTTTGGGCCAATTGTGAGGTGTAATTTTGCCTCAATGTGTGTTCCCATGGGGGGTTAATGCTTGTAAGGCCCCTATTTGGGGGCATTTTGCTTGTAAGCCCCTTTTAAATACATGAATTTCCTTGTTTTCCACTAAATTCAACATGGCTTTAACACATGGTTAGATTATCTATATTGGTGCATTCACACCAATATGAAGCAAAGTACTTGTAATCACTACTTAATATTTCATATTTTAAATGATAATTTTAAGTTTGTGTTGAAATTTTTGAATTTACTTTTATTAAAACATTAATAATATATCATGAGAACATGTGAATAAATTTGAAATCAATCTAATGAATAAAAAAAACCCAAAAACACTTTAAAAATAGTTGTAACCAATGCATTTAGATTGAAAACAATTTGTCAAACATTTTGAATTTTTTTTAATCCAAAATTTTTGGAAATTTTAAAATATGAATTTTAACATAATAGTATTTTTGAAAGTTAAAGATTTAGAATACTTATTTCAAAATATTTTGAAAATATTCTAAATAAGCAACCTAAAGGGGTGTGGTTGGCTCCTATTAGCATGAATGGACCCATATTCCATATTATGGTTATTAATTGTTATTTGTGGTGGAAGGTATGAGGAGTTTATAACTATTGTGCCATCAATGGGTAGCCTTAGAACATCTCTACCATTGGCAAGAAATGTGTTTGTAGTGGTAACATTGAACGGTGACTGTCATGTTGTTCATCTAATAGTTTGTTCAATTAGATAGAAAAGCAATAGGCCCTTGTTCAATCTTTTTCATTGGCTTCCAATTTGCAATAGGATACATGTTCGTTATGAGAGGCATGCGAGTATTTTGGGTGATGTTGGATAACAACAATGGCAACACACAAAGCTTTCAATGATGTCAAAGTTGAGAGCAAACAACAAGTCAACTCCAAATGTTGCAAGGGGAACAACTTCATCATTGAGAAGGACAAATAGTTTTGTACTTTGTTTTTGCACATCTCACAAGACATAAAAACAAGAAATGGTTAGAAAAATGTGACACTATGGGATTGGGTATGCAAATACTATAACAAAAATCAACAAAATGTTTGTGTAAAAAGGCCACCTCATTCGTTGGAAATGAAGTGGGTGTGTGATCAAACATGACATTGCCAAGTTCATAGGTAATTTTCAATCTATCAAAACACTTTGCACATTCAAGACCAACATTAAAAAAACTTTGGACGTATATAAACTAAAAAATCCAAAAGGTTAGAATTTTACCTTCATTCACTAAGGTTGATGTTTAAAGATTCCCTTGTTGGGGTAATGTGTGTGATGAGGTGAAGAAGACCCCACCCAACAAATGCAAAACTTGTGATGTTGTTGTGGAAGTAAACAATAGTGAAATCAATCATAGGATGTTGATGCCTCACTACTACTCTTGCACTTCACCATCCTCAAGGATCAAAATCAACCAAGGAGTCAAAAAGAGTGGCAAAACTAAAAGATTGTGTCATGAAAGTTCAAGTAATGGCAATGGAACACATGATTGCAACAACATTGAAAAAGGCAATGATTCTTGAAGATCAAATCACCATGGCACTTTTCACAATGCATGAAGACCAACTACAAACTCCAAAAACATGAGATTATTTCACTAGTGAATAGAAAAGTTTCAAAAACTAAAAGTTCAACTCCAATTCCACAATGATTATGCAAAATGTTGAATTTTACCTAATTGTCATTCCTTCACAACCTATTAACTTGCCAAGAAGGGAACATAACAATGATGGTTTTGTGTACCAACAAATAGCAACACGAACCCCAAAAAAATATGTAGACATGGCAATTTGAGAATTGGGTAAAAACACAAACACACTATACATGGGCATTGCCTTTTCAAGCCCCCAGATGTTCAATGAAATATTTTTTCAAGAATAATGTGTCTCATCATTCTCAATAATTTTTATGCCATACCTACCTAATTTCCAAACTTCCATGAAAATGGCAAGGATGGCCTAATGTGGGAGGTATGATGGGTGTAAATAAGGGCACGAAAATTAAATTTTTTTGGCCTTAAATCCCATGCCTTTAAATTGGTTGCCATTGTAAACATACCAAACCATTTAAGGCATTAAGGGTGAAAATTGTTGTAGAAATTAAACAATATAGAAATTTTAGAAAATATTTGAATAATAGGCATAAATTATCTTATAAACATTATAAGAAGTTTCTTAAAAACTTCCAAAAATATTATTAGAATTTTAAAAAATATTTAATTAATGGAAGCTTCTAACATAATACTTGATTAAAAAATTAAAGATGGAAGTTGACAAAAGGTTTTAGAAAACATAGTTAATAAAAATTTCTAAAAGATGTGATCACTGAAAGTTTTTAAAAAATGTGGTTAATAAAATTTTCTAAAAGGTTATCTAATAGAAGTTTATGAAAGTTTTAATTGACAATTTTTTTCAAAGGTTGATGAACTTTGAAAAGGTTTCATTAAATAATATTTAAATAAAGATTTTGAAAGCACCATCCTTCAATGTCTTCAATGCAAGTTGTGGTTCTTGTACTTCAATTTCATTTCATGTTTAGTTTGCATCATGCCTTGTTCATACAATAAAATATTTTAGTTCTTGTTCATTAATGATTTTTTTTTTTTTTCAAATCCATATAGTTTTTTCCAAGTTTTTTTTTTTTTTTTTCTTTGAAAAATATTTTTTTACTTTTCACATATGAATGCTATAAGATATATATATTAGGGTGTCATATATATGTTCCTTCCTAATGTGCTTTCACCCCAACACTAAATGTTTTTCAATGATGTCATTTTTTACAAAACGCTCAGGAAAACTTTGAATTATTTTGATTTTCTAGTGTAAATTGTATTCATTTTGCTAATTGATTAGAAAATTTGTCAAATTTCAATATCACAAAATTGGAAAATAAAAAAATATCGCTTAATGTATTATAACTTTTAACACCAAATACATCAAACTAGGAAAAACAAAATCAAAGCTCCAATTAAAATGCAAAGATAAAATCTCAAAATTGGTAGTCTATATATTAAGTTTTAATAGGTTTTAAAGAAATTGAAGGGATATAATTTATTTTTTAAAAATATTTTTCCTTGGTGACCCTTGTGGGCATTGCACTCATAGAGCCCATTTTTAGGATGATTACACTTGTAAAGCCCTTTAACAATTGGATTTCAAGAAATAAATACATATACAGTAATACTTAGGCCAATTCAACACAGATTTATATTATTTTCAAAAATATTGAAATTCTCAAAAATGTTCTTTTCTAAAATGCAAATAAATAAGTTGATGGAATTTTTGAAAATATATCATTTGTTGAAATGAAATCCTCAAAATAAATAAATTATTCAACAAACATGTGTTGAAGTGACTAAAGTATTACAATATATACCCATAATGCCATATGACATAATCCATAAATGGCAAAAAAACACATGTAGGGAAAAAACTTCTTGTAATCAATGAAGTGAAGTAGCATGCACCCAAGGAGGTCAAGTTTTTCTTTCTTTAGAAGGAAGGTAAAGGTGTGATATTTCAATTGTTCCAAATGTGTTCCCACCAAGTCTCCATTAACTCTTCACTTTTATCATATCCTTTGCCCTAGGTTTTACTCATCTAACCTACATAAGAAGCCCAAAAGAAGAAATTACAACACACTACCCAAAGCTTGATTACTATTTTTTGTGATGGACCAATCAAATATGCACATCACAAAGAAAAATAAATTGAACTTTGGGGGTCCCTACAAATAATTACCATATTACCTTTTCAACTTCCACATTATATATTATTTTCAGTTTTGTCAAAAAATTTAAAAGAAAATATATCTTTATGTCAAAAAACATGAAAATGCAATGAAGGCAGCTACTAGATTCGAACCCATGCCCTTCTCACTAAACCCACATTGTCTTCAAAAAATCTAACTTGAAGTACAACACATATTTTGCAAGAACATCTATGATTTAGCCATTATATCTTGAAATTTTCAAAATCATAAATTATGGTGCCAAAACATAAACTTTAAATTATATTAATTATTCAACACTACAATGTTGAACCTGAAAAGGTACTATGGTAATATGAATCACAAATAAGTACCTTTAGTCCATAATGGGGTATTAGTCAAAGTTGAAAATGTTGACAAACCATTTTTGAAATAAAAATTTCATGCAACTAATGAGAAGGATTTGGGGGGCATAATATTTTTCTTATGGGTTTTGGGGGAGGGAAAGGGATTTTGTTCTTTGTTTGTTCCAATGTATTCCCATCGAGTTCCCAAAATGTTCCCAAAGTTACCCATTTGTTCCCAAAGACATTCCCAATAACACTTCATTTTTATCCCATATTGTTTGGTCATGGTTCAACTCCCATGTACATATACAACCAATGTTTCCATTTTTAGTGCAATCAATTTGACTTGTAAC
>Ga0209611_10012142_pt1 | contig 12187 bp, 11 predicted proteins | sample S1TSphgellanicum_3_FD_187693 | JGI IMG/M metagenome (GOLD analysis project Ga0209611, IMG submission 187693) | Host-associated microbial communities from peat moss isolated from Minnesota, USA - S1T2_Fc - Sphagnum magellanicum MG (SPAdes) (version 2) | ecosystem: Host-associated > Plants > Peat...
GTAAGTACTTGTGCAATCCTCTGTCTGAAACTATACTCCCCTAGAATGAGTGTTGAATAAATTTTATTGAAGGTTTCAAGCAGTATTGTGAGGGTATTTGGTTTGGATTGTTAAGGTTCAAGTTATTATGACTTGAACCTGAGCTTGCACCTATTTGTTGGAACTGACACATGAACTGGATTGTGTAACTAATGTTTTTGCTAAATTTGGAATTAAAATCACAACCATGAATAATCTCTCTTAACACAATTCAAGTTCTTAACAAAAACCTAATTTTAATTTGTTATAAAACTTTGTATAAAGACAATCTCTATCATTGAGGAGTGTTTTGAACTGGGCCTCAAAGTTCTTGAATTTGAAAAAAAGATGTCAAAACCAAAACGAAAAGGTTTAAAAAATGAAAGAACTAGGGTCAAACCCACACCCACAGAATCTCCAACGAAATCTAAACTGTCATGGCCAGTTTTGGGTTCTACAGCAATTCTGGATTCGGTTCTTGGTCCAGCTTTCAATTACCCAGACCCCAATTGCACTAAATTTTGGAAAAATTGAAATTGAAACCAAATCTTTGAACCCAGCCTCTACTAGATCCCAAATATCGAAACTTGGCTGCAATTCTTCTCAATGTGCTGGTTTCTTATTTTCTAATAATTAAGTAAGATTTTTCACAGTTTTCAAGGCTGGTGGTAATATTTTTCCATTTCAAGGGTTTTGGGCACTGGGGCCACAAAAAGCAACCAGTAGAAATGGTACAAGGGTTTTTTGCGGGGACAAAAACAGCAAAAGTGGCCATAATTTGAAGGAAAAACGTCACATGTCGCCATCCTTAGACAATGAATTCGTACTGGTTGCTAGGACTATGCAGAAATGTTTTTTGAAAATCTGCTTTATTGTCTAACCTCTAGCCAAATGTGGCTCACCCCTCTTGTGGATGATGACCAGTACACCTACTTGACAAAAAACTTTTTAAAAACAAAACCCCTGATGTGAATGTAAAAACAAAAGTAGCAGGGAACGTTCCACATGACAAGCTCGGTGGCATCATGACTTTGAGTGAGGAAACTGACCTCGCAAAATTGTGGAAAAGGTAGGTTGGAAAGATTTTATTAAAAAGTGCTTTACTTTGTTCCTGAGGCCATTCCTGGATTTTTGGGCAAGCCCTAGAGCGGACCTTCAAATCCAGGAGCGGCCTCAGGAAAGTGCGTTCTCCTTTACATTGTACAACTTTAAAATGCTTGTTTGTTGGCTGTGTGAAAAGAGATGGAATGATACTTGGATTCGAATCCAAACCTTGAACCAAAGGTTAATGTACATGAAGAACCAGGTTCAGAACTTGACCTAGAAATTTCGCATGAATTTTTTTACAAACCAGTTGGAACCAGTGTTTTTTTTTGGAGCAAAATTTCACTTTTTTTTGACCCAAAATGAGGATTGACAAATCCCAGAAAGGGATTTTTTTTTGGTCCTGCCCCATTTTACCAAAGGACCCCCTGGGTTTTTTCGGTGTCATCGCGATGAAGACAATGCGCAAACATGTGTCACCCCCCTGCCACCCCTGAGAAACTGACTAGTAACCAAACCCTCACCTTCAATTAATGTGGGTTGTCAGATTGCAGGTTTGTAGTCCGTTGATTTCACAACCCTAATGCTTGGTTGACATCCCATTTCGCCTTGCTTGGACACTTGTTAATTGCAACTACTAAGTTCTAGCATACTAAACTATAGTGTGCACAATGCACATTTGAGAGTTTCAAGTTTGGGCCTTGGGTGCAACAAGAAGGAGGTGGGCTGACGGTTTGACATTTCGGTTCCTTCATAATCTTCATAAAATCTTTTCTTCTCTCCTCTTTAAAGTTTGTTTTTAGCAATGATGAATGTTGTAATTGACCGTAGATTGGAGTTGTTGAGCTCTGAAAGATGTTGAACTTGAAACTTAGAGGGTCGGAGGTTGGACGCTAGAGATCAAGAGTTGACATTACAACAATCACTCATGATTCAGGAAGTTCCTAAACTAAACCCCTTTAAAAATTACTATGTTCTTCATTTCATTTTCACTGTCCAAATTCTTGTTTTGTTGTTTTTTTTTGAATTGTTCAGACTCCATGTTTCAACCTCTTTTGTTTTGTTATGTCTTTGTCATGATTTAAGCATCATGAATGATTCATGATTGGGTGTGCACTGTTTATTCAATTTTTTTGCTACAATGCACAATGCACATTGTGTAAATTGAGATTTGTGACTCATTAACGTGAGTGTGTGACGCAAGTTGCATCATCAACTTGGAGTTTGGAGTTTGAATTACCATTGCTATGATTCGCATGGGGTTGGTGAATTGTTGACCATTGATTTTTTGGTCCTAAACCACAAGATGTTTTTGAATTGAAGTTTAGTTCATTAAGTTCATAGTGGGGTAGATGCAAGCTACGGTGGTTCAAAAATGGCAAGAATCCCAATCCCAAAAGTACATATAAATAGAAAAATTAACATTAGAATGGAAAAAATATATTTAAAACCAATGTTTAATGGGCCCTATGTGATGATTAATCAATTAATAAAGTCCATATGAAAGACTACCCATTTAGAAAACTTTTTACTACACATGCTAGGGGGGAAAAAAATCAATCCAACAAAAAATGACCAAGATTAGGACTTTTGAAAATAAGGCCCAAATTTGGTGATTCAAAAGTCCATAATTATTTGTTGGTTAAAGTTTTTGTTATAATTTTTCAATACATATTTTTTTTCCATCATGTATTATATATTGAGTCCTTATAAAAAATATTGAATGAAATCATAACAAAAAATGCATTTGAATGTTAATGTAAAACCTAGATTATAATCCATATGTCTATTTTAAAAGTCCATTATTATATGATTGATGTATGTTTATTGAATTTCACCTTTCAATAAATATTTTTGTCAAATTGATGATTTTACAATGTGTTTGTGTCATTTGAATATAGTACACTCTGTGGAAAGTCCATAAAGATGCAAAAAGTGAGCCATTGTAATTTGCATCTACCCAGATTTGTGCATTATGCACCTTCTTGTTTGCATTTTCTAGTGTGCACTTGTTGGTGTGCATTTTGCACTTACAAGTTATGCATGTTGCCAGTGAATTGACGATTAGTTCAAGTGTGAAGCCTTGAGGTAAGTATTTTAATCCTGAACCAAAAAACATTTTCAAATTTTCGAACATTGAATTTGCACCTTATTATTAGCATTGTTTACACTTGCTAGTGTGCATTGTTTGCATTTGTTGGTGTGCACTATTTGCACTTGCTAGTGTGCATTATCTACACTTGCTAGTTTTTACCATGGCTCTTTTAGTGTTGCCAAACAATTTCAAATTTAAGTACTTCTTTGGTGTTCAAATTCTAGTGGAAAGTCTTGTCCCCCCCATTCTTAATTCTTGTGATGTATCAGAATCTAGCAACACAAGTGAGAAAAGAAACATTCCTTATGACTTTGAATTGCACTCTTCTTCACTTCAAATTTTTGACATAGATCTAAATGCCATGTTGCAAACTGTTGTTATTCATGTTGATGATGAATTTGACCTAGCTTTTAAAAAACCTAAGAAGGTCGTGATTGATGAAAATTGTAAGTTTCAAGAGATTTGGGTTGTAAAAATGCCAAGGATAAAGCCCATTTTAATGAAGTTGGGGTGGTTTCTATCATGAGATGTTATGTTTGTATCAGAATTAAAAGGAAGGAGAAAATTCTAGTTGTAAAGTGGGATTTCATTGAAAAACATGTAGGTAAAAGAAAGGGTTTCAATGGTAAATGGATCATGGATCCAAAATGTATGCATGTGAAAAATGAGATTTTTTATGCTTAGTTTTTTACAACCATTGTCCTCCAACAACTAAATAATGGTCAAGTAGTGAAGGATAAATGAAAGTTCGTTCAGTTTGCAACTATTTTCAAATTATTGAATAAAGGTAAGGCAATGACTAATTATGAAGATTTATAGCCTTTGTATGAGTTTTTGAAATTTCAATTTCTCCCCAAAAAACGTTGCTCTAATAGGGCTAGTTGGGAGATTGCAAAGTACATACAAATTGAAGTTTTGAAGGTTACTAAACTTGTTGTCCAAAATTCCAAATTTATTTCTTTTACTTATGATGAGGTTATAGCCATGGATAATGTAAGTTGGACTAATGTTCATGGTTACATTGTGTAGGATTGGTGTTAGATACCATTTTTGTTGAATGTGCAACAAGTGTTTTTTGGATCTAGGGTTAATAGCTTGATTTTACTAATCATGAACTCCTTGATGACACAAGGGAATTTGAAATAAGAGGACATTATTTCAGGGTGAAAGCACAATATGGTGACCCTCTTTGGGGTGTCAAATTGTACTACTTTCCAAGGATGTGCATGTTTGAATGTATTCCACTTCAAACTTTTGAAAGATTTTCACAATATTTTTGCATATTATGTTAGAATATAACTTAAGCAAGAGATTAAAAAAGAAACTATTTCATTTCATTTTGTAAATTGGAAGATTGTAATATATTTGTGAAAATGAATGTAATGTACATGTGTATTCAAAAACACAAATATATTCCAATTTTTAAAAAAAATTAAAAAATGAAAATTGAAGGTATATTGAACCATGTCATTTGACATAATATGAACCATGTTCGGATACCATGTGACTAATTTGAAAAAACAATTCTCAAAAAATGAGTTTTTTAAACAAGGATGCAATAAATGTGTGGTAAATTGAAAATTTGACAAATAATCACATCCATATAGAAGATGACAAACACAATTAGATGGGCCATTTTTTAAATTTCATTAAAATTGATTATTTTAATGACTAATGGAATCCTAAAGTTCATGTAGTCAAAACAAGATTGTGGCCCTATTATAATAATTTATATCATAAATATATTCATGGATCCTTCAATATAAATAATGAAAATTATTATTATTTTAAAAATAATACTACATAACATTAGTTTTGTAAAACTAATTATTGTAGGGTTCAAAAACTAAAATTGATACCCAAAATTAAATGTACCATGCTTTTGGAACAATTATATTATATGTACTATAATGTTAAACCCAAACGTGTCCTGAAAAGGGTCACAATAGTGTGCTTTCACCCTTCAAGGTTGGTTTGTTTCAATGTTGATGGGGTAAACGCTTTCCAAGGCTTGAGATTTGGGGTGACAACCTATATCCAATGATAATATGTTCCATTTGTTGTTGGTGTGCATTATATGGCTCATTGGACAAACCTTGTAATACAAATTTTCTCCAGCCTACCTTTGGTTTTTCGAATTGAAAATTTGTTGCAATGCTTGTATGATTACTTTAGTCATAGACCCAAAAGGCATTTAGAGTTTACTAAATTGGCAAAGATAATGGAAACTAAAGGCAACAAAATTTTCTACAACATTGAAACTAGATGGATTTCTACGATCAATCTTGTCAAATGGGTGTTGTTCGAATACTGCACTCTCCTCATGAAAATGGTATTAAATGCTACCATCATACCCTCTTCTCAATCTAATTTATCTTTGCTCATTGATGTGGAAACTTTGTTGGGGTTGAATGCAATGATGCCACTGTTAGAGGCAATATGTTCCTTGATTAAGTTTGCACAATTAAGGGATGTTTGTCTATGATTGCATAGTAGTAATGAAGATCTATGAAGGGGATGTGTATTGCATGTTCTGTGATAGTCAATTCTCTTTTGAGGGTGATGTGTTCATTAATTTCAAAGCTTTGATCAACATTGCCCATGATAACATTAATCTGCGTTGGATTATAGATTTGAACACATGCATTGATCATCTGGTTTTTGAATTTGTTAGCCAACACATTTGGGCCACATCTACAAATTAGATTGGTGCATTCGTTTTTGTTACAAGGGACATATATGGAAATGTTTGCATTTGTGAAACAATAATGTCAAAATGTTGACACTTAACTTATTATAGAATTACAAGGCAGGTTACCTACCCAAGATCTTATGGATGCATTGGGAGTTATTTACCCACAATATTGGCTATAACCAGAACCTGAAAAAAAGGTCAATGCTCATTTGGAAATCATCAAGGCAACCTTTTATTAGCTTAAGAAGGTAAGACCTAATGAGGTATGGGTTCTAGCCTTGTTTTTTCCTCCTATTTTTGACCTTCAAAGATCTTTATTTGTTTTCACCATGACAAAGAATGCTAAGTTGGCAATGCAGAAACCTTTTGATGTCAACCCAGTAACCAAGTTGTGGAGAACCCTTAATTCTTAAATTCTTGAAGTCAAAATCTTGGAGTACATCAAGTTGGTTAAATTTGATGTTGTTTAAGTTATTGGTTCTATTGCAAATGAATGTTGTTTTTCTACACTAAATTTCATGAAGATTAAACTAAAGAATAAATTAACCATGCATTTGGAGCTTGTGATTCGCATCTTTAGCCTGAAGACCTTTCCTTTTGGTGTACCAATTCAAAATTGGAAGGACAATAAAATGCAATATGGTGCAAAATCTTGAGGCTTGAGGCCAATCTACATCCATTTTCTTTGTTTGGGTTTTTTTCTCATTCAATATAATTATCGATTAATAATTGTTTTTGTAGGTTAGGCTTTATGTTACAATGGGTACGGCCTTTTTTGGTCGGGGTTCAATTCCCCCACATAATGATTAGCTTTAAAATAAACTTATAATAATAATAATTAGCAAAAAAAAAAAGTAAGGATGATGGATTGTAGCTACAAATTTAACTTAGGAGACCTAGAAGTTTCAAATTGGATTTGATCATTTTATTTCCTTTATTTAAAATAAAATACAAATTTTTAAACACATAGTTGGACAAATAGACATTCCATGTGTCCATGTGGCGATTTTAACTCTAGTAAAGATTGGCAAATAACAAACTAATTAAAATTGAAAATTGAAAAAAAAACCTTTGGTTGGAACCATAACCAAAGGTTTGTCAAGTTGTAAATTAAAATTGAACCAAGACAAGAGGTTCTCTTTAGGTATTGGAACCAAACAATGTAAATCCAGATTCCAAACGCCTTGAACTATTAACTTTTTTGTACCCTAATATTTTTTGGAAATGTTGCAATTTTCAAAATTGATTTATTCAAAGAATAATTTTTTTTGAAAGAAAGTGAAGAATCTATAGGTTTTAGGAAAAAAAATTTCAACTTGAAATCTTGGCCATGTGATGAGATTTGAATATTGTTTCATTTTATGCAGTCCACTTTTTTGAGGTTATTTGATAGGCATGTGAGAATGAAGTTGAACAAATCCAAAGGCTAATGGGAACCTTGAGAGTGAACAATATTTTTTCATTTGAAGTACCCTTCTTTCAATTCAAGGATTTTTTTTGATTTGATAGAACCTTTGGTTTGGTTATAGATTATGCTTTTTCACATTACAAAACTTTCAATGATGTGTTTTTCAAAAAAAATCCAAAGTGGGTTTAGTTTCAAACTGGATTTAATTCTATATATCTACATATAGCCCAAAATTGTTTTTTTTTAATAATTAATAATGTACAACCAATAAAAAATGACTACCTATATTAACTATATGCCTAAACCAAAAAAAATAAAATAAAATGTGCATATTTGAGACACATTCCAAAAGTAAAAATTACATCCTTTGACAACCCCTAAGTTTGTCAAATGGTATTGAGGATAAATATTTTGTTGATTTTTGAAGTTGTAGCAAAATTCAACTAAAGGAGCATTCTTTATTTCTATGCATTTGAAGTTAAGAGAGGTGTGTGGGAGTTTGAGGATGGGACTAGAATGATAATGTTTATGCAAGTTCATGAACAAGTTAAATTTGCATAACCGAAATAAATATTAATAATCACAAACAAATACATCTTCCTTCTATGCAAATTTGATTAATGCATGGACTATTTCTAACATGAACATCAAACATGAAAGAGAATTGAGTAAATTCACATTACAAAGAATTTCAAAATTCACCATGGCAACCATGAAAGATGGATTATGTTTGGCCATGATTTTTACAACTAATGGCACATTATACATGGACATAACCTATTTAATTAGATTGAACATGCTAATCCAACATGTTCTTAGATTTTACAAAAACTTGTTCCCCTTCATTTTCATCAAATTTCCAAGCTTCAAAAACTCAAGGTGCCTTTTGGGGTTGTGAAAAAAAAAAAGAATAAAATGATTTAAACAAATCCTTGATGTGTTTCACAATAGGGATTTGAAACAAAGTTTCCACCACTAAATTGGTGTGATGTGTCATGTAGTGAATGCCTTCCAAATGAGGAACAAACTTATCTTGTATTTGGTGAATAACACCATGTTTCATCACTTGGAAAACATTTACACCATTAGAAACAAATGACATCAATTTTGTAGCACCATCTTCATAAGAAACACATGCATGTTTTTTTAGAACATCCATAATAACCTTAGTGAAATTATCAAAACCTCTTCCTTAGTGACTTCTTTGAAAGAAATCTATATAGGCAAATGACACCAATCTTGAATGACATAATGATGGATTGAAACCTTTGATTAATTATTAATCATTAATTATCAATCATGGTGACTTCATCATATTAAAAGGCAAGATCTATTTAAAACTTGCAATCATGTCTCACAGTTTCTTAACAATTTGCATGTGTAAGCATTCAATTATTATCTAATTGGTAGAATCACTCCAATGATTTTTGGGGTTTGTGGGAACATTGAAAAATCCAAATAATGATTTTATGGCCTCAAACTTTAGCATAAGTTGGCCATACTATAATAGATGCAAAATTATAGCAAAATGTTTTCCTTTCCTTCCCTTTTCCCCCTTCAGACGTCCTTGAATCACCTATTCCACAATGGAAATTGACTTCATTGAGAATATGTTACCTCAATTTTGGTTGGTTACATTTCTTGTTCACATAAAACTCCCTTTTCTTCTTGCCCAAATGTGGCATGTCCCAAACAACTTTTGTCTTTCTTGCATCCTTTTTAAGCACAAATAATTTTGAACCCAAAATAACATTGTTTCCCTTCACAATCCAACATACAATGTATTTCACACAATTAATTTTTTTGTGATCACTTTGAACATTTTTTCCCACAAAAATTGCATAGCTCAAATATTTTTGCACTTGTGAAAAAATCATAGCTTTTTTAGGTTTTTTCGACAATGGCTTGTTTCCTTCATTTGGCAAATGTGGATGTCACACATGTTGGGTGCAATAGGAGAATGAAAGTGAACAAACCATTCAAGCACAACAATAGTATTCCATGATTGTTATGTTTCAATTTCAAGTTCGAATCAACCTTGTTTTTGTTTGAACTTGCTTCAAAAGATGGCATCGAATAAAATTTAGGTAGGATTGCCAAATGACATGACTCATGAAGGTTTCAATTAGAGTTGAAAAAAAAGCAAGATGATCAATATCTACTTTACAATTCCCACTCCTTGTTGAACCCATGACATTCACATAATATATGACAAAAAGTTTCAAAGCAATTTCACAAATGTTAGAACACAAGACTAGAAAGAACATTTTAAATAAAAGCAACAAAAACAAATAATCACCACAAGTAATGGAAGACAAAAAATTGCAATAGATTATGATTTTTTGGCAAAGGATCCATCATTCTTAGGGTTAGTTGGGGATCAACCTAGATTTAATAGTGCAAGTTGGTGATGGGTTCTATGCCACAACCAATTTCAATGGGCGATCTAGATTAGGGTTTACATTACATTGTGATAATCTTGCTTAGTAAACATGATGAAATATGGTGATTTGTTAAAAAAATTCAGCTTTTTTCCTTTAATAAATTTCACAAGGCACTTTCTTCCTTTGCTTTCTAGTGATTCTTTACCAATAATAATATAAAAAGGCTGCTATGGACCATTCATTTGAAATTTCAAGATTCTTCATGGACTAGAGTTGGAGGGACCTTGAATAATTAAGGATATAATCAGCTCAAATATGAAGAAATTTCACTATTAAATAATGCCAGACCAATTTTCTTCCAGCTTTTGGTCAGGAGCTGATTCTTTTTTTCAACTCGAAATTTTGAATTTTTTTTTCTCATGCAAATTTCTTATTTTTTGAATAATTTGCCAAATTTTTGTTTCACAAAATTGGAAAAAAAAAACTCTAGTCAGGGTCATGAAAGGTTAATTTGCAGCATACACCATGGAAAGAAGTAAATTTCCATGAATCTTAAATCAACAGTCATTTTAGGGGTGATATAGCTCAGACAGAGGGTAGCACACAATATTGTCTTAGAATTTGAAACCCAAATCTCATATGTGGCAATTAAGTTGTTAAAGTTGAGATAACTGCTTTCTGAAAATATCAACATCGGATAATTTTACATTTTCAATTAAAGCACAACCATACTAAAAATACACCTTTGGTACAAGTTCTCATAAGAATATTGAATATTGCAGATGTATATATATCTCTTAAAGTATATGTATATATTCAACTTTGGAGGGCACTTTATGTCCATGAATATGGTTCCCGGAAAAGAGAAAGGATACTATGCCTCTTCCTGAAGAATGAGAGGGACCTTACGCTTACTTATGGTCATAAAATGCCTCCCACTTTTAAGGAGTAGGTGTAAAAAACTTCCCGAGTGATCTTGCTGTGTTTAGATCCATCATGTAGCCAATGTCAATTACGTTGTTACTAGAGAGAGGAACAGACCCCCTCAGCCTTAGCCATAATTGTGCTTCTCAAAAGTATGAAATAGTCAGCTTTGATATATAACCTTGGTTTTCAAAAAATCTGAAAAAAATCAAAAAATCATCCATAGAATCAGCTGTTCTTTATGAAATTCTTTCAAGACAACTGTCAGCTCCTTAGGGATTTGAAATACCGAGGAAGAATGATTCTCCGATTCTGATTATTTTTAGAAGAAATTCTGGAACTGATGCAGGTTCTTTAATTCTGGAACTTTTAAAAATCCAGAACCAATGGATCATTATAATTTCAAATAACTACACAACACTAATCATAAACATTAATCGCCTCAGTGCTCTATGAGGATAGAGCTGATGGGGAGCGGGAGGGGGGGCAGGGGGTATATTACACATTACCAAAATAAGGACACCACCCTAGGGCTTCAGTAATCTATACTTTCTGGTGGGTATCCAAAATTTGGTTAACTAATGCTGGACCTCATAATCTTGCACAAAACTTATATATATACAGATATAATTTGATGAATTGGATTTTGCAAATAAACAGCTTCACATCATTTTAATACCATGGAGTTCACTCAACGTTCATTCAAAGCACGTGCACTTTTGACACTCTTGATTTCCCCTCCCACCCGGCGTACATTTCGCATTAAAGTTTTCCACCCAAAAAAGTGAGGGTCGCAACACTCAGGCTGCAAGCTATGCTCCACCTATTCCAGTTTTGAGTCACACCAATATCGCTTAAGTGACACTTGTATGAAATTCATAAGAGACAGTGTTCTGTTGAGGACACGTGTACAGAATAAAAAAATTGAAATTTTTTTATCATAATTCGACTCTGATTTTAGTTTGGTAGCAAATTTTTAACTAGTTTTTTTGAACATTTAGATAGGCTTCCAAAAATCCTGTCACCATTTAATGCTAAATCCCTCTTGGGATGCTATCCAGTGACGCTGCATGTGGAAGAGAAAGTCATGACTCCTGAGGGTGTGCGGCAGGTACATAATTTAATTCACCTTGTTTCTCACGGAATTGATCCCGATGACGTGGGTCTGATCAAAAAGCTTGCTATGGGTAGTGGCTGCTGCTGCACATAAATATCTTATGGTGTCTAGCTACTCCCAACAAGTCCCATTCAACTTCATTGTGAGCATACACAGTCCACTGTTACTTGTTACTGCACTTGATCTAGCTAGATTTGTACCCAGCTCATACTTCTTATACTCTTATAAGAAGCCACTTTGTAGTGCACTTGATCTAAGCTAGCTAGTTAGATCTGTTGTACCCAGCTCACACTTTCTTACTCTTACAAGCTTCTTTCGCCCTGCCTGCAGCTGGTGCATTTCATCTGTGACTGCAATGAAGAACTCTGTGAGGATTGTGGCCCTTCAGGCGCTGCTGATGGCTGTGATAATTTCGCTTGCCACGGATTCCATCAACGGTTAATTACTCGCCTAGACTGACTCCTCATGTTGCATTCAGGATCGATGAGGGTCATATTTGTGT